>Ga0315539_1002813_pt1 | contig 12388 bp, 11 predicted proteins | sample SalMarSW160150MG_FD_203097 | JGI IMG/M metagenome (GOLD analysis project Ga0315539, IMG submission 203097) | Salt marsh sediment microbial communities from the Plum Island Ecosystem LTER, Massachusetts, United States - Salt Marsh Sediment SW1601-150 ... | reverse complement strand
ATTTTATTTTTTGGAATATTGATAAGTATAAATACTTGTACGAATTAAAGCATGTGAATACAATTCCCACGACACTTCTTAGTTTTAAAAGTATTAAGAAGGTATTTGAGATTAGAAATATAATATTACAAATAAATAAAACATTAAACACGGATACGTTGGTTATTAAACCCTGTATTTCAGAAAGCGGTTACTTAACCTTTAAATACGATAAAACAAAAAATAATAAGGCTATTATTGCTTTACTGCAACAAAATAAACAACTTAATTTTATTGCACAGCCCTACCGACCGGATATCTTGTCTGGAGAGTTATCTGTGGTCATAATTAATGGCATCTCCTTGTATGGCATTAAGAGATTTCCTGGAATTTTTAGTGAAAAATTAGATCCGATGTATATAAGGTTTATTAGCTTGCCGGGTGTAATAAAAAAAGAAGTAGACATATTAAAAATATTTTTCTTAAAGAAGTTTGGCGTTTTCCCTAATATATGCAGGGTTGACTTCTTAAAGATTGATACTGGTTATGAAATTTTAGAGGTAGAGTTAATAGATCCTGATTTATTCTTTAGATACATACCTGATAGTATGAGAGAGAAAGCAACTTCCATGATTTATAAATCATTTGTTAAATAATTAATTTTTATTAATCCATGCTTAGAAAAGGAGTTTCAGTGCTTATCATCAACAAAAAGAACGAGTTTCTTTTAGTTAATTTAGAATCTTTTGAAAATAAGTATTTTGCAATCCCTGGCGGTGGAGTTGAACAGGAAGAAACATTAAAAGATGCGGCGTATAGAGAGTTAGATGAAGAGTTGGGAATCAAAGAAAAACATCTTCAAATCGTAGGTCAAAGTGATATACCTGTCAGATTCAAATTTAAAGTAATTAAGATGAACCGCGACGGTATTGAATATGATGGATCAGAGCGATATTTTTTTGGATTTAGATTTATTGGCGATGAAAAAATGATAATTCCAAACCCTGGAGAGGTACGATCTTATAAGTGGGTTACATATAGCGAGTTAAAAAATTATTTACTCTTTGATAACCAGCTACAGGAAACGTTAGAAAAAATTAAAGAAATATTTTCTAACTTGTCATGATTAATAAACCGACACTTCTTTTTGTAGAGGAGTATGAGAATACGCTTTCAAGGAGTGTAGTGTCAAACAAAACCATTAGCTTAGTCTTAATTAGATTTAAGCAAAACATGTTCTTTAGTCAAAATCATCTCGACACAACCTCTAATATTCTTTGTTTTGTTTTTGACAAAGCGGAGTCCATAGAACATGAAGTTGATGAGTTCAAAAGATTCTGTGCCAAAAGTGGAATTGTAGTTAATTATTTCTATAATGACTCCGAATACAACCAGGAGGTGATTCAGAAATTTGCCTCACTACTTAAACTTCCCGGCGCGTTGAATGAGTATCAAGCTCGCTGTGTAAGAGATAAAGCAGTAATGAAAGATAAACTTCATAAACTTGGATACCAAACAATGTTTTATCAAGAACTGACTTCCATTGATGATGCACTGGAATTCGCCGAAAAACATGGAGGTTTTCCTTTTATCGTTAAGTGGCGTAGAGGGCTCTCATCGAAGGAAGTATATAGGATTGAAAGCAGGGGTCAGTTAGAGGCCCTTCAACTCGATTATTCTACAAGGCGATTCATCGCGGAAACGTATTGTCCATACTTGATATGGAGTTTTGATTCTCTAGTGCAGGATGGCAAGGTTGTGGGAACTTTTCTAACGTGGCTTCCATACACCAATCTAAGCTTCGCCGAGAAAAAAGAGAAGTTTGCTCAAATCACTGTTGCAGAACATCCGAAGAATATTAGATTCGATGGAGGAAAAATAACTCAGAACATAGTTAGTGAACTCGACCTGAAAAATGGATATATAGAAATAGAGTTCTTCGTTGATCTTCACGGACAACCTATTATCTGCGAATTTGCATGGCGAACTGCCGGGGAGCACATATTGTCAAATCAAAGTCTAGCCTTTGGAGTAGATGTCTGTTCTTTATTAGTCGACATTATGGTTGGAAGAAAAATCCAACCGCTTCCACTAAATGGTCGACAATGCGTCGGCGACATGTTTCTACCATTAACCAATGGCGTCGTCACTCAAATTTCTTCCTATAAGGACCTAAGTGATCTTGATGGAGTAATCAATGGCAACATTACATGTAAAGTAGGAGATGTTATCGAGTTAAAAAGACAATACACAAGTTGTGCTGGCTGGATCCAAATTACTGGAAAAACCGCGGACGAAGTCTTGAACAGAATGTTAAAGGTATACGAGAAGTTTGAAATTATAATAGTCTAGTACATTATTAATAAACTCTAGAAAAATATAATAATAAGGCCAAGTATGAAAAAATTTAATAAAATAGTCATTATTGACACGGTTAAGATTACCGAGGAAGCGAAAGAAAAAATTCAACATTATTCAAATGAGCGTGTTATTTATCCTGAATTTGACACAAAAAATGAAACGGAAATTTACCAAAGAATTAATAATGCCGACGCAGCCCTGGGTAATTGGCATTCAACAATAAATACTTCAATTTTAAAACATACCCCGAATCTTAAATATATTGGGATTTGCGGAACAAGTTTAGCGAATATTAATCTAGAAGCGGTAAGAAGGCACAATATAGTTATCAAAAACGTTACTGACTACGGCGATAATGGCGTGGCTGAATATATTTTTGCTCAACTACTTAATCTCTTTAGAGGATTCGGTAAACACAGGTGGAGAAATGAGCCTAGTGAGCTTAATTCAAAAACAATTGGAATTATTGGTCTAGGAGCAATAGGGCAACAAGTTGCTAGAACAGCTTTAGGGTTTAAAATGAAAGTTTTATATTACAGTAAATCCAGAAAAACAGAGTGGGAGGAGAAAGGAGTTCAATATTCAACTATTGATGATTTGCTAAAAAAAAGTGATATCATATCTATACATGTTCCTAAAAATACTAAGATCATCGGAAAAAATGAACTAGAAAAAATCGGTAATGGTAAGATTATAATCGACACCTGCTTAGGAGATATTTATAAAGATATTAATGCTGTTCGACTATGGCTTGGAAATGAAAATAATTTTTTAATAAGAGATCATCAGCCTGAAATAAAAGAAAAACTCGGTGATTTGGAAAGATTTATATATACAGAAAATGTGATATCTGGAATAACGACAGAAGCCAGAGAAAAGCTAAGTACAAAGATTATAGATAACATTGAAGATTATCTAAAAAATAATTAAAGGTTTGACAATTTTTCTTAAGAAAACGCCCAAACAATAACAGTTTATTGTTTGGGCGTTATAACATGCGGAATACTCTAACATCTTTTTCCGCTTCCTCTTTGTTTCTGGATCGATGGATGATATTTTTGTAATATATCACGTTGTCGATCATAAGTGGCTTTCGCGCACCGAATTTAAAGCGTATGCTTTCGGGAGCGCAATCAACAGGATCAATTTCTGTGCCCGCGATTTGAAGAAGTGTATTGACAGCATCTCTCCCAACCACAAGCCCCGCTTCAACGAATGCGTTTACAAAGGGTTTAAAAACTGAGTTCCTGTATCTTTCAGGTAGGTCAGAATAAATGGCTTTTAATGCCCAATGTGGCATAACAAGCCTCTTGACCTCTGAGATGATTAGGCCACCACCCTCGATCATTGCTCTGGCTTCTTTGAGAAATACCAAACCATGAGGTTTGATAATGTAAAAACTAGTTTCCAAGGTACAATTCTCTCTTTCTTTGCTCATGACTTCCTCCAATATTAAATTTTCAAATTTTAAAAACAATAAGCCTCATAAACGCTTACCTCTAATAAGAAGCCTAGAATATCTTGATATTTCTGTCAAGCTCAAAAAATTGGTGAATTTTACCTCTAAATGTAATAAATCTCCACAAAACCCTTGCAAACAAAGGGGGAAATTATAAAGTCTAGATTCTTTTCAAGGTCTTTTAACGCGGATGGGGCGTTGGCTTCAATAGATTTTTTATCAAGAATAAAAACGGGCGCCACAAAGCATTCTGTGGGTCTTTTTTTTGCTTCTTTATTTCTAATTCAGTGTGGCTTTTTTAAAAAAAATGCGTTTAAGGCTTCTAGGATGGCGCTTTTGCCAATGCCGTTATCCCCCTAGATAGCCAACAAGTAGCCCTGATTCAAAGGAGTGGGCGGGTATGAATTTAGTATCCTGATAGCATTTAAAATTTTTAAGATATATACCGGCAAGTATTTTTTATTGTGGCAGAGGACACAGCCTTCGGGTCGCTCCGATACTTAGTTGTCAATGCGGAGGCGGGAGGATTCGAACCTCCGATACCATTTCTGGTATAACGGTTTTCAAGACCGTCCCATTCAGCCACTCTGGCACGCCTCCATGTGGACCGTAGCGGATTCGAACCGCTGACCTCCACATTGCAAATGTGGCGCTCTACCAACTAAGCTAACGGCCCAAACTAGGAATTAATATACCAAAAATTTTTCTATTTCGCCAACCTTGAGAGATTAAATTTTTCCGTCTTCAATTAGAATTTTATTTATTTTTTCTACAACTAAATCCAGGTTAGTTTCTTTTCTTAAATAATCGAAAGCACCGGATTCCTGAACAAATTTTCGATTCATATTGATTATTTCTTCTCGCGAATCGCCGCTGTCTGCTAACATAATTACTCTTATTCCTCTTGTCCTATCATTGTCCTTAATTTTAAAAAGAGTCTCAATACCGTCCATTTCCGGCATCATCATATCAAGCAAAACGACATCAGGTTTTGTATTCGTTAAAACAGCGAGGGCTTCTTTGCCGTTTGAAGCCTCAATAATACCAAAATTAGCGGCTTCCAGTTTTATTTTTAAGATATTCCGAAAATCTGCTTCGTCGTCTACCATTAATATTAAAAATTTTTTTGTTTCCTCAGCCATATTTTAATTTTAATATTCAAAGATATTTTGTCAAAACTAAACCCCTTGCCTTCAGATTCATGAATAAGCATTATCATTAAATTTAAATCTTTGGGACACTCAATTTTACATTACTGATAATTTTTTCTATATTAGGGAAAAATCGGCTAAAAATTTTATCTATCTTCTGTATTTTGTCTTCTTCTGGTAATTTCTGCATCATAGCTAATTCAGGAAATATTTTTGATAAAATTAAGTCAACTAATCTTTCTTTTTGCCAGTGACCTATCTTGAATTTAACAATGAACGGTTCGATTGAAAGATGTATCAATTCATGAATAATAGTTTTAATAATATTCTTATCTTTGCTAATGCCAATATTAATAACAATATTATTGGGGCAACGATAGCTACCGCCAACGCCATACTTAGTCAAAAATACGAAATAGATTTTCTGCGGGTTCAAAGACATCTCTAATAAAGATTTTGATAACCTCTCATCTACATTACTCCATTCATTTCTTATTTTTAAAATAATTCCTTCATAATCTTCCTTTTTAAACTCTTTGGCTATATTTTTCCGTACATATTCTTCAGTTGTCGTTTCCTTATTTTTTAAAGACACGTTTGCGGGTAAAACAATTTTATAATTATTCTTTCTAAACCACTCTATATCTTTTAGAGTGTTTAAAACACGCTGAACCTCAAAATCAAATGAATATTTTATTTCTATCTCCATAATTTTATTTTGATAAAATAACGCAAACCGGATTTTTTGGTTTCTTCTTTTGCATATAGAAATTATACTATTAAAATCAGAAAAGGTATCTGCCTCTGAATTCTCTAAGCGTTATTACCTCCGAGCAATTCCCTGAATAATGTGCCAGAATTTTACTTCGCCGGTTGCTCCTGCCTTTTTCCGTTTTTCTTCTGATATCTCAATAAAATCCATCTTCTTTAATAAATTTTTTAATTCTTCTATCGTCCAAAAGGACATTTCTTGGCGAGTTTTTGCCCAATCGTCTTCTGGACCAAAAACTGAAAAGACAAAAATTCCATCTTTAGTTAGACCTTCCTGGATTTTTAACAAAAGTTTAGAAGATTTTTTCTTGTTTAGAAAAGGTAAACTATTCCAAGCAATAATCAATTGATAATTATCTGGGGCGATGTTGTAGTCGGCGACATCTTCTTTAATAACTGCAACAGGCAAGCTATTACATAGCTTTTTAGCTTGATTAATACTTGCTTCATCTAAATCAACTGCCTCTACCTGAAATCCATTTTCCGCTAAATATTTAGCGTCAACACCAGCGCCACAACCAAGATCTAAGGATCTACCTTTTGAAGTTCCTAATATTTTTACTGCTTCTACTAAAAAACCAACGGGTTGACGTTTTTGAGTTGCTTTAACAAATTTATTCCACTCCCAATCTGACATATACAAATAATAACAATTTCTTTAAAAATAAAAAGGCGATCAGACAAATTAAGCTTGATCGCCTCTTACTGGAACTAACTAATCGCTTTCTGGACAAGCGCTACAATCCATTCCGCCGTTTTCTTGACTACCTGCTTGATCAGATGTGCAACCGGTGCTATGAGAGTGTTCTTCGACATTACTGGCTCCTAGAATGCCTTGGACACTGTAGCGGGCTAGATACTTTACCTCTTGAGTCCAAAAGTTGAACTCATTTAACTGACTTTTTTCATTTTTATCACCTCCTTTCTTGATTAAGTTTTTCAGAGAACAATTCGGTTAAATTACTTATGTTCTTCAATCTTGCAACTGGTTTTGCTAGACTTTATTTTTGGAACGAAAAGTAATTTAGCTGAAATTTTGTTTTTGGTCATGTTTATTTCATAAACCGAACCTGGTGGACAATGCCAGTATTCAATATCTTTTAATGGCCTCTCAGAAATTTTATTAAGCAAAACTCTCAATGGATCTCTGTGGGTAATATATAATCGGTATGGCTTGCTACTTCTTAACACATATGACATTCGACGGGCTATATCAATGGTATGTTCCCCTACTTCCCATTCGTTCAAATATTCTTTAATCACTATAGCTTTATCGTTATTAATGATTTTTTTTATTATTGAAGCGGTCTCGATACATCTTTCCATCGGAGACGAAAATATGAAGTCTATATTGTAGTCACTTAAAAACCTTCCAGTTGATTCAGCTTCCTTCTGGCCTTCCCTGTTTAAATTAAAACCCGGCAATCTTCTGTATGTAATCTTATTTGGATTGTGAACTGTAGCGTGCCTGCAGATTAAAATACGCATATTATTAATATAAATAATATAACATTCATGGATAGTCAATAACCTTATTTTTTGGTTTTGATATATTAAGTCTTGCTTTGTTATACTTTAATCATGTCGGGAACAAAACAATCGCCGATTATTAATATTCTAAAAACTATCCTCCCAGCCGTAGTTTTGATTGAGCCAGAAAAAGCCCATAAAGAGAGCGTTCCAAACGAAACTCCTAAGATTGAAGAGGGCTCTGGTTTTATTATTTCATCGGATGGTTTAATTCTAACTAATCGTCATAATATTTTAGATAAAACTAAAAAATATTTTGCAGTTGCTCACGACAACAAAAAATATCCGCTTAAGATTCTTTCCAGAAATGAAACCAATGATGTGGCAATTTTAAAAATCGCCGGACAGGAAATTTACCCATTTCTCATCTTAGGAGATTCTTTAAAGCTGGAATTAGGCGAAGAAGTTTTTGCGATTGGCAACGCTTTAGGATTTAAAGACACTGTTTCTCAAGGAATTGTTTCTGGTCTGGCGAGAAAAATTGATGATAAAATGGAAAATTTAATTCAGACCGATGCGGCAATTAATCCCGGCAATTCCGGCGGGCCGTTGATAAACGCCAAAGGCGAAGTAATCGGAATAAATTCCATAATGATGACCGAGGCGGAAAATATCGGCTTTGCCATCCCCATCAACGAAGCTAAAAAAGATTTGGAAGACATTAAAAAATTCGGCCGAATCCGCAGACCATTTTTGGGATTCAATTATATTGACCATAAAAAAGGCGCTTTAGTCATTGAAATTAAAGATTTCTTAAAAAACGATTTAAAAGAAAACGATATTATTTTGGAATGCAATAATCAAAAAATAACCGAAGATTTCCAGCTTGAAGATTGCTTAAAAATCCTGCAAGTCGGTCAAACCGCCAAATTAAAAATTCTCCGCAAAAAAGAAATAAAAGAAATTGAAATTTTAGTGAAAGAAAAGATTTAAGAAACAACGATATTAATCAACCTGTCTTTGACGAAAATTATCTTTTTTATTTTCTGATTGCCGATTAATTTTTTAACTCTTTCTTCGGCTAAAACCAGTTTTTCAGCTTCTTTTTGAGAAAAGCCTCTCTTGGCCGATATTTTATGGCGGAGTTTTCCGTTAATCTGAATAATAAGTTCAAAGTTTTCTTCTTTAATAAGTTTTGAATCGTATTTCGGCCAGACTTCTTTAAAGATAGAATTTTTATAACCGAGTTTATTCCATAATTCTTCGGAAATATGCGGAGCAAAAGGAGCAAGAATTTTTAAAAAATTATCCCAAACCGGTAAAGGAATAGTTCCAATTTCCGAACATTGATTAACAAAAATCATCAAACTGGAAATCGCAGTGTTAAACCCCATTGATTCAATGTCTTCGCCAACTTTTTTAATGGTTTTATGAAGCAACCTTTCCAGTTTTTCGTTTTTCGCCTTTTTGTCAATTTTGGCTGTCTGGCTGATATTCCAAATTTTATTTAAAAATCTGGAAGTGCCTTCAATGCCATGCGGGTCCCAAGCAATCGCTTGATTAAACGGCCCTATAAACATAATGTAAAGTCTGAGAATATCGGCTCCGAATTCCTTCATTAAATCGTCAGGATTAACAACATTGCCTCTTGATTTAGACATTTTTTCTCCGCCTTCGCCTAAAATCATCCCTTGAGAAGTTCGTCTTTTATAGGGTTCCGAAACCGGCACAACGCCGATGTCATACAAAAATTTATTCCAAAAACGCGAATAAAGTAAATGAAGAGTAGTGTGTTCCATCCCGCCGTTATACCAATCAACTGGCATCCAATATTTTAATTTTTTAAAATCAGCCAGAGATTTTTTATTTTTCGGGTCAGCGTATCTCAAAAAATACCAGCTGGAACCAGCCCAATTTGGCATCGTATCAGTTTCTCTTTTCGCCAGACCGCCGCATTTTGGACATTTTGTATTTACCCACTCGGCAATAGAAGACAAAGGAGATTCACCGGTATCAGTCGGCTTGTAATTTTTTATATCAGGGAGTTTAACCGGCAAATCTTTTTCCGGCACCGCTACCCAATTGCATTTTTCACAAAAAACCAGCGGAATCGGTTCACCCCAATAATGCTGCCTTGAAAAAATCCAGTCGTGGAGTTTATAATTTGTTGTTTTTTTAGCGCCGATTTTTTTAATAATCTCTTCTCCAGCTCTCTTATTATTTTTTCCATTAAATTCTTCGGAATTCATCATTATTCCTTCACCAATATAAGGTAAGTAATCAACATAATCGGTTTGCCCGGATTTAATAACTTGAATAATTTCCAAATTAAATTTTTTAGCGAAATCAAAATCTCGTTCATCGTGCGCCGGCACCGCCATAATCGCGCCGGTTCCATAAGAACTTAAAACATAATCCGCCACAAAAATCGGAATTTCTTTTTCATTAACCGGATTTATCGCTTTTATTCCTTTTAATTCAACTCCAGTTTTAATCTTTTCTTCGGTTCTCTGAATTTCGGATTTATTTTTCGCTTCTTTTATATACTCTTCAACTTCTTTAAAATTTGAGATTTGAGATTTGAGATTTGAGATTAATGGATGTTCTGGCGATAAAACCATATAAGTACAGCCAAAAAGAGTGTCCGGCCGAGTTGTAAAAATTTCAATTTGAGATTTGGAATTTGAAATTTGGAATTTTATGCTTGCTCCTTCGCTTTTTCCTATCCAATTCGCCTGCTGAATTTTTATTTTTTCCAAGTAATCAACTTTATCTAAGTCTCCCAGCAATCTATCAGCGTATTTGGTAATTTTTAAAAGCCACTGTTCTTTTTCCCGTTTTCCCACCGATGCTCCGCAACGTTCGCAAGCGCCGGCAACTACTTCTTCGTTAGCTAAACCGATTTTACACGACGGGCACCAATTTATTGGCATTTTCTTTTTATAAGTCAAACCGTGTTTAAAAAGCTGCAAAAATATCCACTGCGTCCATTTATAATATTCCGGGTCAGAAGTATTTATTTCTCTATTCCAATCAAAAGAAAGCCCTAAAGATTTAAGCTGGCGTTGAAAAACTTTGGTGTTTTTCTGGGTGATAATTTTCGGGTGGATGCCGGTTTTAATCGCGTAATTTTCCGTTGGTAAACCAAAGGCATCCCAGCCAATCGGATACAAAACATCATAGCCTTCCATTCGGCGCTTGCGAGCAACAACATCCAAGGCTGTATAGGTTCTAACATGACCCATATGAATACCCTCGCCCGAAGGATAAGGAAATTCTATCAGACAATAATATTTCGGTTTTTTGGAAAAATCCTCGGCTTGATAAATTCTTTTTTTCTCCCAGGTATTTTGCCACCTTTTCTCAATTTTCTGAGGATTATATTTCATAAAATTAAGTTTATTGCTTTTTTTGATTTTTGTAAATCGATTTAATAATATCTGTCTTTTAAAAAAATCCCGATTTAAATCGGGATTTTTATTTTATTAAGTTTTTATATTGCACAAAAGAGGATTTAAGAAAGAAGAATTTTAAATCTAATAGACAGAGAGGCAAAATATGACACCAAAAATAAAATTAAAGCGTAAGGTATTGCCTCACTTTATCTACTAATTCCGTAAGCGGAATTCCTTTTTTAATAAAATCCAATGCGCCTATTTCTTTAGCCGCTTTTACGTCAACTTCCGGTTTGGCAGGATCGCTAAATGCCGTTAAAAAAACTATTTTCGAATTTGCGGTTTCCGGATTTTCTCTGATTTTTATTGCCGCCTCAACGCCATCCATCACCGGCATCTTTACATCTATAAGTATAAGAGAGGGATGTTTTTGCTTTGCTGTCTCAATGGCTTCAGCGCCATTTGCAGCCGTAATCACCTGAAAACCCGCCTGTACGAGCGCTGTCTGGTAAAGAGTAAGAATATCCGGCTCATCATCAACAAGAAGAATAAGTGCTTGGTCGGTCATATAATTTATTATATCATAATTATTCAATAATCGACCTTTTATTTATTCGCTTTAGGAAGAGCTATAACAAAAATACTGCCGACTCCCGGCTTGCTTTCCTTAAGACTAACTGTACCACCCATTGATTCGGCCAGCAACCTGCTGATATAAAGCCCCATGCCGCTGCCGTATTCTTTACTATGCATAAAACGACCTCTTACCGTTTGGAACTTCTGAAAGAGTGATTTTTGATCAGCCGGTTTAATCCCGATGCCAGTGTCTTTGACTGACAGTTCTACAAACTCATTTTTTTCTTCAAATGATAAAGTAATTCCGCCTTTTTCCGTGTATTGTATTGCATTCATCAAAATATTTATAATGATTTCTTTTGTTCGTTCCCGATCAGCCAGAATCTCAGGTAACGGCTTATGTGGCGAAGAAATTTTAAGAAACAAAGATTTCTCCGTGGCTTTTCCCTGAAAATCAGTAACAACTTCATGCACAAGATCCGTGAGATTAAATTGTTCATTTTTAAACCGCATCCTAGATTCCTCAAGAGCAGTAAGATCAAGAAAATCATCAACAATTCCCAAAAGTCGTACGCTACTGCGCTGGATGGCGTCAATCATCATTTTTAGCTGTGCCTCAGAAAATTTCTTGGGAACTAATTCCAAAAGAAGTTCGGCATTTCCTCTGATAACGCTCAATGGCGTCCTTAATTCATGAGCGGTAATCGCCACAAAGGAACTTTTAGCTTCTTCAAGCTTTTTTTGCTCGGTAATATCCTCCATAATAACTACTGCGCCGATAAAAATTTTTTCAGTAATATTCCATACCGGTGACATAAATAATCGGAAATATCTATCTCCAATCATTACCTCTTGAATATTGAGGGGCTTGCTGACCTGAATATAATAACTGAGGGCCTGGGAGATTTTTATATCTTTTATTTTTTCATTTAAATCCTTAAAAGTGAGAACTTCTGAGAGCGGTTTTCCTAAGATATTTTTAGCCGCCGGATTAGCCAGAACAACATTAAGGCTTAAATCAACCATAATTACGCCGAGATTTACACTTTTCACCAAAGAAGATAATTTTCCATGTTCTTCTGAAAGTTGCTTGGTTCTTTCTTTAACTTTAATATCCACTTTTTCTTTTTCTTTCTGAATAGTCTCGACTTTTTCTCTTAGCTTTTTAACCATTACATCGAAAGAGTTGGATAGACTTCCTATTTCATCTTTTCTATTTAAAAGTT
>Ga0315539_1002811_pt1 | contig 12392 bp, 11 predicted proteins | sample SalMarSW160150MG_FD_203097 | JGI IMG/M metagenome (GOLD analysis project Ga0315539, IMG submission 203097) | Salt marsh sediment microbial communities from the Plum Island Ecosystem LTER, Massachusetts, United States - Salt Marsh Sediment SW1601-150 ... | reverse complement strand
GACAGAATACTAGGCTGGCGCAATCACTTCACGAACTGAGAAATGATTTTAAGAGTGTGAGTTTGCCCGTTTAGTGAATCCTAACACAGGCTTTTGGAGATGACAAACATCGTCCCTGCTACTAATAAACTCAGTCGGATAATGATATATCAAAACACCAAGCCAGGAATTCAAATACGCACAGACCCAGCCTGATTGAACCAACACCCAATTCGATCAGATCCTATGATTTAGATTGGCTCTACTCCTGCTAAACGCAAGTATAATAAGAACCTGTCGCGCAAGCACCATCGAAGGCTGTGGCTATACTTTCTTAACGATCACAGGATCCTCGGCATCACTTATCTAAAATGTATTCCACTCTATCGTCGTCGTTCGTCAGCGCTGTTATCTGCAAACGTACTATTTATAAGGTGGTTGTCTGCTATCATTTGTCACCAGAGGCTGGCGTAGTTATCTTGATTGGGCCAACCTTTTTACCAACGATTTCGCTGGTGCCTCTATCCGAGGTGAGTTGTCCTTTTAGTGTCTTACCATCCAGCTTGCCCTTGAAGTCCATTGTGAACGTCTCACCTCTAAAGCTCATCTCAAGAGTAAAGGTTACCTGGTCGCCTTCGAGCTTAATGTTCTTCATGGGGATCTCACCACCAAATGTTTCATACCTGCCGGACAAGTCTGAATAAATCTTCATCATATTCTCGCGCGTGCCCCAATCGGAGGTTGTCGTAAGTTCCCATACTCCGACAAGCGCTGCACCCACACGCTGGCCATTCGCCTGCCACTGGCCCATTTCACCTTTGAGCGTTCCGATTAGCTTGTCGCCTTGCACAGTACCCTCGTATGTAGTTTCAAACTCAAAGTCATTGACATTGCTGTTTCGCGTAAAGGTTAGCTTTCCATCCTCGAATTTAACATCTGAGATCGTGTGCTCACCTTCCTCATCCCATTTACCATCCAGTGTGTCGTCTTGCTTTTGAGAGATTGTTAGCTTGGCGTTAATGTCTCGCTCACCGACATTAAAGTTAATATCCCATTGACCCAAAACAGGAAGCTTAGGCTTTGGCCGTGCACCAACAGCGGAAAACTCACCCCAATCACTTGAAACCGTGAGCATAAGTTTGCCGTCCTTAAGGGTCCCCTCGTAGTCCATAGTGGCCTGTCGGTCCGGCGGGCCAACTGTGCGATTAAATGTTAACTTTCCATCTTGAAATTTTACATTTGACAGTTCACTGGAGCCCCACTTGCCTGTCAGCGTTCCATCGTCCTTTTTAGAAATAGTCAATGTAGCAAACCTCTTTTGGCCCTCGAACTCCATCGTGATGTCCCAATCACCTATGATTTCTTCTGCTGCCAAAACCAGTGACGTTTGCATCAATAAAATAAGACAGATAATAAAAATAGACTTACCCTTTACTTTGTGAATTAGCGCCTTACCCATAGCAACTCTCCTTAAAAAATATATTTCCGAAATTTGTCACTGCTCAGTTATATGATGCAACTAACGAGTTTATAAAGATACTGCAAAACAGCGTAAATAGCAACTACTTGCTGAAAAGAATTCGCATATTGATGAGAGCGCAATTCATACCTGCCGGCATAAGGTCTATTATATGCTGAGGTTATAACCAGATAGGATTAAGATGATGATATGACGGATGAAAGACATCCCTTAAAAATATAATAGGTCTGAGGATAATTATGACCTGACCCCGTTTTATGTACTAACCTTGATTAGAGAGTTATCTATGTTTGCTGTCTTGTATTCCTGAGGCTGAGCCATAGGCGAAGCTGAAGGAATACAATCGGCTGCAAACGCCGCCGGGGTCATATAACCCAATCCCAAGATTCCGGCGAGCTCGATCGAACCACTACACTTGAGGCTGCCATATATCATACCAATTGTAATTAGATATTGCGCTTTGTATAACGATCAGAAAGCCTTATTATACGCCGGAGGCGTATTTACCTACAAAGATGACATGCACCAAATATATAAAAAGGCCAAGCAAAAAAGCTCAGCCTGTTTGTATACATACAAAAAGAAAAGTCGGCGATTAGAAATCGAGCAGCTCGTCGGGCCAATCTTTACTTAGAACTTTTTGAAGATTGCCTTCGGCATCGAGGATGACAATTTCCTTTCGGCGGGCAGGGTTGTTGGGATCAGGACAGAGATAATGGGAATTTTCGGCTACAAGGCAGGAAATCTCATCTCTACCCTTCCACTGTGAAGCTAACTTAGCAGGGGCATCATCTCCGAAGGATTCATTTTCATCGATGAGGACTTTCGAAAGATTGAGGTCTCGTCCAAGTGCGTAAATACCGAGCGTGTTTTTGTTCCCGGGCAAAAGAATTTTTTGGCAGTCCTGTGACAACGCAAAGAGATGGCAGTTACCCTGCGAGAAGTCGATAGCGATTTGCGGAAGTATTTCGCTGATGGCACCCGTAAGAGTGTCGTAACAAAAGATGGTTCCCTTTTCTTCGTCTAATTTACCGGATGGCAGTGACATTTTTACAGAAGAGAAGAATATTCGACCATCATATGCGTATGAGATAAAAAACCAGGAGTAATAAAAGATGCCGGCAAGTTCTTCTGCCGGGCCGCTACAGATATTAGTGGCCAGAAATGTATTGTCATTGGCGTCAACAGGTGAGGCAATAAGTCGGTCATTAGGATCGATGATGGTTCGCTCAACAAGTGAGCCAAGGATAAATTTATCCTTGTCGAAGTTTTCGACTTCGGGTTTCATATATGCAATAGCACGGCTATCGGGTCGGAAGTCGTAACCAATAGCAACAGCTTGTTCGACAAGTGCTGCCGGGATGTTTTCAGAGAGTGAGGCGATATAAAGGTCGAAGCCAACTTTAAATGAATCTCCTTTGATGCGGTCTGTGACATAAGTAAGGAGTTTACCATTGGGCGAGAAGGATATTTTCCATATCTTCTGGATGCTCGTAGCAACGACAGTTCTCTTATTTGGGTCGTCTGACGGTGTCAGAATCAATCTGTAGTAATTCACCGGTTTTTCAAGGGCCTTTTCAACGGTTTTAGTCCCCAGCTTTTTGGCAATTGCGCCATCGTTGTCGAGTTTTTCGAAAAGATAGTGAACGATCCAGTTGCGGTACTCTTCGTTGTAGGACTTGAGGACATTGTCAGCAAATAGACTTCCACCAATAATCTCTGTCTTAGATATGGATGCTTCGTCAATTTTTTCTCGTATATTCTCTTTTACTGCAGCGGCGTGGGTCTGAAGCATCTTGATTTGATTGGCTGGTATGAGATTCAGGGCATCATCGAAATCTTCAATAGGTACTATTTGGCCATAGGCAAAATGTGTGCCGTTAGGCGAAATGGCGGGCCAAGGTGTCGTGGTCTCCTCGGCGGCGATTTGAGTTAAAGAGCCAGTCTTGCCATCGACAAGAAATAAAGCGCCTTCTTTGCTGTAGATGCCGGTTGAACCATCTGCGGACCATTGGAGCGAATCTTCAGGTATACAGCCGAGGATAAATATAGCGGCTGTGTACATGGCAATAAGTGAAAAGTTGATGAGGTTTTTCTTAGTCATGATCTTTCTCCTTTAGATATTGTTTATAGGCGTTAAGCAGTGTTGTTTTAGTTGTTTGCGTTTGTATATAAGGTCTCGGCTGCATTGCTGCGAGGGCTTTGCGTCGCCAAAAGCTGTCTTCTTCTGTTGGAGGGGTTGGATGTGTTGCTACAACCTGGATATAACCATTGATATCAAGCGAATGCGGCTTCGATTGAGTCGGTTTCGACAAACGACCAATGAAGAGGCCGATGCCGAAGGCGATGAGAATGGCTGCTGCAACGGTGAGCTTCATTACTCCGCCCGTTTTAATGATTCTGTATATATTCAGCCTTGTCGAACTTATCTTTTCGGATTCAGCCAGAATTTTGGTAATATCATCATGGACTCTTCCATCCAGCTCGGCACTTGATTTTATCTGCAATTTTTTAATCAGCCTGTGTATATCACTTACCGGTCTCATTTTTTCGCCTCGCTATTTAACGACGACCGCAGTTCATTCATTGCATACCGATATCGGCCCTGCACTGTGTTGATTGAAATACCTTGTGATTTAGCGATCGCCTTGAACTTTAATCCGCTATAAATATGCAGGATTAAAACTTCTCTCTGCTCATACGGAAGTTGTGCAAGGGCCGAACCTAATTGACGTAGCTCCTCACCAAATATCGCAGCAGCATCCGGGCTGTTTGAATTCGACAAAATCACATCTGTTCTATCCAGGCCGTAATTCGCCTGTTTGTGCCTTGCTTTGTTTCTATTGCGTGCATCATTGGCAACACACGTTGCCAGATAACCCTTCAAGCTCCCGGTAAGGCGGAAACCCTCGGAAGACTTTATAAAACGGACGAAGACATCATGCACAACATCCTCAGCAGAAGCCACATCGGCCAGTAGAGCAGCTGCTAACGTTACCAAATCGTTTTTGTACTTTTCATAGATATATCGCAGGGCCTCTTTTCTGCCGCGATTGAACTTCCATATAAGCAGTCTATCTTCTAACATCAAAAAGTTGCTTTCCTGAACCAAGAACAATCGATTGTCACTTATATAACAACTGAGATAATTGCTTTAGTATAAAGAAAACAGATTTTTTCTTCCATATTTGGATTTGTAAGGCAAAGAAACACTTTGACCTAAGAGGCGCATAAAGAGGCCGGGCTAAATAGTCCGGCCTTTCTTTCGTTCCATATCAATTAATTTGGTCGTCTATTCGTCCAACAATCTGCAGCAGAATCCCCACGGGCCGCCTCTATTCTGGACCTTTATCACAATCTGGTTCATACCCTTTTTGAAAGTAACAGGGACACGGTCGTTGTCTATTACCGTGCCGCGGACGATCCAGTTCTCGTGCACCAACTCACCGTTCAGCCAAACCTTAACGCTGTCATCCGAACCGATGCCCAGAGTTCCTTGTTTTTCTTCGGGCATGTCTATCTGTGCCCAAAGGTACGTAATCAAATACCAGTCCTCATACACACTTGTAAGATTAATAACTCCGTATTCGTTTTCAAGAACCGCCCATTCATAAATCTTGTCGTTAAAATTCACCACGGGCTCAAACTGTGTCACATCCAGTTGCTCTGTATCAAAATATTGTTTTTGTGTTTCTTCAGAAGGGAAAAGCGTATCGCCGCGCACCTCAATTCGGATCGGCTCAAGAATGAGCCAATCCTGCATTAGTTCTCCCGGTTTAAGGTCTTCGTATGTAACTTTACTCAGATCCGCTTGGCCTTTTGATATCTGAATTTCACCTGATACAGGGCTAACATTTACATTACTTCCGCCGATAATCCAGAGGCGTGGATTTTCATCTATTGGATAAATAAGCATCTGGGCATCGGAATTGTAATACTGGTCGCCAAACTCTATCAGCAATTTACAGAGACTAACCATTTTATTCGAATCCGGGTCCGAATCCGGATATGCCTGGCCGACAGAAGTAATTTCTATAACATTGATACCCATAAATGCTTTTTCAACTAAAAAACCAGGAGCAGCAAGGTATAGTTGGCCGGCTCTGGTAAAATCCTTGGCAATAACTGCTTCATAGAACTGCTTAGTTATCTCAGTGGCTACTTCTTCATCGGTCATATGGCCTTGTTCTAATCCAGCTTCTATACCGGACATATCTATTGTTGTTATATCATCTGGTAATTCTCCATCGAAGCTGAACATCGCCGGATCGATTTCATCGTTATAACCGGAGAACTCATAAGTGTTTACAAGCTGGAATTTGCCGTTTCTTTTTTGGAACTTTTCACTTTTAGTAACCAGATAAGTTGCTTTGTCGATATAAAATGCCTTTTTCCAGTCAACCGACAAACTTTCTGCTGGGTATGTTACTGTAACAATGATTGGCTCATTTTTTAATGTAGTTTCATTTACATCCAGAATGATCTGGCCTGCATCTTCTTGTTGTTCCAGTCTTTCAAAAAGTACCTTTGGGTCGACTCCGGTAATGTCGAATCCAAGCATACTGCTCGGATTACCGTATCCTACCAAATGTAGATTATGCTCTGCCAGCCAGACTTGCGATTGGTCAAAGTTTCCTACAATAGCCATTGAACCGATAGCATCACCACAATAGGGAGTTTGATATCTCATTCTGTTAACATTTCCGTATTCGTCACACTCAAACCAGAACTCTGATGTCCAGATCTGCCCTCCAACTGGTGCTGATTGGTCTATATGCAGCCAACGAATCGAGTTATAAGCCTCTATTGTATCCTGCAGAGCATATGCGGCAGGAACTATATTATTAGTTGTGTAGAAAAATATCCCTGCTGCGATTATCACCACCGCGGCAACGGCTGATTTTATAAATCTGCTTTTCATAATATAATCTCCTAAAACGATGAGCCCCGGCTGTCTCGGCTGTGTTAAAGTTTTGCTAAAATCCTCGGAGATATTCTCTGCGATTTTGTGTACATCAACTGGAGTATCTTCGGCGCCGATATTTTTCAAGATTTCTTCAATTCTTTCGCTGTTCATAGTTTTGTTCCTTGTTAAGCATTAGTCGCCAACTTGCTTTTCAAAGTAGCCAAGGCCTTTGATACGTGTGACCTTGCTGAGGCTTCAGTGCACGAGAGTTTCCCTGCGATGGTTTGGTAATCATGTTGTTCGAGGTATCGCATTACAATGGCCTTAGCCTGCTTAGCTGGTAGCTGGCAGATTTCGCGTCTGACCATCATGGTTATTTCGTCTCTATTTAGCCTCTCGTCGGGGCTTTTCTCAAAGCCAAAATTGTTTCGGCTTAACTGCCCATCCCGGCCGATCCTGTTTCGCCATGCCTTGGTATTAGCTGAAAGGGCAATTCTATAGATATAACTGCCTGCTTTTTTGCCGTCTAATTTGCCGATATGTTGCCACATCCCCAACAGGGCATACTGCATCGCCTCGGTAAAAAGTTCCCGATCGCCCGTCAACTTCCAGAGAACCGATGCTAAAAAATTCATATATTTTGCTCTCGCTCGTTGAAAAACCTCTGCTTGCCCGGGAAACTTCATTATTTATATCCTATACATCTCTTGCTATGTTCTATAATCTGCCAGTAAGCGTAAACATGTTTAGCTCTACTGTATATTAACCAGCGGCGATTTATTTTGTGTAAAACATTTGCGGAAAGTTCTATATTTTGTGTTATTTGGCCTATACAAATTCAATGTGCTCGTTTTTGTAGTTTGATTTGTAGCATCAATTGTATTATATTATCTGGTAAGCATAGAATTTATGAATATAGATTATGATTTGCACAATATAAAAACGTAATGATAAAAGTACTTATGACAAAATCGATTTCTTGAATTATGTTTAATGACGTTCGTATTGTGTAGAAGCCATATTATCAAATAATTTGTCGCAATTTTAAGGTGATATCATGATAAGGATTTCACCAAAACAAATTAAAGGAAAATGGACTTCTGGCTACGCTCTGGATGTCCATACACTAAGTAGTGAACATATCGGTGACGATGAATATGGCCGACCTCAGTTTAATACCCAAAGGAGTGATATTGGAGAACTATTGTATCGATTAAAGTACAAGTCAGACAAGTCAGTGCTTCGGGTCATCATTGATACTGCTGTGGGATTTTTAAACAAAAAAAACTGGTCGCTAGATTTGATCATTCCTGTTCCCCCATCACGTAAAACACGTACATTCCAACCTGTGGTTTCTGTTGCAAAAGGCATCTCTAAACTTACCGATATAAAACTATGTACAGATTGTGTCGTTAAAAAAAAGGAAACTTCGGAACTCAAAAACGTGTATGAGTTCAATAAACGGATGGAGATTCTTAAAGATGCCTTCGCTATTGTTAAAGACGAGATTAAAGGAAAAAATATCATTTTATTTGACGACCTTTATCGGTCTGGAGCGACCCTTAACGCCATAACCTTAGCATTGAAAAACGAAGGGAAAGCAAAAGAAATATATGTTCTCACACTTACCATGACTCGGAGAAAAAGATGAATAAAGTATTCTTCGGTGGTTCTCGCAAAATGGGACGTTTAAGCCAAGCAGTAAAAGAACACGCCGATAATATTATTGCTAAGGGGTATCGTATACTTCTTGGCGATGCGAATGGTGCTGATAAGGCGATGCAAAAATATTTGGCGGAGAAAAAATATAGAAACGTTTTAGTGTTTTGCATGGGTGATGTATGTCGAAACAACCTCGGAAGGTGGGAAACGAGAAATATTCATTCGAAGAGACCCAGGAAAGATTTTAATTATTATATCATTAAAGATGTTCTTATGAGTGAGGAAGCAGATTACGGATTCATGCTGTGGGATGGAAAAAGCAAGGGTACTTTAAACAATATTCTAAATTTGTCTGAGCAGAAAAAGAAAGTCCTTGTTTATTTTACTCCTACTAAGAGTTTCTATACGGTTGAGGGTAAGCAAGATGTATTGAAGTTGCTCGAAAACTGCAAGCCGGATTTATTGAGGGCTTTTGATCGAGTCCTAAAAATTAGCACACGCATTTATTCAAGGCAAGAGCAATTGCATTTTGCTTAACAAGAACACAGCGTGAAAATTCTTAATTGCCGAACTGGAACTTTTTGCTGGTTAGGCGCTCGTATGCTTCGATGTATTTTTCGCTGGTTTTAGCCACTATGTCGTCGGGCAGCTCGACACCTGGGCCGGATTTGTCGAAGTTTATGCTCTCCAGATAATTGCGGACGAACTGCTTGTCGAAGCTTTCCTGGTCTCTGCCAGGTTCGTATTTGTTCGCGGGCCAAAAACGAGAAGAGTCCGGCGTCAGGACTTCATCAATCAAAATAATCTTGCCATCGACTCGGCCCCATTCGAACTTTGTGTCAGCAAGTATTATACCCTTGCTCTCGGCGTACGCACTTGCCTCTTTGAAAATCCCAATGCTCCTGTCACGAACGTACTCAGCAGCTTCCCGGCCAATGATGTCTACGCACTGTTGAAAACTTATATTCTCGTCGTGCGTTCCTCTTTCAGCTTTTGTTGCGGGAGTGAATATTAGTTCTGGCAATTTTTGACACTGCTTCAGGCCTTCAGGTAATTTCTGACTACAGATGGTGCCGCTATTTTTATATTCAGTCCAACCGGAACCTGCTAAATACCCTCTTACGACGCATTCGATCGGCAAAACTTCAACTTTTTTGACCAACATACTGCGATGGGCAAGTTGCTCAGGGAAATTACAAAGTGGCTCAGGAAATTTTTTTATATTGTCGGTAATCAAGTGATGCTCAACGAGATGGCTTAAAAAATCAAACCAGAAAAGGGAAATCTGGGTCAGGACGATACCTTTATAAGGTATGCCGTTAGCCATAACCACATCAAAGGCGCTTATCCTGTCGGTTACGACAATAAGGAGCTTATTACCAAGATCATATATGTCGCGTACTTTGCCTCGGTTGGGTTGAAGACCTGAAATGTTTGTCTGTAAGACTGTCTGCATGGTAATTCCTTTTTCCATCTTTCTTCTCCTATCGCTCAAATTTTTTGGTATTCTTGACTTTAGTTGAGACAGCCATAGTTAGTTTTTTCACGTCAAAAATACTATCACTCGATTGTTTGTAATGCGGATGTGATTTTAGCGGAAATTGCGTGGATTGCACATTTTTTTCAGGCTTTTTGGATTATTTCTCTGTGTCTTATGTTAATTAAACAGCCGAATTAGGTCCGCTATCCGTGCAAAGACCAGATATTATCAGTCAAGACCACGACATTGCAGGTAAGTGGCTTCTGTATCGCAGGACTAATAAACATCAAGGTATACCGCTTACGGTGCTACAACCGTCGATGAGCTTGAAGCGATAGGCACGGCCAGTGAGAACACGGGAAAGGAAGAGGCGAACCAAGATGGCTTTAGGGTAGAGCAAACTCAAGTTGTATCTTTGAAAAATGCGAATAGACGTTATAATTGGGTGTGATTGATTTGACAATTTAGCTTAGTTTCTGCAATTGTAATTGAAGGAGAAATACAAGATGCCTACCGTCAAAGACGTTGTTGTGCGAAAGCCAAGCGAAGAAGAGATTAATGCATTCAAGGCCTGGCCGATATGGAAGTGTGAGCCAAGCACATTTGATTGGGCATACACAGAGAAAGAGACGTGTTATCTTCTTGAGGGCAAGGTGACGGTCTCGGACGGGAAAGATTCGATCAGCTTTGGAACTGGTGATTTGGTAGTATTTCCTGAGGACCTTGAGTGCACCTGGAACGTCCAGCAGGCGGTAACAAAACACTACAATTTCGGCTAAATCAGGGCTTATTGCTAGTGCTTCGCCTCACGTGCTTTGAGGACTTGCCATGCTGAGGCGAAGAAAGCGTTGTTGCCAAGATTAAGGGCAATATTGTCATTGGCTCTGAAGTTGGTAATCGGCAGCACATAAACGTCCTTGTCGGTTGGTGAGAATCTTGCAGTTGCTTTTCCGCGTTGTATAATTTTTGGGCTTTTTGAGTTTGCGCTACATTCACGTTAGAGAAACCACCGCTGAAGTTAATCCACAACTTTTCCACAAAATCAATTTGTAACGTGTAAAACCTGTTAATAATAAATTTTTTTCGTGCGCAAAGTCAATCTACGCAAAAGCCTCAGCTAAGTGGAAAAGAAATCCTATAAAATGACATTGATTTGCTAAAGTCCAAGCCAATAATAACATTGTATCTGGGCTTTTAATAAAAGGCGCAGTTACCTTTTGAAAAAGTGATCTTTGAAAATATTAACAAGCAATTGAAAAGTCAACAGAGGAGTCCAAATGCAGGGTACAATCACGGATGAGAGTTCCCACACGGTAGAATCGCAAGTAAACGCAATAAGTCAGTCATTAGCCGAAAGAATAGGGCCGCAGAAGTACCGGATATGGTTCAAGAACTCTACTAGATTCACACTCGGTGGAGGATACCTTAAAATCGGCGTGCCAAATCTTTTTATAGCAAGCTGGATCGAAAATCATTTCCTGACCGAGATAACACGGGCGGCTCAGGCAGCAATAGGAAATAATCTAAAGATTACATTCACGATAGATCCTGAACTGTCGGGTAATCAACAGCGGACCCAGCTTGATTCGCAGGCGCGAATTACTGCGAGGTCCGAAGCCAACTCACAAGTTCCCAAAGCAACCCAGACGCCTGTAGGAAGAAAACTCAAACTGACACTGGACACCTTCATTGTCGGGCCTTCAAACGAACTGGCTTTCAATGCCGCTAAAATGGTTGTCAGAAAACAGCAAAGTCCTTTCAATCCACTATTTATCCACGGTGGGTACGGCGTGGGCAAAACGCATCTTTTACAGGGTATCTGCAATGAAGTGTCCAAAAATCAGCTCAGAACAAACTGGATGTATCTATCAGCAGAAGACTTCGTTAACCAGTTTGTGTTGGCCCTAAAGACAAAGAAGCTGGAGATTTTCCGACAAAAGATGAGACAGACGGATTTATTAGCGATTGACGACATTCACTTTTTGGCCAGTAAGCCTTCGACGCAGGAGGAATTTCTTCATACCTTCAATACAATCAATCTCGCAGGCAAGCAGGTTGTTCTGGCTTCAGACGCGCATCCAAAGATGATAGGCCAACTCTCGGAAAAACTTGTAAACCGTTTTGTCTCAGGAATGGTCGTTAAAATCGAGGCGCCTGATTTCCAAACGCGTTGTCGGATATGCAGACAATACGCGACGAACGTAATAAACAGCACGCTTTCTCAGAATGCAGAGACTCCGAGTTCTCGCAAGCGTATTCCCGAAAGTGTAATCCGGTATATTGCCGAAAACCTGCGTAGCAATGTGCGGGAGCTGGAAGGCGCCCTTCTTAAATTGATCGCGTATTCGGCACTACAGAATGAACGAGTGACCTTATCAGTGGCCCAGGCTGTTCTAACTGAGCATCTGGAACGGTGTGACCCGATAGTTCATATATCAGATATCGAATCAGCGGTAGCTACCTACTTTGGCACAACGCCTGCCAATATACACTCATCCAGAAAAGATAGAACCCTGGCACTGGCGCGGCACTTCAGTATGTATCTGACTAGAAAACACACAAAAATGTCCTCTGCCCAGATCGGCAGATTAATGGGCAACAAGAACCATGCAACGGTACTCTCGGCTTGTAAGAGAATCGAGGACTTAGTCAAGCAAAATAATGATATCCACTGGCAAGGACCTTCAGGTAATAAAACTGCCAAGCCGCGCTCGATACTGGCCCAGCTCGAAGCGAGCATCTCCGCTTAAAACAGACTGTACAAGCGCATTGAAAAGAGTGGCTATTGCTTGGTCGGGGGTGGAGCTATAGCTTGATCGATGGTTTTTTTGAGTGCTTGAACTACAAGGGAATCGGGCGACCGCTCGTATGCTGCATCTATGGCG
>Ga0315539_1002804_pt1 | contig 12411 bp, 8 predicted proteins | sample SalMarSW160150MG_FD_203097 | JGI IMG/M metagenome (GOLD analysis project Ga0315539, IMG submission 203097) | Salt marsh sediment microbial communities from the Plum Island Ecosystem LTER, Massachusetts, United States - Salt Marsh Sediment SW1601-150 ... | reverse complement strand
GGCGCCGACTGTAAAAGCACTGAATCGGTCCCAGAAGGTATTGCCCTTTTCATTGAGCCGATGGAAGTTAAGGTTTAAATTTATCGGCAGATGTTCGGGACGCTTCGTTATGCCTAATTTTATATCTAGCGGAAGCTGTTCGATAACACCCATGTATTTTTTCAACTGCGTGCCAAGATTTAAAACACTGCCGCCGATTGAAAGATTCTGAGAAGGAACATCATAAAGAAATCCTAAATCGATTGCAACGGCGCTTGAGCTGTACTCGCTAATCGAAGAATGAATATATTTTATATTAACGCCGAAAAGTATCTCCTCATCGTAATGTATCGCTATGCCTGCGATAAGCGCAAGTTCTTTTGCTTCGAACATGCCGATTTCATTCAAGTCTGCATCGGTTTGAGTAAAAGAACCATAATTGATATAAGTGACGCCTCCGCCTATATTTCCGATTCCTTCTATGTATTGAGCATAGCTCAACGATCCCATATTAACATCCATGAGATAATCCACATAACTGGCGGAAATTCTCGGTTTGCTTAAAGTTCCAAGGGATGCCGGATTGTAGAACAGCACGTTCGGATCGTCTTTCATTGAAACGAAACTGCCGTTTAAGGCTGCGGTTCGCGCATTTACATTGATGCGAAGGAAATCATACGTCGCTTGTTGGGCAAAAAGCGTAGTTGCAAAACAGGCAGCGGTAATAAGTAAAAGAATTGTTTGTCTCATTGATTAAAATCTACCAAAATTGAGAGTGAAATTCAAGCAGCATATTTAAAATGAATAGAAAAAGCTGTCAAGAAAAAAAGATGTATGAAATCCACTTAGTGCCATTCATTGTGTCTGAACAACATATCGGTTATAGACCGAGACGCCGTCTCGATTATTTATTACGTAACTATTTGCCAATATCTAAATTCCCATTCATATGAAGAGAATATTCTCTTGATATATGCAGATATTACACGAAAATAATGGAATAAAATTCTCTTTGCAAATCAAGTCCTTTTTCAGTATTTTATAATCGATAAATATTACAAATTGTTCTGAGGATCAAGATGAAAGAAGGAATTCACCCTGTATATAAAAAAGCTGTGGTTAAGTGTGTGTGCGGTAATGTATTTGAAACTCGTTCTACCGTAGGCAATCTCCACATAGAAATTTGCGCAAATTGCCATCCGTTTTTTACCGGCAAGCAGAAACTGCTCGATTCAGCCGGACGAATCGAGAAGTTTAAAAAGAAGTACGCTGCCAAGTCAGAGGAACCAAAAACAGAAGTTGCCGGAGTATAATAACAGTATTGCAATTCTAGGGCGGAATGTGTTGTCAGGATACATTCCGCTTTTTTATTATTGATAGTCTGGAAGTTCGTAGTATCGAACTTTCGTCTGTCTGTTTATAAAAATGGACTGATCAATGGCAGCACAATTCTATACCTTTACGAATAATCAAATTCCGCACATCGAAGCGTTTATTCAGTTCCACACTGATTTTGGAATTTGCAGTGCGGAATATCATCATTGAGAGACTATTGAATGTCAGAAGACGTCGCGCCACAGGAATATTCGCAGCAGCCGGCAAGTCTATATGCCAGCCCGCGCGGCACAGCAGTTAAAATACTGAACCGTGTGGAACGTTCGGATGCATATCTTGATAAGTTGCTCGATGCCGAACTAAGTTCGGATGCTATGAATGAATTGGATAAAGGCCTTATGAACGAGATTGTTACCGGCGTGATTCGCTGGAAAATGAAGCTCGATTGGGTGCTTACGGGTTTTTTTCATGGAAATTTCACAAAAGCAGAAACGAATATCAAGAATGCACTTCGTGTGGCGCTGTATCAAATTCAATTTCTCGACCGGATTCCCCACTCGGCTGCCGTCAACGAAGCAGTTGAGTTTATCAAACGGCTGCGCGGACAGAAAGCTGCGGATCTTGTCAATGCCGTCCTCCGTAATATTCTGAGGAATATAGATAATATACGTTATCCCGATGAGGAGGAAGATAAAATTCGCCACCTTGCCGTAATCGAATCTCATCCGGTGTGGATGACAAAACGGTGGGTGGAACGCTATGGATATGATGAATCGAAATTGATGATGGAGGCAAATAATTCAATTCCGGATCTGGCTTTACGGATCAACCGCCTGAAGGTAGATTTGAATTATTTTTTCTCACTGCTGGACAAGCATCAAATTCAATATACACGTTCTCAGTATTTCGATTTCTTTGTCCGTGTTCAGCACATGGCAGGAATAGGGAAATCGGAACTTTTTAAACAGGGCTATTTTTCCGTTCAGGATGAAAGTGCCGGTATCCCGGTTCTCTTACTCGATCCGAAACCAGGAGACCGCATTATCGATCTTTGTTCGGCACCCGGAGGCAAGACGACGTTTATCGGAGAGCTGATGAAAAACACCGGTGAAATCATTGCCGTTGATCGTTATGAAACTCGGCTCAATCTTGTGAAGAACGCATGTCTGCGATTGGGTATAACAAATGTTCATCCTGTCGCTGAAGATGGCGCGATTCTTGACATAGCTCCCGCGGATAAAGTACTTGTGGATGCTCCATGCTCCGGGCTCGGTGTTCTCTCGAAGAAACCAGATGCGAAATGGAAACGGGATGTCGACGATATTCCAAAGCTGGTGGAATTACAAAATGCTCTTCTTGAAAACGCGGCAAAACTTGTGAGGCCCGGCGGAGTTCTGGTATATAGTACATGCACAATTGAACCGGAAGAAGGATTCGAACTTATAAAAGGATTTCTTGTTCAACATCTTGAGTTCTCTATCGAATCGGCGAATAAGTTCGTTCATCAGAGTTTTGTAGGAAGTCAGGGACATGTCGAAACATTCCAGCACAAGCATGGAATGGACGGATCTTTCTCTATCCGGATGAAGAAGAAATAAACGGCCTATTGATCGAAGCATAAAATACTTATCAATGAACCGTTGACTACGGAGGGATATTCATGAAACTCAATGAACTTCTCGCGGCGGAGCTTAAACGGCTGGAAGATGCAAGGACTTTCAAATACGAGACTTCTCTTCAAAGTGCGCAAGGCGGGATTGTCAGGATCAATGGCAAAGAAGTGGTAATGCTCGCTTCGAATAATTATCTCGGCATGTCGAACCAGCCGGTTGTAGTGAAAGCTGCAATTGATGGAATGAAGAAATTCGGGTACGGACTTGCTTCGGTACGTTTCCTCACCGGTACTCAAACAATTCACCTTAAGCTGGAAAAGAAAATATCCAGATTCCTGAAATCTGAAGATACTATTCTTTTTTCGTCATCCTTTGCTGCAAATATTGCATTCTTCCAGGCGCTTACAAATGAAAAACTCGGTTTTGAGAATTACAAAGACGTTATATACAGCGATCAATTGAATCATGCCAGCATCATAGACGGACAGCGTTTATGCAGGGCAGAAACTACAGACCGGAAGATTTATCAACACGGCGATTGCACCGATCTCGAACGCCAGATGGAAGAAGACAAAGACAAAAATTACCGGCTCCGAATAATAGCTACAGACGGTGTTTTCAGTATGGAAGGAGATCTTGCACCGTTGCCGAGGATTCTTGAACTTGCAGAGCGATACGGTGCATCGGTTTTTGTAGATGATGCGCATGGAATTGGGGTCTGCGGAAAAAGCGGACGCGGTACAGCGGAACAATTCGGTGTGCCCGGCAAAATTGATTTTACTGTCGGCACACTCGGCAAAGCCGTAGGCGGAGCAGCCGGCGGTTTTATCAGCGGCTCGAAAGATTTCATTGAGTATATGCGTCAGAAAGGAAGGCCCTACATTTTTTCGAACTCGCTTCCCCCTGCGGTTGTCTGCGGTTCGCTGGCAGCATTCGATTTATTAATGAGAGATAATTCTATTGTCAAGCGATTGCATGAAAATACAGCTTACTTCAGAAGAGAAATTAATAGCTTGGGATTCGATATCATTGATGGTACACATCCCATCGTGCCGTTAATGCTGGGCGAAGCACCTGTTGCTCAGGAAATGAGCGGTGCTTTACTGAAAGCCGGAGTCTGTATTAAAGGCCTATGGTACCCGGTCGTACCTAAAGGAAAAGCACGGCTGCGCGCTCAAATCTCCGCATCGTTGAAGAAAAAAGATATCGACCGCGCACTTGAAGCATTTGAAAAAGTAGGGAAGAAAATGAGAGTAATTTGAGATAAGAGATTGTGAGATGAAAGATTGTGAGATAAGAGATTATTACTATTTATTATTCACCAATCACCAATCACTTATAACTAATAACTGATACCTCCAATGTCCTCACATTCACGTCTCGCCTTTATTGATCTTCTTCGCGGATGGGCACTGTTAGTTATGATTGAGGTGCATGTTTTTAACGCCTTCATCTTACCGCATTTTCAGGCAGCTTCGTGGTTCAATGTACTCAACTTTGTAAATGGTCTTGTTGCACCAAGCTTTATATTCATATCCGGGTTTGTTTTCCTTCTTGCAAGTCAAAAGAAATTAGAGTCGTTTCGTGCGTTCGGTTCGGCATTCTGGAAGCAATTGGGAAGGATCGGATTGATCTGGCTCGTTGGTTATGGCCTTCATCTTCCATTCTTCTCATTCTACCGGTCTATCACCGATTCAACAGAGGCACAATTGCTGAGCTTCTATCAATCGGATGTTCTGCATTGCATAGCGTTTGGTTTGCTTATGCTTTTTCTCTTAAGATTGTTTATTTGGAATGATCATGCGTACCGTTCAGTTTTGTTATCAAGCGGATTTCTCGTTATAATAGTTACAATGTTCATTTGGGATATTGATTTTACCGATCTAATGCCTGTACCACTTGCAGCATATTTCAATGGCAAACATTATTCGCTTTTCCCGCTTTTTCCATGGACGGCCTTTATGTTATTTGGTGGCTACTTCGCCTCCGGATATATCCGCGCACGAGAGCAGCAGAAAGAAAAGAATTTCATATTGCGTTTTACGCTTATTGGGTTGATTCTGGTGATTGTAAGTGCGATTGCAGGCGAATTACCTTTTCGCATTCCATTCAGTTCGGAAGCTATAAGTGCGGATCCCAGCTTTTTCTTTCTTCGCCTAGGTATCGTTATGCTGCTGCTTACGGCTTGCTGGTTTTATGCGGAATACCGCAAGACCGAGAAGTCTTTTGTTTTAGATGTCAGCCGGGAATCGTTATTAGTATATACAGTGCATCTGCTTGTTATTTACGGCAGGTTTTGGAATGGACGGAGTTTATGTTATTATTATAGCAATATGTTTGGGGTGTGGGAGTGTATCGCCGGAACACTGGTGCTCGCAATTGCAATGATCGGCATGGCGATGTTCTGGGGATGGCTCAAACGGAACTATTTTCCGCTTGCACGGGTTTTTGCCTGGATGCTATCGGGAACGATTGTTGTCTGGTTTTTCGTAAATTGAATGTAAAAAAAGTATGTAGAAGGAAAGAGAAAATGGATATTGTATTTCTGATAGTTTTAGTTGTTATCGCCATTCTTCTGCTCGCAGTTTTCATACGGTCTTTTTGGCGAAAAGGCGACGATTCAGCGCGAGCGTCATTAATCTTCCAGCAGCAGGTGGATTCTTTGCGCGGGGAGATGAATCAAAACCTTAAGAATACAACTGATACATTTGTTATGTCTTTGAAGAATACGACAGATCTGTTGCTGAAGAGTCTGCAGTCGACAACAGAAAATATGAACCAGCATTTGAGCAGTGTTACGTCGCAATTACAGAATAATACCGGCCAGATGGGAACGCGATTGGACACTGCGGCGAAGGTAATTCAGGATGTCCAGAATAAACTCGGTGAACTTGGGAAAGCGACACAGGAGATAAAGGAACTCGGACAGAGTGTCTCGAAATTAGAGGAAATGCTTAAAGCTCCCAAGCTTCGCGGCGGATTAGGCGAACTGCTGCTGGAGGATTTGCTCAAGCAGGTTCTTCCGGCAAATGCTTATGACATTCAATACTCGTTTAAGAACGGTCAGACGGTCGATGCAATAATCAATACAGCCGGCGGAAAAGTACCGGTGGACTCCAAGTTCCCGCTGGAGAATTTCCGTAAAATGCTCGATGCGAAATCGGATCAGGAAAAGAAGACCGCTGCCCGTCTTTTTAAATCGGATGTAAAGAAGCATATAGATTCGATTGCAGAAAAATATATTTTACCGGACGAAGGGACGTTCGACTTCGCGCTGATGTATATTCCTGCAGAGAATATTTATTACGAAACTATCATAAGAGACGAAGCATATGACGAGGAGGATGGATTATATTCATATGCAACGAAGAGGAGAGTGGTTCCGGTTTCGCCGAACAGCTTTTATGCTCATTTACGGGTAATTGCTCTTGGTTTAAAAGGACTGCAAATAGAGCGCAGTGCAAAAGAGATTTTTCAGAATCTTGAAATGCTTGCCACGGAATTACGGAAATTCAACGATGTATTCGAGACACTCGGCACGCAGTTGAACAATGCAAAAAATAATTACGATAAAGCCGATAAGCAGTTATCAGGTTTAGTAGAGAAATTCAAGATAGTGCAATCGATACCGGATGGTAAAGCGCATAATCAGTTGGATGCGTTTTCGAAATAATTTTTACATACGTAGAGGCAATTCATGAATTGCCCTCACATAGTTATATCCTCATTGGATTTTAATGTGATTATTTTTATGTTGCGAATTATCCCATCGCAAAGCACAGCTTCGCGGTACACTATAGGTGAATATGCTATACTCATTGCCTTACAGACTCATTGACTCATCGGCTCATATGCTCAATGGCTCACAATTTCATATTCTCATTAGCATGTTCTTTGTCGTCGGATAAATTCAACATCTTTTTTACACAAAATCCGAAGGATTTAGAGGCAAATAATAAAATTATCAGCTCCGTAGGAGCTGAACGTTTGTAATTAAAAAACATGAAACTAACTGAACGCCGTAGGTGTTCAACTCCTATGGAGTTTTGTCCGTTTTTGTTTATGGTTTTACAAACGTATGACGCCTACGGCGTCAAAGAAAATATATAATGGAAGCAAAGCTCCATAAGCAGAGCTTGGGAGCGAGGTGATAGGGAAACGAAACCTAACCCGCCTTCGGACGGGCAGGAGGTTTCGACTACCATACTCATAGACTCAAAAACTCAAAGACTCATCGCAAGCAACGCTCCACAATTCAACGTCTTGTAATACGAAACCTAACCCGCCTTCGGACGGGCAGGAGGTTTCGACTACCATACTCATCTGCTCAAAGGCTCATCGGCTCCATCCAATTCCTCTTGCCTGCAATCTGTTCATTTTGTATATTATAATTATATGGTATTTTGCCCCGTAGTGTAACTGGCAACACGCCTGACTCTGGATCAGGAAAGTCTAGGTTCGATCCCTAGCGGGGCAGCATACTTATGGCGCTATCGTCTAACGGTTTAGGACGGAGCCCTCTCAAGGCTTTAATACGGGTTCGATTCCCGTTAGCGCTACACTGAAACAAAGTTCTTGTTCCCCAAAAAAGTAATCTTCGCCGAAGGTGGATAGGAACTCCTTAGGAGGATTATATGAATGTGTTTTGATTTCGATCCCATATATATAGTCTCGTCACTAAACTCGGGACTTACAGCCGTGTTTTCCTACAAAAGCTTTTAACTGTCCGAGAGTTGAACTGTCGGACTGTATATAGTTCAGGAGTTCAACTCCTGAACAACATGAGGATTCTCCGCCAAGGGCGGACATGGATTCTCGTTAGCGCTACAGCTAGAATTGCAGGAAAAGTTGTCTTAATCCTTTCATTTTTTCTTCAAAAAAATTGTTTTTTTATCTAAATCCATATGGATTTTTTAGCATTTTTTTGCTATTTTTAACTTATTCTTTCAAAGTATCGGATTGGATTGTATTTTACTGTGTTTTTCGCCAAAATTCATCGATTATTTTTTAATTTTATGTTTGCTCATTTCATTAAGAATCTATATTTTCAACCAAGTTTTTTTAAAAGAATTTTGAAAATAGCATATTATGGCAATAGATCTACTTGAACAAATTCATCCTTTTATTAAAGATTCAATTTATCCGGCGCGGATTGTAATTTCGGACTGGAAAATGAAAGAGGGCGATGTCCCCGACGCCGCATCAGTTTCCTTAAAAGATAAATTGTGGACACCGATTCGCATCCCCTTCCAATGGGGAAAATATGATAAAACCTATTGGTTTCGGCAAACCATCACAATAACCGAGCAGTTTGCAGGGAAACCTCTCGTCCTGCTTCTCGATTTTCCAGAAGCACTTCTTTACCTCAATGGAAAACCATATCACGGCATTAATCAGTATCATAACGAGATATTGATTTGTGAAAGATCGAGACTGAACGAACGATTCATTATTGCGGTTCAGGCTTACAGCGGAAGAAAGCACGAACATAACATTTTCGGTATCGCGGAACTCGCAGTACTGGATACTACTGCGCGCCGTTTAGACAGCGGATTAAGTGTTCTTCATGACCTTGAAAAACATCTGGAACATGGCTCGGATGAATCGAAGGAGATTCGAGACTTGATTCGCAGGACGCTCATTTTTCTGAAATATTTCAGACCGGGCAGCGAAGAGTATCCAAACGCCATCAGGCGTGCTTATAATTTTCTATTGAACACACTGGAAATGGAACACAAAACAGCTCTACCTGGCCTTATTCATCTTATCGGATATTCGCATATCGATACTTCCTGGATGAGGTCGCTTCAGGAAACGATAAGAAAATGCGGCCGCATATTTTCAACCGTATTGCGGTTGATGGAAGAATTTCCCGAACTGAAATATTCACAGAGTCAGCCGGCATTGTTTGAATTCACAAAAAAATATTATCCTGATCTTTATAAACAGATCAAGCAGCGTATTGTGGAAGGAAAATGGGAACCGGCCGGTGCAATGTGGACGGAAACCGACTGCAATATTCCAAACGGCGAGTCTCTGGTTAGACAGATTTTATTCGGGAAACGGTTCCTTAAGGAAGAATTCGGCATCGACTCAAATACTCTCTGGCTTCCGGATTCTTACGGATTCAATGGAGCACTGCCTCAGATTCTCCTGAAATCCGGAATTAAAAATTTCTACACATCAAAACTTACATGGAACGATGCGACGGAATTTCCGTATACATCGTTCTGGTGGCAGGGAATCGATAAATCAAAAGTACTTACTCACTTTTCGCCGCTTGGACCTGAATCTCAGATCACTCCGAAATTCCTTCAGAAAAGCGGAGCTCCTGCTATGGAAGAGCCGCCCGTATCTCCGGTTATTCAAACATTCGGATACGGCGACAGCGGAGGGGGACCGACAAAAGAGAATCTGGAATTTGCAGTTATTTTGAAAACCATTGTTGGACTTCCTGCATCTCAGCTTTCTACGGTTCAGGAGTTCTTTAAGCAGCTGGAAGAACCGTCTGTAGAATACCCGGTATGGGATAACGAGCTTTATCTTGAGACACATAGGGGCACTTACACGACCCAGGCATGGATCAAAAAAGAAAACCGTGAGTGTGAAACGCTATTGTATACGACGGAGCTTCTTTCTACGCTTGCATTATTATACGGGAAGAACGCTGCTGCGCGGCGTTATCCGCGGGCAGAACTTGAGCAAGCCTGGAAAAAACTTCTTCTGAATCAACACCATGATCTCATTACAGGCGTAGGCATCGCAGATGTATATAAAGATGTTCAGCAGGGCTATCAGGCTGTCCGGACAGCATGTTCTGCCTTAATAGCGCGATGCATAGAAGGAATTTCCCATCCGGCAAAGAAGAGCAAAAAAGAATTCTCTTTTACAGTATTTAATCCGATGAACTGGCAGAGAAACGCTTATATCGAGCTTTTCGTAAAATCGCGTGAAAGATATCTATCGGTTGAAGATGCTCAAGCCCATCCGATTGAACATCAGGTGGTGGAGCGTACTAAAGAAGGGCAAAAGATTCTTTGTTACGTAAAAGACATACCTTCTTTCGGATTCAAAAGGATCGTTGTGCGTGTGAAGCCTGCCGCCATAAATGCAGCCGAATTATGGAAAACGTCTGCTCATGGAATTGAGACTCCATTTTTCAGGGTTCGTCTGGACAGCAAGGGCGCATTCAGTTCTCTTTATGCAAAATATCTCCGCCGCGAACTTATCGAAAAGGGGAAACGTGCAAATTCTCTTATAACCTTCCGTGATATGCCGAAGCAATGGGAGGCATGGAATATCGATGATGAATTTGAAAAACATAAAACCGAGCTGTGGACTGTAAAACAGGTTAAAATAATAGAGAATGGTCCGTTACGCGCAACGATTCGAGTTGAGATGAAGACGGAAAACGGATCTTATCTTTTACAGAATTTGCGCTTTTATCATCAAACACAGCGTATAGACTTTCAAACTCAGATCAGGTGGCATGAAAAGCAGACGTTGATGAAAGCCGTTTTTCCATTAAACATGAAAACCACCAATACAACATACGAAATTCAATTCGGTGCAATTCAACGTTCATCGAAGCCTCGCACGGAGGAAGAAAAGGCAAAGTTTGAGGTGCCGGCACAGCAGTGGGCGGATATGTCGGATGTAAAGTACGGCGTCAGTCTTTTAAACGACTGTAAATATGGATATGACGCAAGAGGAAATACACTGAGGCTTACGCTGCTTCGTTCACCGCACTACCCGCAGCCGATCGATATGTCGCACTCGGATGAGAACCTGATCGATCAAGGCGAACATACCTTCTGCTATGCAATTTATCCTCATAGCGGCGATTGGATGAAAGGACGCACAGTGCAGCACGCACGTGAGCTGAATAATCCCGTAATGGTGTTTCCGAATATTCTCGTGGATGAAATTCCATCGCTTGTGGAATCATCAAAGCCCAATATTATTGTTGATTCGGTCAAGAAGGCGGAAGAAAGCGATGCAATTATTGTTCGAATGCATGAAGCGCATGGAGTAACTACAGATACGTCACTGCATTTCGGAACAGGTGCGGCAAAAATTGTTGAATGCGATCTCCTTGAAAACGACGATAAGCCGCACAAAGTTGCAAAATCCAGATTGATGATCAAGTTTAAGGCGTTTGAAATTCGAACGCTGAAGCTTATATCGAAACCGCCGAAGAAAAAACGTTAAAACTCGAGAAATCGTAATACAGACACAGCTTTTTCCTGGTATGTACTGAGTAATTCTACATTCACGTGGAGCTGACAAATAAAATCAGCGAACACATTGATTTTAAAAATAATCGGCGGCCGATATCTCAAGCAGAAGAAAGGAAATTTTACAGATATAACAAATTCCTTGCTTTTCCTTCATTGTTTTGAGATATTCATAATCATTGTTTTAGTCTACCGGATTTGCTGCCTAGAAAGGAAATAAGAATATGATACGAAGAGCACATAAAGAGCCCAAGTTACAGTGGAAATGGGTAATTTTATCCGTTATTGCCGGATTGATTATTGTCGGATCATCATATTTCATTATTGCGCCGACATTCCAGAGCGGTCCGGTACAGGTGCTGGTAATGTTGGTCGGTTTTATTATCACAGGTGCCATTATAGGATATTTCTCTCCGGGCATTACAATTAATGAGGCCTCTGTCGGCGGTGTACTTGTTATGATCGTGATGCTGCTTCTTATTTATATCACAAAAGCTGAAATTCACTTTTCAGCCTCAATAAATTTATTGCTCTTGATTCTCGGTTTGAGTTTTTCCTGGGTCGGCGGCTGGGCGGGTGAAAAACTTCAGGGAGATGAAAGCTCGGCGGCAGAAGTTAAAAGTCAAAAATTTCTTTGGAAATGGGTAATCGTCGGAGTAATAGTATGTTTTGCACTTAATATTCTGTTTGTATTTCTGCTTTCAAAGTTTTTTCTTGTTCATGTTTTTAGATTTGCTACTGCCGGTTTTATAATAAGTTTTGTAGTGGCAGGTTTTATTGTCGGATTTAAATCGCCGGGCATTACACTTAGGGAACCTGCTGTTGCGGGAATTCTCGCGGTACTCCTGGATTGGGTATATTTAAAGTTCATCATCTCTCTCCGTGTTCCCGCGATGTATATAGTTCTCGGATTGCTTTTGGGTTTTCTCGTCTCGCTTTTCGGTGCGTGGCTCGGAGAAAGATTTCAGCAAAGTATTACTCCAAAGGCAAAAGTCTGATTTTGTGGAAGAATTATTGAAAAGGCCTCTTCAGTCCGACTGGAGGGGCTTTTTTAGTCTGTGTGAATAGATGAAAACAATGAATACTATTATCTATCACACTTGTCCAAAATAAGTATTTTAATCAAATGACCTACGAAAAATATGGAAGTAAAACAAGGTGAACAGCCGGAGGCCTAAAGTTGTTACACGCTATAGCGTGTATCTATTTCATGTCTCCGACTCCATATTTTTCGTGAGTCTTGACTT
>Ga0315539_1002800_pt1 | contig 12418 bp, 12 predicted proteins | sample SalMarSW160150MG_FD_203097 | JGI IMG/M metagenome (GOLD analysis project Ga0315539, IMG submission 203097) | Salt marsh sediment microbial communities from the Plum Island Ecosystem LTER, Massachusetts, United States - Salt Marsh Sediment SW1601-150 ... | reverse complement strand
AAGCTCTTCCCGTGACGGGGTCGCCGTACAGCCACCGGCGATGATTGAATTAGGGTGGGGTTGCACACCGCAGATGATATTCAGCATCTTCTGAGACTTGGCCTTCATCTCTATGGACTTGATGTAATGGGATACCAGTGTCGTGACGGTTTCCGGGTCGTTCACAGAGAATTCATCCGGCTCATAGCGGGGTGTGAAGGGTGAGGTATCACCTTTTTGAACAAGAGACACTACTTTATCCCTGAGCGCCAACAAACCAGGGTCATTACCTTTGTAACCGGCTACCGCCATGATGTCCAGATAATCCAGTGCTGAAAGCACATAGAAGTGGATAAAGTGGTCATGCAAATAAAGACCGGCGCAGAAAAGGTTGCGCATAAGCCTGCCCGCTTCCGGAATTTCAACACCGAAGGCGTGGTCAAGGGCTTGAGCTGAGGCCACGGCGTGTACACCTTCGCAAACACCACAGACCCGGCTGGTAATATACGGGGCATCCCGGGGGTCCCGATCTTTCAGAAGTACTTCCCAACCGCGCGCCATGGTACCGGCCGACCAGGCATCCTTGACCACACCATTCTCCACCTCCACCTCAATTTTAAGGTGGCCCTCTATCCGTGTCATGGGATCAATAGTAATACGTACCATACTTTAGCTCTCCTTCCCGCCATCTTTTTTGGCGCTCTCCTCTCCATCGCCCTTCCAGCGCCCAGTTGCCCGGCTTACCAGCATATCCAGACCAACACCGGCCGCTACCGCGCCACCGACGGTCGCCATCACCTTATCGATGTCAACCCGCCCGATGCCGGGAAGCTCGGTGTCAAACTGACGTTCGTACATAGGGCTGACTGACTCGTAGAACTCCGGCTCGGAGCAGGCGACACAGGGGTGGTTCGCCTTGATGCAGTAGTTGGTGCGGTTGTTCCAGAGCCGCTTCCAACAGTCCTGATTGGCCCAAGGTCCTTTACATCCCTTAAGGTAGAGGCACCAACCCTGCTGGCTCGGGTCGCCCCAGTCAGTCAGGAACCGGCCGGCGTCAAAATGGCCGCGCCTCTCGCAGTTCTCGTGCTGGTTTTCCCCGTAGAAGGCTACCGGACGGTGGAATTTATCAAGCTCAGGTACGGTGCCGAAGGTGAGGTAGTGGACAATTACGGCCACCAGGCGCTCGCAGTGCAGGGGGCAGGTGGGTAGGTTAATCACCGGCTTGTTCCCGACATCATCGTAGTAATGGTGCTTCTGCGTGCCCCGGAAGAGGTAGCCGACGGCATCGGTTGGACCGGAGCGAGGGATGCCACCATAGGTGGCGCAGGAGCCGACGCAGACAATGGCGGCGGCGTTTTTCGCAGTCTCGCGGACAATGTCTTTAAAGGGCTTGCCACCGATGGTACAGAATAGCCCGTCTTCGGCCAGAGGGATGGCGCCTTCTATCACCAGGATATAGCCGCCTTCTTCGATAGTCTTAGCCAGGGCATCTTCTGCTTGATGTCCGGAGGCAGCCATGGCTGTCTCGTTGTAGCGAAGCGAGATGGTGTCAAGGAGTATAGATGTAGCGGGTGGCTCCAGGCTGTTCAGGAAAGACTCCACGCAGCCGGCACAGTCCTGCCCTTCCAGCCAGACCACCGCTGGCTTACCCAGAGATTCCTCAAGGGCTTTAACCACCTTGGGAGTTAGTGCTTGGCTGAGACCTAAAAGAGCTACCGCGGCACTGGCTACTTTGAGGAAATCGCGTCTGGTTAGTTCTGGCGTTCTCAGTTCAAAAATATCCATTACCCCTCCTATATGTTCGTTAGAGCTTTGGCTCCAAGGGATAGCCCGCCTCGCGCCAGGCATCAAAGCCGCCTTTCATAGGATATACATCCCTGAAGCCATGTTCCGTTAGTATCTGCGCCGCACGGGCGCTGGAGGCCTCGTGATTTCAGGTACAGTAAGTTACAATAGTTCGGTCATGAGGCAATTCTTCCAGATGCTGCTCTAGCTCACCATAGTGTATGCGCAGCGCCCCTGGCAGCTTTAAATCTGATTCACCCCAATCATGAGGATTCCGCGTATCAACAAGCAATATTGGCTCACCCTTGTCCATCCTCTTCTTCACTTCGTCAACAGTTATCCGTCTTATCTCTGCCAAATCATCCTCCTCAGATTTATCTACTAACCAGACAATAAAAGTGGGTCAATCCGGCAGTTTCTTAGCTCCCGGCCACCTTCTGAAAGCCTCCATCTCACTGTCCAGAGAGTCCGCCAGCTTGCTGCCATGCGAGGCAGTCAACAATCGATACATCCCGATGGTCGCCTCGGCAAGCTTGTCCTGAGCTCGCAGGATGAAGACCGGTTCGTCGCTCCCGATTTTGGGGATATCAACTTTTCCGTATTTCGTCGATACTGCCATATTATCCTCCTTCACTTTGTATTAAACCTAGCTATTTTCTTAAGTAACTCTCTATTGATAATCAGACAGTGAAGTCCAATCTTGATTGCCCTTTCGTTACGCAAAGAATTGAGTGACACATGAACCGTTTCCCAACTCATACCTGATCACCTCTTCGCAATTTTAGATGGCAGGCGGTGTAATAGTCATAAAATAGAAACGAGAAATATTACAAAAATATGACATTTCATGCTTTAGTCCAAAGCGATAAAAGTCACAGACGCAGGCTGACCCTGGGTATAAAATTGAACAATGAAGAAGGAGGTGATGTACCGATTAGAGTTCTGGAAAAATTGAAGTTTCCCGAGTTCCTCGTGATAGTTTGAAAGCTCTAAATAAAATGAGCAATTTGGCCAAGATAACCAAGCGGGAGGAGTAATGGAACGAAGTGAGGGGCAGACTTCCCAGGCGTTTTAGCTGAAGAAGTCTGCCCCCTTTTCATACGAATTGGCAAATGACATAGTTTTGTAACTTTTATAGCCGTCATTTTATGACTTTTCTATTGTCCGACAATTACACTAGTGAGTAACTCATAAAGGAACTGGCAGATTCAGATAGGTATGCAATGGCTGAGAAAACTAGTGACAAGAAATCAGAGAAAACACATATCCACATAACCGGCATGACCTGTACTACCTGCGCCGCCACTATTAAGAAGAGTCTGGCGGATACACCTGGGGTAGAGCAGGCGAATGTTAACTTTGCTTCAGAAAAGGCTACTATAGATTATGATCCCTCCAAAGTAGACCTTACCAAAATCAAGGATACCATTTCTCAAATAGGCTACGGGGTATCCACCAAGAAATCCATCTTCCCGGTAGGCGGTATGACCTGCGCTTCCTGTGTCGCCCGGGTGGAGGAAGCTCTTTCCAGTGTGCCCGGGGTGATTTCCGCCAATGTTAACCTGGCTTCAGAGAAGGCTACCGTAGAATATACCGAGGGAACAAATATAGCTGACCTCAGGCGGGCAGTAGAAGAAGCCGGATATACACTTGGTCAAGAAGCCGAGACTCTGGAAGATGTTACCATTGCCGCCCAGCGAGAACTCCGGGGTGTAAGGAACCGGTTTATCTTCGCTGCCATCTTCGCCGCCTCAATTATGGCTCTGATGTGGACGCCCTCGTTCTTGGGGAAGCCATATCTACTCTGGGTGCTGGCTACGCCGGTGCAGTTTTGGGCGGGGTGGCGATTCTACCGGGGTGCCTGGGGTGCGTTAAGGCACAAGACTGCTGATATGAATACCTTGGTGGCCGTGGGTACTTCAGCTGCTTATTTCTACAGCGTGGTTGCTGTCCTCTTTCCCGGTCTTTTTACTTCTGCTGAGGTGGAGCTTGGCCTCTACTTTGACACCTCAGCCATGATTATTGCCCTGATATTGCTGGGACGATTCTTGGAAACACGAGCAAGAGGGCAGACTTCAGAAGCGATAAAGAAGCTCATCGGACTGAACCCCGAGACGGCTTTGGTTATCCGTGGTGGTGAGGAAAGGGAAATTTCTGTCGAAGACGTGCTGGTTGGTGACCTGATTCTGGTACGGCCCGGAGAGCGAATACCCGTGGACGGAATTATTCGCGAGGGCTATTCCAGCATCGATGAGTCCATGATTACCGGTGAGAGCATCCCTGTTGAGAAGAGAGTTGGAGATGAGGTTATCGGTGCCTCCATCAACAAGACAGGCAGTTTTAAGTTTGAGGCAACCAGAGTGGGCAAGGATACCACCCTGGCTCAGATCATCCGGCTGGTGGAAGAAGCCCAGGGAAGCAAAGCTCCAATCCAGCGCTTAGCCGATATCATTGCCAGCTATTTCGTGCCGATAGTAATTGGCATTGCCACTATTACCTTTATAGTATGGTACTTCGCCGGACCATCACCCTCCCTCATCTACGCCCTTCTCAGCTTCGTCGCCGTGCTTATCATCGCTTGCCCTTGTGCCATGGGACTGGCCACGCCAACCGCTATTATCGTGGGCACCGGTAAAGGAGCCGAGCATGGTATTCTCATCAAGAGTGCCGAGACACTAGAGAGGTCTCATAAAATAAGGGCGGTGCTGCTGGACAAGACTGGCACGGTGACCCAGGGTAAACCGGAAGTAACCGATATTATTGCTCTGCCACCAGCCACTGAGGACGAGGTTCTGAGGCTGGCAGCCTCGGCTGAGCATGGTTCGGAACATCCGCTCGGCGAAGCTATAGTTAAGGCGACCCTAGGAAAGAAACTGGACATATCTCCCGCCTCAGACTTTAACGCTATCCCGGGACGTGGTATCGAGGCTTCTGTGACCGGGAAAAAACTTCTGCTAGGTAACCTCAGTCTAATGAGCGAAAAGGGGGTTCCCCTTAATGGACTGGGGGAAGAAGCCGAGCAACTCAGGGCAAAGGGTAAGACAGTGATGTTTCTAGGTATAGATAGTCATATAGCCGGCATCATCGCTCTGGCTGATACCCTTAAGCCCGATGCCAAAGCGGCGGTGGCGGCTCTCCACAATATGGGTATTGAGGTGGTGATGCTCACCGGCGATAACGAGCTTACTGCTGAGGCTATTGCAAGAGAGGCGGGTATTACCCGTGTCCTGGCTGAGGTGCTGCCGGAACATAAAGCCGAAGAGGTGAAGAAACTCCAGGCTGAAGGCCATGTTGTGGCCATGGTAGGAGACGGCATTAATGATGCTCCAGCTCTGGCTCAGGCTGATGTCGGCATTGCCATCGGCACCGGCACCGATGTTGCCGTGGAAACCGGTGATATTACGCTGATTAGCGGGGATTTAAGTGGAATTGTAACCGCCATCTCCTTGAGCAAGCGCACTATGAGAGCCATTAAACAGAACCTCTTCTGGGCTTTTGCTTATAATACCGCCCTTATCCCGGTGGCCGCGGGAGTATTATATCTTGCCTTCGGCAACACCGGTGTTCCTTCCGGGCTTCACTTTATCCTGGGTGACTACGGTTTCCTGAACCCGATTCTGGCCGCCTTCGCTATGGCCGCCAGTTCCATTACCGTAGTATCCAACTCACTGCGTCTCAAAAGGTTTCAACCAGCCAGGTTCAACAACTAACAGGAGGTGTTCTCATGGCAATTGACCCGGTCTGCAAGATGAAAGTAGAGGAGAGTAAGGCAGCCGCTACCTCAGAGTACAAGGGAGAGAAATACTACTTTTGCGCTGTCGGTTGCAAGAAAGCCTTTGACCAGAACCCGGAGAAATATTTGGCTGAGGAAAAGAAGTAAGCATAGAAGCAGGAGACTGGCGACGTTCCCATTGGCATCACTCACCCCGTAATTGCTCGGCCAGTGAAACAGGGTCGGTAACCGGCTGCTGGCAGGAATAACGATGACATACATAGACCGTGGACTGGTTGTTAATCATGCCTCGATTCTCAAACAATTTGAGCTCTGATACTGCGGTTGGATCACCGGGGTCGTAAGCTGCAACTACTTTATTGGGCAGCCATGTAGTGCACAGGGTGTGTAAAAGCTCTGACGTTGCTGGATTATCTGCCGAACCAATAATGGCGATTTGCCTTGGCTCGGACAGGTAAAAATCTAGGGCGCAAAGCCAGTTACCAAATCCAAGGGGATGCTGCGATATTAGCTCCCGCACCGACCTCAGCGCTTGTGCTGCTATATTTTCAAATCCATGGTTGTCAGTTAGCCATCCTAGTTTAAGCAGAACCATGATAGCCATTGAGGCGCCAGATGGTAGCGCACCATCAAATGTACTTTTTGGGCGAATGAATAGATTCTCGTGTCTTCCACCCGTATCGTAGAATATCCCAGGGGCTTCGTCCCAGAACTGCTCGACCATTATCTTGGCAAGCTTAGTAGCCTGGCGTAGCCACTCTCCATGAAGGGTAGTCTGATGAAGGGACAAAAGTCCATCAATAACCATGGCATAGTCGTCAAGGTAGCCATCAAGTTTAGGTTTACCATCCCCGTAAGCATGTTGAAGGAATCCATCGACCAACATTGAGTCAAGCAGAAACGATCCGTTTGCTACCGCTGCCGCCAGATAATCACGGCGGTCAAGGGTGCAAGCTGCTTCAGCAAGACTGGCTAGCATTAACCCGTTCCATGAGGCTAAGATTTTTTCATCACGACCGGGTTTTACTCTCTGATCTCGCCTTTTCCGTAAGGACTTTTTAGCTTGGTCAATGACGGTTGATGCTTCTGTCCCAAGTTCTTTAACAACATGGAGAATATTCTGTCCCTCAAAATTCCCATCAGTAGTAACACCAAAATAGTCGGCTACAATATGGCTGTTATCTTTTCCCGTAACATCTATGATTTCTTGAGGCGTCCACAGATAGTATTTGCCCTCAACACCTTCGCTATCGGCATCTTGAGTGCTATAAAAGCCACCATCCGGGTCACTCATTTCTCTGAGTACATAATCCAAGGTTTCTTCAGCTATAGAGCGAAATAACTGCTTCCCCGTAACTATATAGGCGTGTAGATATACTCGGCTGAGCAGCGCATTATCATACAGCATCTTCTCAAAATGCGGGACAAGCCAGCTCCTGTCCGTAGCGTAGCGGTGAAAGCCACCCCCAACCTGGTCATAGATGCCTCCTCTGGCCATCTTTTCCAGAGCGAAGTCCACCATCTCTAAAACTGCCTTATCCTGAGTGCGATGAAAGCACCTTAGGAGAAACTCCAGCGCCATCGGCTGTGGAAATTTTGGTGCTAAGCCGAAGCCCCCATTCTCTCTGTCGAAGTCCTCTCGAAAAGTCAAATAAGCTTGATTAAGAATATCCGGAGTCACTGGTTCGCTCTCGTTGACTTTATTCTCCGAAGTTAACACCGCAATTATTTGTCCAGCAGCCTCTTCAATTTCACCGCGGCGATTTTCATAGGCATCAGCTACAGTCTTGAGGACCCTGCTAAAGCCAGGCATGCCATGCCTGTCATCAGGCGAGAAGTAGGTACCACCGAAGAAGGGTTTGCCATCAGGAGCTAAGAATACTGTCAAAGGCCAGCCACCGCTCCCGCTTATAGCCTGAACTGCCTGCATATAGATGCTGTCAAGGTCAGGGCGCTCCTCCCGGTCAACCTTGACATTGATGAAGTTATCATTCATAAGGGCAGCTATATCGGGGTTTTCGAAGCTTTCATGCGCCATAACGTGGCACCAGTGACATGCCGCGTAGCCGATACTGAGCAGAATGGGCTTGTCCTCCGCCTTGGCGCGGTTCAGAGCTTCGTCGCCCCATGGATACCAGTCTACAGGATTATTGGCATGCTGTAGTAGGTATGGGCTTGTCTCTCCAGCTAAATGATTGGGCAGAGCTCTATTCCGTGAATTCAACAACCACCTCTCTCACGTCCCACAGAGGCTCAATCTTCTCGGTTATTTCCTCTTTAATGGCCGGAGCAAACTGGTGGTTCGCCGGCAGGTCAATAACCACACGGGCGCTGCCGTTCTTTAAAGCGACATCTTTCACCAGGTTCGTACGCACCAGGTCCAGACCGGATATTGGGTTCATAACCTTCTTCAGACGCTTACGCACTATATCTACAGTAGTAGGCACTTTCTCTTTAACCAGACCATGACGCTCCTCGTAGTTCTGAATTGCAGAACGAAGGCCCTCTATCGCCAGCACCGAACAATGCGCTTTAATTTTGGGCAGTCCACCGAGCGCGTCCGAGGCTTCTTTCCAGGTTATCTTTTTAGCTTCGTCAAGCGTTTTCCCCCTGGCCAGTTCCGTAATTATGGAGCCCGTGGCGATATTAGAAGCACAGCCATAGGACTCAAACTTAATATCCGAGATAGTTTTCGTTTTTGGATTGACCTTGATATATACGGAGACCATATCCCCGCAAGCCGGACTGCCTTCTATTGCCTTTCCATCAGCATCTTCAATCTTGCCAACATTATGGGGATGGCGAAAGTGTTCCAGTACCGTCTCGCTATATGGAAATTTCATTTTACTCCTCCTCTTTACGTTTCTCTTTGCCCAGTGGGCTGATATTTCTCAACTCCCGTACCACCTCAGTGAGTGCCTGAACCACGGCATCAACTTCCTCCATGGTATTGTAGCGTCCCAGGGTAATGCGTATTGACCCGTGGGCTCTTTCGTGATCGCCGCCGATACCGTAAATAACATGGCTGCCCTGAAGGGAGCGACTGAAACAGGCAGAGCCGGTACTCACAGCAAATCCATGCATATCAAGGTGAAGCGTGATGGATTCACCCTCTATGTAATGAAAGCTAATATTAACATTCTGAGGAAGTCTTTGCCGCCGGTGACCGTTAAGGGTTGTGTCCGGTATCTCGGACAGTATTCTGTCAATAGCGTGGTCACGCATCGCCTGTAAGTGTTTGTTCTCCCCCCCCGTAACGAGTTCCGCCGCTTTGGCAAATCCGACCGCGCCCGGTATGTTCTCCAGACCCGCACGGAGGTCAAACTCTTGAAACCCCCCGTCCATCCATTTTGCTATTGGCGTCCCTTTACGGATATAAAGACCGCCAACACCTTTTGGTCCGTGCAAGGTATGGGCAGACAAGGTGATTAAGTCCACCGGCATTTTCCCCACATCGAGGGGAATACGCGTGAAAGTATGCGTGGCATCTGTATGGAAAAGAGTCCCCTTCTCCCGGCAGATGTTGCCGATACCGGCGATATCCTGTATCGTGCCGATCTCCTGATTGGCATGCTGAATGGAAACGAGAATCGTTTCGCCGGTAATAGCGTCGCTAAGACGGTCAGGGCTAACAAAGCCTTCGTGGTCCACGTCTAGATAGGTTAGCTGGAAGCCCTGCCTCTCCAGAGCTTCAGCGCTGTGGAGTACCGGAAAGTCCTCAATCTTGGATACAATGATGTGTTTGCCCTTCTTCTTGCCGAGGGCCAGGGCGACTCCTTTAAGAGCCATATTCGACGACTCGGTACCGCCTGAGGTAAAAACGAATTCTTCAGGGTTTGCGTTCAGGGTTTGGCTTATGGTTCTGCGGGCCGCGTCCAGAGCTTCGCGGGCTTCTATGCCTTGAGTATAAGCGAACTCGGAAGTGGCCACAGCATAGGTATCGAAAAAGTAAGGTTTCATCGCCTCCATCACCCGCTCATCCAAACGAGTGGCGGCGGCGTTATCCAGGTATGTACGTTTTTCCTGCATCTTTACCCCCCGCTATATAAACAGTGTTACAGTAGCGTCTTTAGCCTCGTTCATATAAGTTCCAACGCCGCAATAATCTGATATCAAATCGTCACGGAGGTCCTCTCTTTTTACGCCCATGATATCCATCGTCATATCGCAGGCGAGAATTTTACCTCCGAGTTCTTTGAAATCCTGCATCAGCTTCTCCAAGGAAGCTACCCTGGCCTTTTTCATTTTTCGCTTTATCATCCACTTGCCCAGACCAAGCATGTTCATCTTGGAAAGGGGTCCTTTTTCTAATCCCCCTTTTTTGAGACGCTGAAGCCCCCAGAATGTAAAGAACAATGAAGCCTCCATGCCCATCGACAATGCACCGTTGCCCAATATTAGAGCACTGTAAACCTTATCCATGTCACCGCTATGTACTATTATGGCCGCTTTGCTTGCCATACCCATTATCTCCTTTTACCGGCGTATTCTTATTTTCCAGATCCCGCCCTTCTCCTCTCTGACCTCCAGGAGTTCTAACCCCATAGCTTTCACCGCCATCGGTATTTCTTTTTTTGAAGAAGGGTGGGTGCCGATAACCTCAACTATATCGCCCTCTTTAGCTTTTCTTAATGCCTTACGCGTCTCCACCAGCGGAACCGGGCAGGTCTCCCCGCTACAATCAATCTTTATCTCGGCCATTTCAGGCACCTCCGCTCAAACCTGTTGCTGCCAGGTTTGTAAAATAGCAATTCAAGCTTCAGATTCCATTTAGCTTCAGTTTAGAATATAACCTGTTAAATAGTTATAAAAACAAAATGAAATTAGTTGCAAAACTATGACATTTAGCAGATACCGAAGCACGACGGTAAATTTTTACAGGGTAGTCCTTTCAGGATTTATTTTGCAGATATACAGAATGTTTATTTAATGGCGGTACTTTACGATAGATAGAACTTTTAAACTGGGTTTTAACATTTAATCGTCTTGTCAGACCATACAGGATAAAAGATAGACCTAACACCTTTTCAAGGAATTCGCGCTGCCTCGAATCGTTACAAATCGTATATCATTGCCTGGCTTCAGAATAACGTATACAATACTCATATCTATGAAAAAACCCACACAATTTGTAAAAGAAGTCGAAGAAGAGATTGGTGAGGAAGTCCAGCAATTAACCGGAAATAAAACTAGCATCTTGTCCGGTTTGGTTGGCAATGTAATGGAATGGTATGACTTTGCTCTGTATGGTTACATGGTGCCAATCATTTCGCAGCTGTTTTTCCCCAATCAGAATAACTTGACCTCCGTAATGTCGACGTTTGCAGTATTTGCAGCGGGATTTATCATGAGGCCTATCGGAGGCATAATTCTAGGTCGATTAGGTGATATCAAAGGAAGAAAAACGACCCTCTATATTTCCATGATACTTATGGCAGTCTGTACTGCCCTGATGGGTGTGCTTCCCACTTATCAGAGCGTAGGATTAGCGGCTCCTGTTCTCCTGGTAATCCTTAGACTGGTTCAGGGACTATCTGTCGGCGGCGAGTTCAGCACCTCGGTAACCTATATGGTAGAAGAAGCCCCTAAAGATAGCCGTGGTATCTTCGGGAGTCTAGCAAACATCGGCAGTATGACTGGTATGGTACTGGGAGCAGCTATGGCTGCTGGTGTGAGTACCTTCATCCCTAAAGAGTCGCTATTTAACTGGGGTTGGCGCTTGCCATTTTTCTTAGCAGCGGTTTTAGGGGCAATCGGGATGTATTACACCATGAAAATGCCGAAATCACACCTTTTCGTTCGGGAAAAGCGACACGAAGAGGTTGCCTCTATAAGAGAGGTCTTTACGTTTGGACGTCGGGAGCTAACGCAGGCAACGCTATTCTGTCTCGGCTATACAGTGCTGTTTTACCTACCGTTGGTCTATATGCCAACCTATGTGCACAGTATCGCTGGGATGGATGAGAACAAGGCTCTTCAGATTACTACGGTAGCTACTATTATACTGGTCCTTCTTATCCCGATGATGGCTATGCTTTCAGACCGGTTTATCCGTAGGAGGTCTATCCTGATTGTCGCTTTTTTTATCGCGTTAGTGTGTGCCGTGCCTATGTTTATCATGGTAAGTAAAAGTTATATCCTCCTTTTTGCCGTATTGGTCTTGTTCGGCATTATAATAGCGGTACCTCTGGGAGTGGCTCCTGCAATCATGGTGGAATGGTTTCCGACTAAATATCGATTGACCAGTTATTCCGTTATCTACAATATTGGAGTTGGAATTTTTGGAGGTTCTACTCCGATGATCTGCACCTGGCTTATAAAAATAAGCGGTAATAACCTGGCACCGGCTTATTATCTCAGTGTATTTATTATCATTTCTCTGCTAGGTTTGTGGTTAATGAAAGACAGGAGCCGCGAGGCTTTACGCTGAAGTTGCGTGCGAAGTGTAAAGCTGGTTTCTTGGTGCGGATTTATACCATCTTTTGATGGTAACAAATGGGGCACTGGACTCGAACTAGCGGTTTTTGATAACTTCTAGGCGCTAGATAACAAAGAAGTATTTTGTTAAGTTCCCCTCTGTCACAATTGTTGCGTCTGTTATTGTCACAAAAAAGGTCCGCACATATCACGCCTAAATATTAGGCGTGAAAAGATGAAATGCTAAGGAATCAATCTTCAAAATAGAGGGAGTTAAAGATATGCACAATCTGGGGCGAGGCAGGCGGTTTTCCTAGCGATCTGGCAGGCAAGAAAGCCTAGCGGTCAAACCAACTGACGGTGTCCTGCAATCGGCCTGGAGGGAAGTTTTCCCCTGCTCAACTGAAAACCAGAGATAAAGGCGTCAGTGGCAACAGGGCAGAACTGGGTTCCACAATACCTGCGCAACTCGCTGACAGCCAGGTCAGCATTTACGGAGGCACG
>Ga0315539_1002797_pt1 | contig 12430 bp, 10 predicted proteins | sample SalMarSW160150MG_FD_203097 | JGI IMG/M metagenome (GOLD analysis project Ga0315539, IMG submission 203097) | Salt marsh sediment microbial communities from the Plum Island Ecosystem LTER, Massachusetts, United States - Salt Marsh Sediment SW1601-150 ... | reverse complement strand
AAAGGAAACTGGTTTTTATGAGATAGGGATAGATATGAGTGACCGAGCAGCAGGTGTTTATTTCATAAGAATGGAAGCGAATAAAAGAGAGTTTACGAAGAAGGCTGTATTGATAAGGTAGGTAGAGTAAGTGTGCCTGCTAATCACACAACAGACTATCAGGAGTGAGTTTCGGAAGGTTATGAATTTATCATATATAAGTGAGAACTTGATTACACACCTGTGGAATTGGTTACATAGATACCAGATAGTAATATATTGAAATACAATGGGATAAGTTTTGGTATAGAATTTGTATAATTTTTTTATTTGGAGGGAATGAATGAATAAAAGAAAGGGTTTTACACTTATTGAGTTACTTGTGATAATCGTAATAATAGGGACTCTTGCAGGAACCGGGATATATTACTTCAGAGGATTATTTGTCAGGCAAAGGTTAGAGGAGACGATGAATAATGTTAGAGCTTTCTATCAAAGGACCACTAGATATGCGACGACTACAGGTGAGAATTATAGGATAGAATTAGACCGAAGTAATGAGTTTATACGTTGTCTGAGGGATACGACTGCTGTCTCTACAGAAGATTCAGTTGGACTCGTCCCTGGTCTTGATCTAGATTTTGCTGGAGGGGATGCCACGATTACATTTACAATCAAGGTGTCTGGTATAGTAGAGGATAACAATAATATTAGGGATTTTTCGATTTATGACAGCGATAGTAAAGACTCAATATTGTTTTATATTTCACCACTTGGAGAAATGGAGGCAAGGATAAAATGAAGAAAAAGAAAGGTTTTACTCTCATAGAACTCATTGTATCAGTTCTTATTTTCTCTATCGCTATGACAGGGATTGTTATGTTTTCGGCGATGAATAGTAGGAGTGTAAGCCAGAGTGAGAGAAAGGCAAGAATGGCTGTCGAGGGTGAAAAGGCTTTTGAAGAGTTAAGAGCGATGATAATGAAAGAGACGCCATCAGGAGATCAGTTAGTATTTGATACAGTCTGGGTAACTTACTCAAAGGGAGATACTATCTGCCAGACTGTTGACACAACTAAGGGAATGATCACGAGAAGCGTTGTTTTACTTGACTCGTTTGAGTTCAAGGAAGATAATCCTATAGCAAGTGGTTCGCGAATTAAGTTTCTACTGATTACTTACAATAACCTTGGCAATTGTATTGATTCGTCATTTATTAAAATCGCACGCCATAGGTAGGATAAAATGAAGAAAAAGAAAGGTTTTACTCTTATAGAACTTCTGGTTGTGATAGCCATTATGGGTATTGTTTTTGCGATGGTATACCAAAATTTCTTTTTTCAAGAGAAGGGCATGAGGAAACAACGTCAGAGTTCAGAGGTGAATATGAAGGCAAGGAAGGCCACCAATTATATGGTAAACGAATTTCGGCAGATCGGATTCTCTGGAAGAGGACTCTCACCATCTGATCATTTTGGAATTGTCTCAGGTGCTGTTGACTCTATTGTATATACACATGACCTGAGAGGAAGTTTGTCGGGGGTAGTAGAAAATCCTGCGGATATCCATTCGGTTACAACGAAAGGAGATACACTTTTTATAGATGGTGATAGGGCTCTTCTCTTTGTTGATTCCCTTGGTTTTACCTATATTGATGTGCAAGGTAACAAAGTTGTACCACCGGTGAACGAAGTGAATTCCATTGGTGGCTGGCTTCTTCCTGGCGGCAGTGACCCAATAGGAAAGATTGAACTTACCATCAGATTGGTTTACCCAAATAGTAAATATACCGTTACGTACACTGAATCAGTGGCCCTCAGAAATTTAAGACCTTAGGAGGTTTGGATGCTTAAAGGAAAAAATGGAATTTCAATGATTATCATTCTCTGGATAATAACTATTCTTACGGTACTTACCACCGCAACCGTACTTATGACAACAAGCGATATTACCTCGACCTTGAACCTGGTAAAAAGAAAGAGAACCATCAAATCAGCTGAAACTTCAAGTGAGTTCATAGTTTCCTTTTTACCAGAGTTTAAGGATTTAAGTACCTATGATACCCTAATTACGGATACCTTCGTTAGAGGAGATACAATATATGGACATAAATTATATCTTTCTCCTGATTCCACAGACATTGGTGTTTTTGGTCCTATCCCTATTATCAGGGAGTCGGGGACAACAGGAACTGAATCGGGTGTCAACCCCATATTAACGAGTTGGGCATTAATCCTTGAGTACAAAACGAGAGGGTTAATTGAGAAAGGTAACGAATATGTTGCTATACGAAGGATAGAGGCTGCTGCCAGTTTTGCTGTCCCGGGTGGTGAAGAAATGATGGGACACACAATGTATTAAAAGGAGGTTATTTATGATACTTTTATTTTTATCTTTTTGGGGTAGTTTTGCATGGTATCCCATTTCTGAAATTGATATTGGTAAGAATACCTATGAAACGATTCTGAATTCTCACGAAGGTAGATCAGTAATTATGCAATATGGTGGAGAGAGAAACCTTGTGAAAGGTTCTATCTCTCTTGGTGCTAGTATCTTCAAAGGTGGAGAGATGGTCTTATTGCCCAAAGGTTGTCAAATAAGACGGGTACCAGAAAATCTTCTATTAATGAAGAGGGCAATTAAGATGAAAAAGTATGATCGATACGGAGCATCCTATAAGGAAGGGAGATTGAAAGAAGAATGGCAGGAGCTGGAGAGTGAATCAGCGTATGAACTGGGAGTTTCATCACTTGAGACTATCTCCCCGGAAAGATTAAATGAATACCTTCCTGACCTTGTCTCTCCTTCAAGGGAAGAGATAGAAAAAGTAAAAAAGGAAGGTTCAGAGAGTGTAGAAATGAGACCTGGAGAAGAAAGGGAAAGAGAAATTAGTTATCCAGAAAAAAGTTATTTCAGCTTTCTTTTAATAGAGGAAAACGGCAGGGAAAGATTGATACCCGTGCTCCTTCGACTCTCTCCTATTGAAGAATTAATGGAGGAATTTATGACCGAGAAAGAAGAAGGAGGTGAAAGATGAAAAAAGAGTTATTTGTGTTTTTCCTCTTACCCTGTTTACTCTTTGCCCATATAAAGGATGAAAGGCAGTTCAAAACGACCGGTGTTCCTTCCTCTGCTATGATTCTCCTGGATAGATCAGGGAGTATGGCCTGGGAAACACTGCATTATGAAACAATAGTCAGTTTGCTTGCGTTCCGATTGTTGGGTGACAATAGGACACACCTGAGCGGGTGGTATGACAGTACTATTACCCCGGATGGACCTGGGGCAATGAGTGATTTTGCGGGAGATTCTGCAAACAGCAATTGGATTTTGGATGTTACATGGTACAGTGGTTGGAGGAATAGAAGCATAGATGTAAGCTGGACATTTAAAGTCAAAAGTGATGGAATCTGGCATACCTATGATGGAGGTAGCCATTCCTGGAATGGTAGAATGTGGCAGGATAGACAGGTGACGATTCCTGTTTCAGGATTGGGGTTAGTTGAAGATGTTGAATGCTTTGTTGATGTCACTACACATAATGGACTCACCATAGGGAGGACTCAAATCAACCTTGTAAAGACACCTCGCGACACACCTTATAAATCAACCCGAATAAAGGATGCAATCCTTGTTATCCATTCACTTCTTGACGCAGACAATGACGGGTTTGTAACTCTGAATGATGAACTTTACCTGCCAGTGCAACTGGCTCAGGGATGTCACAGGGCCTCAAAACCCGGGGATATTTTTGTTCCTGAAGGTAGTTATGATTCTTACGCTTTCAGTTCTCCAGGAGATGGTTACTACGGATCGAGTGTACAGAAGTACTCTTACAATGAAACCTCAAAAGACTGGGAAGAGGTGAATGGAGATTTTACTATGTATACAGACCCTATAGGCTCCCATTTTGTTGACATATGGAATCATATAAACTATACCGATGAGGGAGGTACTACTCCTAATGGAAAATTAATTTATGCGGCAGCTGAGTATGTGAATAAGTGGAGAAGCAGCCACCCGGAACTCTGGTGTATGAAACATAATCTTATTATTATAACAGATGGAGAATCGAATACCCCTATAGAGGATTGTGCAAACGGCTCAAATGACATAGTCCGGCAGGCTTATAAGGCATGGCATAGTGATTCAGTAAAGGTTTTTGCTGTAGGTTTTGGGGAAAGTATTACCGCAGGGGGAGCGAATGAACTCAACTGGGCAGCCTTTCATGGTGGGAGCCAAAAGCAAGACTCTGCATTTATTGATTCATGTATCAACCAAGCAGGTATGGATACTACAGCAGTAGATGGTTCAACTTGTTCAATGTCAACTCCATCAAGTAATTTTCTTACGGGTTATGCTTACATTGCAAAGGATGCAGAAGGACTTGCATCTGCCTTAACACAAATATTTATGGAGATATCAGGACAGGCGAGCTTCTCCTATTCATCAGGAGAGGTCACTTCAGTGCAAGAGGAATTCCTCTCCACGGAATATGAGGGGAAACTCTTTTTTGCTTCCTTTAACCCGGATAGTTTTCCAATATGGAAAGGAAATTTGAGAGCGATAACACTGGATACAGGAGAATTTTATCTTAATGCCATACCGCCTGAAATGGTCATCTGGTCCGCGAAGGATTCATTAAAGGTAGACATGACAGCAGACGCAAGAAATATCTATGGTATTAAATCAAACGGTAAAATGTTACCATTTAATACATCCAAATTCGACACATCTGACCTCGGTGTCTCCACAACTACAATGGCAGCCGATGTAATTGACCGTGTCCGAGACGGACTAGAAAATGATAATAAAGGTGAATTAGGTGATATTTTCCATTCTTCCCCCTTAAGGATACACTTACCCAATTATTTCTATGTAGACCAGGGATTTAATCTGTTCTACAACAAGATGAAGGAGCGGAGTGCCTTACTCTATGCAGGGGGCAACGATGGAATGCTTCATGTTTTTGCAGATTCAATAAATGGACAGGGTACGAGGGGAGGCGATGAGATTATGGGTATTATCCCGATGAACTTTGTTCCGAAGGTTAAAAATCTTCTGCTTAAGCACGACTATTTTGTTGATGCTGGCCCCATAGCTGCTGATGTCTGGTTTCCCGAAAATGATCTTGATTCCTTAAAACAATGGAATGAATGGCATACAGTCCTCATTGCCTGTCAGGGAGAAGGAGGACAATCGTTTACAGCTCTTGATGTTACTGACCCGCTTGGAGAAACATCTCATCCGATGGATTCCATTACTTTCCTCTTTAATGCATTAGGAGATAGTATCCTGAAAGACACACTGGGGTTCACTACATCTACTCCGGTAATCTATAAAGTTGGTGTGAGTTGGGTCCTCCATCCCAATAGGGTTATAGACCATTTCTATGCATTTATGGGAGGGGGTCAATGGCCTGAGCCGATGGATATGGCTCTACTTGATTCTTTATTTTCCGGAGGAGAGATAAAGGGTAATGCAATTATTACCTTCGATGTCTGGGATGTTATAGAGAAAGGAATCAATGGAAATGTTCATTTGATACCACCAATAAGTAGAGACGCCGCTCTAATGAATGTGCCGTTTCCTGCAACACCAGCTGTGATAAATATAGATCCAGATAAGGGAAATCGTTATGATTTCTTATTTATTCCAGATGCAGCGGGACAACTATGGTTTGTTGATGTCCGAAACCCAAATCCTTCAAAGTGGGAAGCGGAATGTATCTTCGGCCCTGAACTTCCTACTAAAAGTGATTCAACAGAACTTACTAAATGGCATCCTGCTTTCTATAGGCCACTTGCCTGGAAAGACCCTGTTTATGGTGATTACTGGATAACATATGGGACTGGGAATCGATCGGATGTATTTCAACCATCTAAAGAACGTTTTTACGCTTTGCACTATCCGGATTCAGTATTTGAAGATACCTCAGTAGCAATTCCAGTATATACGGAGAGTGACTTAGGAACCCCTGGTAATGCAACCAATGAAGGATGGATGCTTTTGCTTCAACATCAGAATGAAAAAGTGATGACCCAACCTATTTATTACCAGGATTCGCTCAAGTTCCTTACCTTTTCCCCGGGAACAGATACAATTCTTTCTCCCTGCGCTTTAGGTGGAATCGGTTCTATCGCCCGTTCCTACATATTCGAGATCAGGACAGGCGGAACCAGTGATATTGCAGGAACCCCTGAAGGAGCTGGAATACCTCAACCTCCACGTTATTCGTATTCTCTGGGGGGTACAGGTGTGGAAATAATCCAGACCTCAGGGAAAATAAAGATCAAAGCGAGTAAAAGCTATAAGTCATATAAGGAAATCATCAAATGGCGAGAAGAATAGTATTAGTTCTTCTGCTGCTTCTTTTGATAATGAACTGTGGAGGAGGTAAACCCTCTTCCACAGATTCTCATAAATCGAGAGGAACCGTTGTTGCGACTGATTTTTCCCCACCCGACCCAACCTCTACAACACCAATAAGAATTAAAGCTACGGTTCTCTCAGAGAAGAATCCGGAATACCGATGGATGGTGAATGGAATTAAGCAGGATGTGACTATTCCTAAACTCTCACCTGAACATTTTTCTAAAGGGGATACTGTTTTCTGCTCGTTGTTAATTGCAGGTGAGGAAGAGAAAAGAATCGGACCCATAGTAATAGGAAATACAAAACCCATTATCCAATTTGTTAAAATAGCACCTGAAAGTCCAAAGAGAGGGACCAATCTATCGGTTGAAGCAGATGTTTTTGATCCTGATGGAGATAAAATAGAGTTACTCACGGAATGGTTTATAAATGATGAGAAAAAAGGGAGTGGGAAAATCCTATCAGGCTCAAAAATAAAGACTGGGGATGAAGTATATGCAGAGGTCGTACCATTCGATGGAATCGATAGAGGTCGCGAGGGAACAACGGATAGGGTCATTGTTCAGAATACACCACCTGAGATTTTATCTTCTTTGCCACCTATCAAAGGTAGAAAGCTGGACTGTATCATAAGTACCAGAGATGTGGATGGAGACAAGGTAAGTCTTTCATTAACTTCTGCACCAACAGGTATGAGACTGGAAGGGAATCGATTGCTCTGGGAAGCCCCAGAGGTGGGAAAAGATACAACCTACTGTGTTGAAATTATTGCAAGAGATGGAAGGGGTGGGGAAACAAAGGCCTCATTTGACCTACGCTTGGGGAAGAAGAAAGAAGAGTAGAGCAAAAGGCTTGTTTCGTTATTGGTTAGTTTTCTAAGCCAAAAGGGGGTGTAAGAATGAATAATAGTAATGACCTGAAAAAACTCATACCGTTGCATATGAGGATGGCGCTTCTTATTACCCTTGTTATATTCTTGTTGGGCTTTATGTTTATTCCTGGACAGAGGCATAGGGAATATAAGCCTAAGGTTCAAAAACCTATTGTAGTGGAGAAACTTCTGCCTCTACTCCAGAAGATTGTAAAGCCTCCTCCTCTTTCCATACCGAGGATGCCAATTGCTGCAAAGAATGATAAGGAAAGAGAGGCATTGACCATTGACAAGACCGGTTTTACCGGTCACGAAAAGACTGAGGCGGATGTGGAGTTTGATATTCCTGATTTTGTCCCATACGACACACCTCCCAGGCCATTAAACTTAGATGAAATAAAGAGAAGAACTCCATATCCAGAAGTAGCCAGGAGGTTGGGAATCGAAGGGACGGTGTATTTAAAACTCCTTCTGGATAAAGAAGGAAATGTGGAAAAAGTAAAATTGTTGAAACCCTTATATCCTGACCTTGACAGGATAGCAATGAAGATGGCAAAAGAGTTGAGGTTCACTCCTGCCATGCAAAGGGATATGTTCATAGCAGTCTGGATATCCTTCCCTTATAAATTCAGTCTTCTGTAGGGGTTTCTATTATCGAACCCGAAACACAAAAAATAGGGTTTGGGGTTTTGACTACTGAATAGTGCCTTCTCTTTGCCTCTTTATTTAAACCTTCCAACATATCCATTAGATTATGTCATTTCTCCACAATAATCATACCCTTATGTATAAGGTATAACATACGAGGTTTTAGGGTTTAGGATTGGTGGTTGGACGGTTAGTCGGTTGGTCGGGTGAGGACTATCGTGGTATGTGATAAGTGGTAAGTGATACGTGATATGTGGGAATTAGTCAAGAGTCGAGCGTCCAGAGTCCAGTGTCAAAAAAAATTTGGGGTAGCGAAACTTGTTTCGCGCCATGGCAACGCAGAGTGAGTCTGCTACTCCAGACTATCAGCAAAATAAGAAAAAGTCAATAGTTATAAGTTTCAAGTTTGGGATTTAGGGATTAATCAGTGGAACAGTTGAAAATCTGTGTCTATCCCTTGGGTGGTATGTGTCTTTATCTGTGTGTATCTGCGGTTTCATTTTCTTGGTGGTGTGTGTTTTTATCAAAAACTAACCGCGAGTTTACCATGGCATAATCCTTGGTGGTGTGTGTCTTCTATTCATATCTATCTGCGTTCATCTGCGTCCAATAATGTGGATGGGTTCGGGGTTCTAGAATACTGACTGCTGATGGCCCTTTTAAAAGAACGGAAGGGCTATAAGCCGGATTCTGTTATTAATGATCATTGATCTTTGCAGCTACCTGGGATAATTGGCCAAAGCGAGTTAGCCTACCCGATTTGCCTTGCATCGGATGGGGTTTACCATGCGATTTCTGTCACCAGAAACCCGGTGGGCTCTTACCCCACCTTTTCACCCTTACCCTCATTGTAGAAAAGGCATGCCTTTTCACTACAAATTAGAGGGCGGTATATTTTCTGTGGCACTTTCCGTCACCTTACGGTGCCTCCTGAATCGGAGCATCCCTCACTTAACGATGTCCGGACTTTCCTCACTCAAAGCTTTTGAGCGCGACCATCCGCCCTTCCGTCTCTTAAAATTTAATCTCTTTTTGAAATTTTGCAAGGGAGGAATTGCCACAGAGACACCCCGATGAAATAGTTACACATTTCATAGGGCAAGCAGAGGACACAGAGAGATTTAGTCAAATGGTTGAGCAGTTGAATAGTTGAGTTGGTAAAAACCCTAAATCCCAAACCCCAAATCCAAAACTTGGAACTTGAAACTTTGAACTTGTAACTTTGAACCTAGGACCTAAAGGATGGACGCTCGACTAATCTTGTGGGAGAGGCTTTCCAGCCTCGGTGCTCACGGGCAGCCCGCCCCGCTTCGCAAGGCGAGGCCGGGGAAGTCCGTTCCCACATATCACATATCCTTAATTACTTATCATTGCAAAAAACAGAAGAAAATTAGTGAAAGTAGTCTCTTGACAATCCAGGAGAATGAGATAATATGAACTCGGAAACTCTTATTCAAATGGTAAGAAATCATAAAAAGGGAGGGTTTTTTGTCTTATAGAACTATTAAGATATATCTCATAGCAATTTTACTCAGCCTAAATCTCTTTGCATCTGTGCAAGGGGAAGAAAAAATTAGTGCATTACTAAAAGATGCTGACGGGTGGATAACAACCGACACAGCGCGAATGGTGGATTATATCAAAAGCGAGAATGCAAAGACAATTAAGGAATTGAAAAACTCTAAATTCTGGGAATCAACCAACAAAGATCTTGGCTTCCTCCTTTCAATAGATTATGTTGGTTCCTCAAGAATTGACAACACTGGGCGCATTTACTATCTTATGAGGATTACGGGAGAGACATCTGCCCTTTTCTATAGTGATACCCCAATGGGATTTCCGCATCAGTTATCTCCGAATAACTGGATTGAGGAAGGACTTACAATACCTCGATATCTCGTCCACCCTTCCGGAGATTATCTCCTGGCATTGGTAATGAGATACGGTAATGAACTATTTAATATCTACCGTTTTAACAGGGATGGAACCTTCAAGCCGCTCCTCGTAAATGATAAAATTGAATTCACAGCACCGGTCTTTAAGAACAAAGATGAGTTCTTTTTCCTTATTAATGACCATAAAAATACCTATCTTGCTTTATATTTACAGAAAGACGGATCCATTGATACATTGTATACAGAGGATCAATTCTACGCTCCAATTGATTATCAGGACGGTAAGATCCTGTGCGTCAGGTGGTTTAGTTTTTCCGAAAGTCAGTTATTTACAATAGATGAAAAGACTCATAATATGATGAATATAACGGATAGGGGACTCTATCTGGGCGGGCACTTCACTAAATCAGGTGATGTGTTAACACTTACAGCTAAGTTATCAAAAACAAAAGGATTTCCTGTTTTTGCTTTAATCAAGCCGAGTAAGGAACTGCAACTACTATATGATCCGGGAATGGATGTTGATGATTATGCGTTTACAAGCGAAAAGGAAGTTGTTCTGGTTTCCTTAAATAAAGACGGATATTCAAAGCTAGTAGCATTTAACCTCAAAGGAAAGGAGTTATATGTGCCCGAAATGGATGTTGGAGTAATAGGGGGAGTTTCCACTAATGATCTGGGTGAGACAGTAGTCGACTTTTCTTCTCCAACTATACCACCAACCCCTTATTTATTCAAAGTAGGTAAAAAGGAGAAAACAAAGGTTGCAAGTGTAGCCACCTTTGGCTTCGATTTTTCTAATATCGAGGTTAAGGTAATTCATTATCCTTCTACAGATGGGACACTAATTCCTTCACTACTTTACCTTCCCAGGGAAGCAAATAAGGATGGTAATAACCCCGCTATTGTGATATATCACGGTGGACCTCCATCTCAGAGCCGACCATGGTTCCAGAGAAATATGGCATTTGCTCTATCAAGCGGAATAATTGTAATGCTTCCCAATGTCAGAGGTTCTGAGGGTTATGGGCCTGAATGGGAGAGGGCAGACAATGGAGAAGGACGTTTCCAAGCGTTGGAAGATGCAATGTCGGCAATTGATTATCTTATTTCTAAAAAGTGGTCTAAGCCGGAAAAGATAGCAATAAAGGGCGGATCCTATGGTGGCTATACTGTTAATTACCTTGCAGTGAAGTACCCTGAGAAATTCGCCTGTGTTGTTTCAGAAGTGGGGGTAGCCGATGTGGATTATACCAATACCCATGGTGATATAACCTTCCAAAAGGGCTGGGAGATAGAATATGGCCCCCTGGGTAGCGAACTAACCCATCGTCTTTCTCCCATCTTTTATGCTTCCAATGTAAAAAAGCCAATACTCATCACCACAGGCTCCCATGACCCACGAGTGGTTGCCTCAGACCCCAGACGATTTTCCTACTTGCTAAACCAACTGGGGAAAGATGTGCTGTACTATGAGGAGATGAAGACAGGGCACGGGAGTTCAACTAAATCCCAGCTTATTGCTGATTTTAGTAGGTCATATACATTCATAATGGACCATATAATTAAATAAGGGAGCCACTTGACAAATTGACAATAAACCTGGATAAAAATGGTCGAAGTTAGATAGTGTTCCAGGTGAAAAAATTGGCTGATAAATAAAACATATAGAACGAGGAAATAAGGAGGTAATCATGGTAAAAAAAGCAAGTGTATATGAAAATGTAACGAGACAGTTTAATAAAGCAGCAGATCTAATGGAACTTGATCTGAACATTCGAGAGATTCTATCACACACGACCAATGAGATAAGTATCAACTTTCCAGTTAAAATGGACAATGGTCATATTGAAATGTTTGCAGGCTACAGGGTGCAGCATAACAGCGTCCTTGGCCCTTACAAAGGAGGACTCCGTTATCATCCCAAGGTTAATTTAGATGAAGTGAGGGCTCTCGCAACCTGGATGACCTGGAAGTCAGCAATTGTCGACATTCCATACGGTGGTGCAAAAGGAGGTATTCAATTAGATCCATTTAAATATTCTTTTTCAGAATTAGAGCATATCACTCGCCGTTTCACCTTTGCTCTCCGTCAATATATTGGACCTGAATATGACATCCCAGCGCCGGATGTGAACACCAATTCCCAGATAATGGCGTGGATACTTGATACCTATCTCTCAACTATCCCACCCAAAGAGCGGCATTGCTCAATACATGTAGTTACTGGGAAACCTGTAGAATCTGGTGGTAGTTTAGGACGTAATAAGGCAACAGGCCAGGGAGTAGTATTCTGCATAGAAGAATGGGCTAAAGATAATAATTTTGATTTATCTGGTGCTACATATACAGTTCAGGGATTTGGAAATGTTGGGTCCTGGGCAGCCCGTCTACTAAAACCACATGGTGCAAAACTGATTGCAGTAGAGGATATTACTGGTGCGGTCCACAATACCAAGGGATTAGATCCTGATAATCTAACTGAATTTGTAAAGGAACATGGTGGCGTTGCAAATTATCCGGATAGTAAAGAAATTGACCATAAAACCTTCCTGTCTACTGAAGCCGATATATTCATCCCTGCTGCACTCGAAGGTGTGATTACAGAAGAGACAGCTCCATTATTAAATGTTAAACTGGTTGCAGAAGGGGCAAATGGACC
>Ga0315539_1002795_pt1 | contig 12432 bp, 10 predicted proteins | sample SalMarSW160150MG_FD_203097 | JGI IMG/M metagenome (GOLD analysis project Ga0315539, IMG submission 203097) | Salt marsh sediment microbial communities from the Plum Island Ecosystem LTER, Massachusetts, United States - Salt Marsh Sediment SW1601-150 ... | reverse complement strand
AATATTACAGCTTGGTTGTGTATTTGACCTTATAGAGTCAATCCATTCTTTAATATGAAGAAAAGTTGTATCAACTCTTTTTCCGTCACGATATGTATATAATAATCCTCTTTGTGCAAAATATTGCTCAGTTGGAGTTACTATCCCGTCAATTCTATTTTGTCCGGGGATATAATTATAAATAGGAATAAACGGATTGATAGCTCCCTTTTTTATTTTTTCTTTAAATCTTGTGGAATTAGGTTCGACCCTTACCGATAAACCATCCTTTATCTCTATACTTGCATCATGCCCCATAATAATTGTACCCCTGTGAACTTCACTTGATAATGTTGCGCTGTATAATAACGTAAGATCTTCTTCAGGATACTCCAGGGCAGTTTGAATAACATCCGGCACAGTTCTCCCGTCCTTAAAGAAATATATTCCTCCTGATGAGACTGCTGAATGGGGAATACCTATATTCATAAGCTGGTTCATAAGATCATATTCATGGGTCATCAGGTCGCCCGAAATACCCAGACTATAATCCCACCAGCAGCGCCACCTGAAGAATCTCTCGAGGCTGAATTTATGAAAAGGAGCCTGACCTATAAACTGGGCCCAGTCAATATTTTCAGGATTTGCATCAGGATGAATAGGATATACCCAGGCACCATTGGGAGAATTTCTGTTTGTTGTTAATTCAATAAGTGATATTTTACCAAGAATGTTTTCATCTAATATTTGCTTTGCCACGCTAAAAAATTCGTTCTGCACACCCTGATGTCCAAGCTGAAAAGTAATTCCACTCTCCCTGATAATTTTTGCCATATCATAAGTTTCCTGCACAGACCATGTCATTGGTTTCTCACAATAAACATGTTTACCATTTTTTGCAGCTTCTATTGACACAGGAGCATGCCAGTGGTCAGGTGTTGCAACAATGACTGCATCTATGTCGGGTGATGATACGAGTTCCTTATAGGTTAAATATCTTTTTGGTGGAGGACCTGGTTTACCGCCACTCCCTTCCCGGTTAATATTAGCTCCGGCCAATAATCCTTCTTTAGCATGGACATCAAAAATATCACAGACTCCGTTAATAACTACATTTAAATCCTCCTGATGCATGTAATCTTCATAAGTAGTATCCAATCTGTTTTCTTTTGCTGCTTTCTTTGCATCATCAATCCATTGTGGTTCTGCAAAACCTGCAGCCCTCAGTAAGTCTCTGCCCCTGATACCGAAACCGACGATCCCCAGCCTTATAAGTTTATCTTTATTTACTTTTGCAGAGAGTTTAACCGGTAACGGACTAATGTTTAGTTCATCCAGAATGTTATTTCTGTAGTCTGCGTATAGTCTTTTCTTTCGGTAAATGCCGTAAGCAATAGCCCCTAATACTGGTATTGTAGCTAATCCTTTCAGAAGATCTCTTCTGCCAATTAATTTAGTTGTCCTGTCAGACTTTTTTCCTGATTTATTTATAGCGTTTCTTCCCTTCATGTAGTTATCCTTTTTTACAGTTATTCAAATAAAACAGACCTATGTTAATTTTGAAATAATCCTGTCCAATCCAATAATATGTCCTGTTGGGAAAACATATAAAACAGCCAGTGCAAGAGTTTCGACAAGTGTTTTGTTTACAATAAGATAGTTACCCTCCTGAGACATAATATATTCCAGGCCCAGAAAAGGGGGATGTGAAAAATAGTAGAGCAGCAAAAGTATTATCCCGCTAATGGTTGAAAATTTTGTGAATATTCCCAGGATTAAACCTGAACCAATTAATATTAATCCCCAGATATTCATAAAATCTACTACTTTAAGGACACCAGGATTTGAAGCCAAAGATTCAAACATAGCTGAAAAAATACCTTTAGAGTCCATTAAATATTCGAAAGAAGACCAGTTTGGGTCAAGTATTTTCACCATACCTTCATATAAAAAATGCCATCCTATAAAGACTCTTAGTGTAACCAGAAAAAATGTTTGTATGTCACTTAGCTGAGGAAATAAACTGTTTTTAACCATGAAAATGAACTATTGAATTTGGGCGATAAATTTAGTCAATAATAAGAAAAATGACTATAAAAAATAACTTTATTGGTAAAGGCTATTTCAGTAAAGAGGTTATTTTATTGCTCATCGGACTTGTGACTGAATAAAACACATCAATAAAATTACCTTCTTCATCTACAAGATATTTCTGAAAATTCCATTTTACTTCGCTATCCCTAACACCATTTAATTCTTTTCTGGTTAACCAGGAGTAAAGGGGATGCTGATCAGGGCCTTTCACATTTATTTTTTCCGTTAGCTGAAAGGTCACTCCGTAATTTAATTTGCAAAATTGCAGTATTTCCTCATGAGTCCCAGGTTCCTGATCCTTAAACTGGTTACAGGGCAAACCTATGATAACAAGCTTATCGCTATACTTTTCGTGAAGTTCCTGCAATTTCTCATACTGTGGAGTAAATCCGCATTTGGAGGCAACATTAACAAAAAGGATCTTTTTCCCTCTAAAATCGTTAAGATCAATATCCTCTCCGGTAATACCTTTAAGGGAAATATCATATACAGATTTAGTCCGGACAATATCTGCTTGAGATGAGCCGCCGCAGCTGTTTATAAGCAGAATGGCTGTAAAAAGGATTATAATATGACTGTTATTTGACTTTTTCATTTTATTTAATTTTTAAACCGAAATTACCTGCCTTAAATATATTACAAACATTTTTTATCAGGAAATGTTTTGCCTGCCAATTGCAAAAGGTGCCCGGCTAATTGAGAGCCCGGTGAATTAAAATTGCATTTGCCACTCAGATCAAAATTTCAACCATTCATTTTCGAAGTTGCTATATTATTTGAATTTAAGTTATAAGATTATGAATTTTATTTCACCAAAATGTTATTATATTAAACTTCAAAAAATTAAAACTATGAAAGTAAAAAAATTGACCTTTAAACAAATGGAAGACCTGGAAGGTGGTATCGATAGAGGATTAGCAGCTTGTGTCGCATTTGGTATTGGCTTTGTGTCAATGTTCACAGGCCCCTGGGGAATTCTTGGTCTGGCCAGCATGATGCTTTCTGCAGGAGACTGCGAGGATTATCTGGGCTTGTCTGCAAGTGGTACAGATAATATTAGAATTACCGATCCAAGAAATCCACTTGATTCACAACTACCTTAACACCCAGTTAGCAAAGATTGAGACATTAAAATAATGTCTTACTCTTTGCTATACATAAGTAAAATAAGTTTAATGATATATAATAAAAATACATTTCTTAAAATCGTCATAATTTCATTCATAGTTGTTTCTCCTGTGCTATTTTTTCTGGTGGGTAAAAGCTTTGATTATCATACATCCATTTATTGTATAAGTATAATAAGTATATGCTTTTGGTTCTTAATAATACTGGAAGATAAGGCTAATCAACTATTGGAGCTTAAAAATTTTTTACTGTTTCCTGTATCTGTTAATAATTCAATCAGGAAAATAATCAGTCATTTCATTATCACCAGGAAATATTTTGCTTTAATAATTATAAATGTTTTGACCTTAATAATCTTCAGAATTTCAATTTTTTTTATCACTAGTTTTCTTCTTCAGATAGCCTTTACAATTCTATCAGCTTTTGTTATCAGAGAGATATTCATTAAATATAATATAAGAAATCATATGGGTATTATACCGAGTTTGAGTTTGTTAGTGGTTGTTTTACTATTAAAATTTGATAATTTGCAATATATGGCATTAAATCCTTTCACTTCATCATTTTGCATCCCTTTAAATTTAATAATATCCGGAGATTATTTTGTAAGCGTCATTCTTTATATATGCTTACTACTTCTTTTCCCTGTTACTTTCTTAATCACTAAAATAACTTTAAAGTATGGATATAATCCGTCAAATAAATAATCTTCTCCATTTCTATATATTAACCTTATTTAAGACTCAATATTTATTAATTAAAACACTCATTCTTAATATAATTTTGTTTATTACATTAAGGTTCAATTATTCAATAATACTTCCGTTTGCAATTAACTTTTTAATATGTTATGTATTATATCTGTCATTTAGAGTAGATAAAAAACATGAATTTTATTCTTTTTATAAAATCAATAATATTCCGGAATTTCTTGTTTTTATAGTTAAATTAATTGTAATATCTATACTTTACTTAATTAGTTTCTTTATTATTCTAAAATTTCAATTCCTTAAAGCGCTAAATATTGATGTAAGAGTATATTTATTAAGTGCTATCGCTTTTTTCACTGCAGTGTTATATACATATAACAAATCATTTTTATTAACAGGTCTGATTTTTATTTGTCTTTCAGTTGTTAATTTTCTGGTCTGTTATTTTTATTCGGATATCCTTGTATTAGTATTATTTCTTCATTTATTAGTGATAATTATCTTTATCATTTTTAAAATCAAAAGAATATATGATCAGAGTTGATGGAGTAACAAAGAAGTATTCAAAGAATATTGCATTGGATAAACTGACATTTGATACCGGCAATTATAACAATACAGCCTTAGTCGGGAATAATGGCTGCGGTAAAACTACTACAATTAATGTCATTTGTAATTTGATAAAATATGATTCAGGTAAAGCATACATATTTGACAGATTAATAACGCCATCGTATAATTCATATAAAAATAAAATTGGAGTTGTTTTAAGTACCCAATATTTTATTAATGAATTCAGCCTGGTTGAATATTGGAAGTTTGTTTGCAGATTTCAAAAAGTTCCCTCAATGGAAACAAAACACAGAATCGAAGATTTAATTCTATTGTTTGAACTGCATAATGAAAGGAATAAAAAGATAAAAAAATTATCCGGCGGGAATCAGATGAAAGTTTCTATTGGAGCTGCTCTTATTCATAATCCTGAACTGATTATTCTGGACGAACCTTTTGTAAATCTGGATATAAAGACAACTGAGAGACTAATTACTATTCTTAAGGGATTTAACAAAAAGAAGAAGATTTTTATTACTTCTCATCATTTGGATTTAGTAGCTGAATTATGTGATAAATTTTTAATAATGGATGAAGGTAAGATTATTCATGAGATAGATAAATCCAGGGTTGAGAATAAACAAATGATTAAAGAACATATTTATCATCAACTTACAAAATTTAAAAAGAATATTAATCTTGCCTGGCTAAAATAATAATAAGCACAGAATTTACTAATTAATAAATGCAAATTGAATCTATTTAAAAAATCATTATATGGAACGGATATCAGGGTGATATTTATTTTTGCATCATTATTGTATATACTCATAAGTGTTTTTATAAATGAATTTATAATCTCCAGTGAATTATATTATAATACATATGCTGACCAGCTAAGTATAGATCGAATTAACAAATTGATACATTTAAAAGACAAATGGGAATGGACAGGGTATGCTTTAATTCCTGTAATTTTATTTATTAAATTATTATTAATAACACTTAGTATTGAAATTGGTGTAATCCTCCTGGATTATAAAGTAAGTTTCAGCCAAATTTTTCGTGTTGTATTAATTGCCGAACTGGTTTTAATTATAGCAAATATTGTACGTAATACATTTTTATTTTTCCTGGATTTTGATACACTAGATGAAATATATAACTTTTATCCTCTTTCCATATTAAATTTAACAAATTCTAAAAGTGTTAATATCTGGCTGGTTTATCCGCTAAAACTGGCTAATGTCTTTACAATCATTTACTTTATAGTATTAACAAACGGACTTTCTTTCATTCTAAGAAAAAAACCGGCAAGAGTGTTATTATTTTCTGTCAGTACCTATGGTTTGTGTCTTTTAGTATGGACTATGTTAATAATGTTTATAAACATTTATTTTTCTTAGACAATGAATTTAAAAAGGGTTTTTAAATTTTTGATTTTAGTTATAATTTTTACTTTGATATTTTATCTCTGCTGGAAAATCTATTCAGGCATTGTTAATAAAAATGAAATTGTTAAAAAAACAGAAAGATTGCCCGATTTTTGTTTTTATACACTTCATGGGACACGCTTCCACCCGAAAAGCATAACAAAAGGCAATTCAACTGTTATAGTATTCTTTAATACTGACTGTCATCATTGCACCTGCGAAATTGAAAGTATAATTAAGAATTCCGCTTTATTTAGTAACACGGATATACTTCTGGTTTCTGATCAGCCAGCCGGATTATTAAAACAGTTCTCAGAACAACTTAATTTAAATAATTATCAACATATAGAAATATTATATGCAGATTACGGGCATATCAGATCTGTCTTTGGGCCTGTATTTATTCCTGCAACATTCATTTATAGTGAGGATCATAATCTTTTAAAGGCAATTAAAGGCGGAGTGACAGTAGAAGCAATATTAAAAATACTCAACAGGAAATAAGTTGTAAAGAATATTTATTATTTGCATAAAAGGTGGATTATAAGGCAATCAGGAAATCCTTTGTAAAACAACATGACCAATCGGACTGTGGTATAGCATGTTTGATGAGTATTATTAATTATTTCGGGGGTAAGGAAAAGCCTGAAAAACTCAGAGAATTGAGCGGTACTACCATACAGGGGACAACAGTACTTGGCCTTTATCATGCAGCCAGTCATTGCGGATTCATTGCACAAGGCCTTCAGGCAGATATTAAATTTCTCAATCAAATAACTGATCCGGTAATTCTGCATGTTAACATTAAGAATGAGTACAACCATTTTGTTGTCTGTTATGGATATAAAAGGAATAAATATATTATTAGCAATCCCGCGACTGGTATTGAAAATTATACATATGATGAAATTGATAAAATATGGAAATCAAAAGCTTTACTTAAGTTATATCCGGGCAAAGATTTTACTGGAAAAGAACAGGCAAGAGCCCGAAAGATCCTGTGGCTAAAAGAATTACTTAAGAAAGATATCGATATTCTGTCAGCTTCCCTCTTTCTTGGAATAGTTATATCAACATTAGGGATTGTAATAGCTGTTTTTTCACAAAAACTAATAGATGACATTTTGCCGAATTCCAGGAGGGAAGCCCTTATTATCGGATTAATTCTTATAATATTTCTTTTATTTATTCGTGCAGGATTATCCTATATTCACAGGTACTTTGGCATTAAGCAGAGCAGGGATTTTAATTTGCGTATTATAGATCGTTTTTATTCAAACCTTCTCAGACTGCCAAAGTCTTTTTTTGATAACCGTTTGACAGGCGATCTGGTTGCGAGGCTGAATGACACAAAGACAATTCAACAAACCATTGCTTATATTATTAATCGTCTTGTTCTTAATTTTTTCATCCTGATAGTCTCGGGGATAGTTATATTTGTATATTCTGTCAGCTCAGGAATAATTACCTTTTCTGCATTACCAGTGTATTTTTTTATTGCCTGGTTATTTCATAATAAGATAGTATCGGGACAACGGGCTGTTATGGAAGCTCATTCAAAAAACGAGAGTAATTACATAAATACTCTTCAGGGTATAGACATAATTAAAAGCACGAACAAGGAAGAATTTTTTTCAGATATTAACAAAGTGGTATATGGCTTCTACCAGCAGACTATATTTAAACTTGGTAAAATAAATATTAACCTTGGTTTTCTAACTGATTTTACGGGAGTAATATTTACTGTTTTATTATTGTCGGTGAATTCTTTTATGGTCCTTAACAAAACAACTACTGTAGGTGTGCTCACTGCTATTTCAGGTATAGCGTCATCAATGCTTCCGGCAATAGCTTCATTGGCGTTTGCCAATATTCAGCTGCAGGGAGCACTTATTGCTTTTGACAGGATGTATGAATTTGCAGGATTAAAAAAGGAGTATAACATAGAGACTAACAATAAAACAACATTAAAAGGAATATCAACATTAACTTTTCAAAACATATCTTTTCGTTTTCCCGGGCGAAAACAATTATTCACAAATATTTCATTTAGCATCAGGAAAGGAGAAATGATAACACTTTTCGGGGAAAGTGGCTGTGGTAAGACTACTATAATAAATATCATCCAGAGATACTATTATCCTGAGAAAGGAAATTATCTGGTAAATAATACTGACATAAGAAAAATTTCTGTCCGGGACCTGAGAAGCTTTATTGCCATTGTACCACAAACGATAAAGTTTTTTGACGGATCTGTTATTGAAAATATTTGTCTGGGTAATAATGAAAAGGAAATTCACAATGCTATAATATTTTGTAAAAGATTCGGATTTGAAAAATATTTTCAGCAATTACCACAGGGTTATGCAACTTTGCTAGGTAAAGACGGCACTAATATTTCGGGCGGGCAACAACAGCTTATTTCATTTGCACGTGCCCTCTACCGTAATCCCCAGGTTTTGCTCCTTGATGAGCCAACATCATCAATGGACAGGGAAATTGAGGAATCTACACTCGATGTTTTAAACAACTGCAAGGCAAATTCAATGATTATACTTGTGACTCATAAGATAAGCTCAGCAAAGATATCTGACAGGATTTATATAATAGATAAAGGGAAAATTGAACTGACAGGCAACCATAGAGAGCTTATAGCAAGTAAGAATATCTACAGTATGTCATACAATACTATAGTATTATGATTAATTATCTCATTAACTGTATTTTTATCCTGCTATTTTGTTTGCCTGTTTTTAGTTCTATTACATATATTCCGTCTGCCAGACGGTGGTTATTCACATCATCTGCATTAAATATTAGTTCATGTATTCCGGCATTCTGAAAATTATCAACCAGTGTTGCAACCCTGTGTCCGAGTATATCATATACATTTAAGCTGACATGCCCGGAATTGACAATATTATAGGATAATATAGTGCTGGAGCTGAAAGGATTTGGATATGCCGGATATAATCCGAATTTATGAGAAACCAAAGATTCTACATTTGAAGGTCTCAGGGTTTCCTCTGGACCAAAACCATTGTTAACTGTTTCTGCCAGATAATCCGGATTCCTTGTGAGCACAATCTTATCAATTTTAAAACCACATTCGCGTATATATACTTTAAAATCGTGCACGCCTGCAACAACAGTAACATATGGCTTTACAGCTGCCATATTTGTATCAACCCAGTACCACTGGTCGACAATACTCGTGCCGCGGGCTATTCTTTCTGATGTGGCAGGAATCGCATCATCAAGACCTGCATGGAAAGAATCGTCCCCATCGTCTGAATGCAATTCACGAACCTGGATATAAAAATCTCCTGTAGAGATAAAATTAATTTTATAACTTAAGATGGGAGAGAAACCAAGAGCAACAGCTGCATCAGCGTATGGACTGCCATCAATGGGTACAGCCTGCATTGCACCGGTTCCGGAAAATAATTCGGGAGTTGTAACTTCTTCCCAGGTGGTAACACCGTCCTGAATTATAAGTTCAGAGTAGTTCTCTGCTTCCATGACAACAAGACCACCTTCGGAAGCCACTTCCTCGAAGTCATAGTCTTGTGCATACATATTGCCTTGAAATATATATAGCAACAAAGCAATAAGGACTAATATACATCTTGGATTAGTAAATTTTAACATAATTATAGTTTTAGGGGATTATAATAACCAAATATACAAAATTAATTGTATTCAATGGTACTGCATTAAGAATTTGGAAGCATCGGGTTACAAAAGGTCATCTCCTTTACCGGATATTTACCATTATCTAATTCTTTTAAAGAAGCTTGCTATCAGATTTCCTCATCTGTAAAACCTATGAATTAAAATAATATTTGTTACTTTTATGAAAAACCTGATAAGCATATTAATAGTATGGTTTCATCAAGCATTTACAAATGAAAAGAGAAAAATGTAATATAAAAGCAAATTGGTTAAAAGCACTGGTATTGGTTTCAGTATTCGGACAGGTCTCCTTGATTGCACAGCAGCTTGCCTTTCCAGGAGCTGAAGGTTTCGGGCGGTTTGCCACAGGAGGCCGTGGCGGCTCGGTATATCATGTAACCAACCTTCATGATGACGGGCCCGGGTCATTCCGTGATGCCGTAAGTCAGAGCAACCGAATTGTGGTTTTTGATGTTTCAGGGATTATTAACATAAATGAGCGCATAGTGGTATCAAGTAATATTACAATTGCCGGTCAGACTGCTCCAGGTGACGGAGTTGTAATATACGGGAACGGGCTGTCGTTTTCAGGTGCTGATAATTCTATTTGCCGATACCTGCGGGTGCGTCAGGGTGTAAATGGTGATTACGATACAGATGCCGTTACCGTTGCTAATGGAATCAACATGATTTTTGATCATATGTCCATATCATGGGGAAAAGATGAGAACTTTTCCGTGCGCTGGAATAATGATAAGATAGGAACAGAGCCTACAAATATAACAATACAAAACTCAATAATCGGACAGGGTCTGGTTGACCATTCTGCCGGTGGGCTTATTGAAACATCGGGAGGAGTAAGCCTGCTGCGAAATCTTTATATCGATAACAATACGCGCAATCCCAAGGTTAAAGGAGTAAATCAGTTTGTCAGCAATGTTGTATATAACTGGGATGTTGCAGCATATATACTTGGTGATTCTGAAGGAAATTCTTACGCCAATGTTAGCAATAACTATTTTATTTATGGTCCGAATTCAGGATCGGCACCCTTTACTTTGGGTAATCTTAACTTCCATATTTATGCTTCTGACAATTATGTGGATTCAGACAAGGATGGTATTCTGAATGGTGCTCTTATCCCACAGGAATCTTATGGAACTGTTGACTGGCAGGCAACACCCTATGATTATCCGGCGGTTACTTTACTAAGTCCGGAAGATGCCTATAATTTAGTTGTATCGGAAGCCGGAGCCTCTCTTCCTGCACGGGATGAAGTTGACACACGGTTTATACTTGAACTGACTTCCTTAGGTACAATGGGTGAACTTGTATCTAATGAATTTGATGATCCTATGAATGGTGTTGGTACTATTAACATTGGTAAAGCAGATCCTGACACTGACCTTGATGGTATGCCTGACAAATGGGAATCCTATTACGGCTTGAATCCAAATGACATTGGTGACCAGAATACAGATCTTGATGGCGATGGATATACTAATATAGAAGAGTACCTTAACAATACTGATCCGGGCCAGGGCAGTGGAATAATATCCGACGGTCAGTATGCATTAACCGCCAGCCATAGCGGGAAAGTTCTGGATATTTCAGATGGAAGTACTGATGAAGGGGTATCCCTTGTACAACAGCAATTGCAAAAGACAAGCAGCCAGATGTGGAATATTAGTCTTGCTGATAGTATCTTTTATAGTATCATCAATGAAAAAAGCGGACTTGCCATGACAGTTGAAAATGGTTCCATTGAAGAAGGGGCCGGCATTATTCAGTCAGTATATACAGGAGCTGAAACACAGCAGTGGAGTATTAATTTTCTTGGTGAAGGCCTTTATAGTATTATTAACAGAAACAGCAGTAAGTCAATTGAAGTTGACGGAGGGGCCACAGGCAATGGAGCGCCAATATATCAGGCAAGTTATATTGACAGCAGCTATCAGCAATTTGAGATATATTCATCAAACATTTTGGAGAATTTAGCACCTGAAGTTAATATTGTTGCACCATCTGCAGGTACTATCCTTGAAAATGGCTCCGATATTTTCATTGATGCTTATGCTGAAGATTTTGACGGTAGCATAAAAAAGGTTGAATTTTTTGCAGGAGTAGATAAAATTGGTGAAGATACTATAGCGCCATACAGGATTTTATGGTACAGTGTACCGGGAAGTAATTACAATTTATCAGCATTAGCGACCGATAAAGAAGGATTAACAGGTACTTCAGCAGATATTAATATAACTGTTTTAACTACAGGAGGTTCCCCGGCGACTATCCAGGAAAACGGAATAGGCTATTGCAGTGCTGATGGTTCAATTGATAATAATCATGGCGGATTTACAGGCGATGGATTTGTGAATACAGTCAATGCCCTGGGTAATGGTATAAACTGGAAAGTAGATTTTCCAAAGGATACCACCTATACTTTTAGGTGGAGATATGCCAACGAATCTGGCAACAGGGCGGCAAAATTAATAGTAAATAATAAGGAATTAGTCACCGGTATTAATTTTTCAGGGACCGGCCTATGGACAACATGGAGCGTTGTATCTACCAAGGCTAGTGTAAATGCCGGAATAGCAAATGTCAGGCTTGAAGCAATAACTGCAAGCGGACTGGCTAATATTGACTTTATTGAAATTAGCGGTAAAAATACAAGAGCTGTTAATTGTAGCGGACAGGGGGCGACCGGAAGCATTATGAGAGAGTATTATACCGGGATCACAGGATCTCTCGTTACAGATCTGGTAAATGATGATAATTTTCCTACAAATCCAGCTTATGTTGAAGAATTAACCAGACTGGAAGCACCTGTTAATGTAGCCGATGAATTTGGATCACGC
>Ga0315539_1002794_pt1 | contig 12437 bp, 7 predicted proteins | sample SalMarSW160150MG_FD_203097 | JGI IMG/M metagenome (GOLD analysis project Ga0315539, IMG submission 203097) | Salt marsh sediment microbial communities from the Plum Island Ecosystem LTER, Massachusetts, United States - Salt Marsh Sediment SW1601-150 ... | reverse complement strand
GAGGCTGCTTCACGCAGCTATGAATATCCTATATGGTTTATTACTATCCTTCATCAAGAGTTCTCGCAGTATGCGTCTCGTCTAGGTCGCCGACATCATAGAGAGTGGTCTAAAGTTCAACAACGCTTCTTTGATGTCCCGTGCATACTAGATGACACCGATGCTCTGCAATTAGTCGCTGCTGCTTTAAACAATTCGGAAAAAGCGATCGTTCGCGAAAACATCCACGTGCAAGAAACGGCTAGAGCCTGTGCTATGCTTGCACCTAAGGGCTCAGAGGTTGATTTCGAGAAGCTATGTGTATCTTCCTATCCATTACACCCTACCACGTTATTAATGCTTCCCGCTCTGTTCAAAAGATTTGGACAAAATGAGCGTTCTTTATTTTCATTTCTGTCGGCTAATGAACCTTTTTCCCTTTCCGACTGGGTTCCGACCCAGGAGTTTCGGGCTAACGATCCACCCTTCGTGCGTCTACCACAATTGTATGACTATGCTTACTACACACTCATAGGAGGTGCCCCAAATCCGCAGTTTGCCAGGGTATGGACAGAGGTTGAGGACACAATAAGCCGATTGGGCGATGCGCCGCCGGAAGAGGTAGCCATTCTTAAGAGCATAGGTTTATTGGAGCTTGTTGGAGATGCCTCGCGGATTTCAGCTTCAAGAGAACTAATTCGAATGGCTCTTGTCTCTCCGAGCCGGTCAGTGCAACAGATAGATAACGCAATGAAGTCTCTCGAAGCTAAACGACTTGTGGTATTCAGACGGTTTAAAAATGCCTATAGGCTGTGGGAAGGTAGCGACATAGACATAAATGAGCGTCTGGCAGAAGCATATCAACAGTTGCCTCCACAATCAGTTACTTTGGCAGTTGCACGAGACTTGTGCCCATCATCACCGCTGGTAGCGCGTAGGCATTCATTCCACACAGGCATGTTGAGATTCTTTTCTTTAATGCCAAGCACCAGGGAAGGTCTATTAGCAGCTACCAAGATGAAGGAAGACTGTGACGGGTGTGTAGTGCAGTGTCTGGTTGAGAATGACGAAGAGGTGGAATCCGTTGCGTCTGTCGCGCAGCAGCTAGAAGATCCTTCCGTTATCATTTTGATTGGAAAAGAGAACGATGAACTTGCCGAGTCTGCTCGTGATGTTGCCGCTCTTGAATGGGTGAAAAAGAATACTCCGTCTTTGGCCGGTGACCGCGTTGCTCGTCAAGAACTGAGTGAACGACGCTTGGAAGCCCAAATGGCGTTTCGCTCAGAATGGAATAGGATTTTTGAACCCGGCTCGAAAGGTTTTAAATGTTACTGGCGAGGTAAGGCATACCGCAATCTTTCAAGCAGGGGTTTCGCTTCCTTATTATCTGATGCTTGTGATGCTACCTTCCACTATGCTCCGATAGTGAAGAACGAGCTTATTAATCGACGTAACCTTTCATCCGCAGCGGCGGCAGCTAGGCGGAATCTGATTGAGGCTATGATCTCATCAAGTGAAAAACAAGGACTGGGTATTACGGGATATCCACCCCAAAGAAGCATCTATGAATCACTGCTACTGCGCAGTGGCATTCACAGAAAAACTGAAATTGGCAAATGGATATTAGACAAGCCAAACAACTCAGATCCTGGTTTACAAAAGGCGTGGGACCATATTCTCGAAACAGTCGAATCAAATAGTCTGGAGCCAAAGTCGGTAGCCGAACTTTTTATCGAGCTCAGCAGTGCGCCGTATGGAGTTGCGGATGGATTTGTGCCAGTGCTACTTTGCGCTTACTTGCTAGTGAATAATGCTACTATAGCGCTATATGAAGAGGGTGCCTTTGTACCAGAGTTGTCAGTGCCAGTTCTGGAGAGGTTAATGCGAAGACCTGAAAACTTTTCAGTACTTAAGTTCGGATTGGGTGGGGAGCGCACTGCTGTAACCGAGCGTTTCGCTCGAGGATTCAAGGTTAACAACGGAGTGCTGCCTATCGTGAGGTCACTTTATGCTCGGATAGGTTCCCTTCCTAAGTACACATTGACGACTCGGAATCTATCACCTAAGGCAATTGCTGTTCGCGAGACAATACTCAGAGCAAAGAGCCCAGAGCGTTTGCTGTTCATAGACTTGCCAACTACTCTAGGCTGTCAGCCGTTTCAACCAACATTGAACGATTCTATGAACGAAGGTAATGTTGCAAAATTCTTCGACTCATTGAATAGTGTCTTCTCCGAACTTGTTACCTGCTACCCAAAGCTATTAGACCTAATTAGGAACGGGGTTCTCGATATATTTGATATTGCTGAGGATGAGAACGAATGGCTTACCAAAATCCAGAAACGTGCCTCACACTTGTACAATACAGTATTCGATTCGAAGCTACGTTTGGTGATGGTGAGGGCTAGCGATACACAGTTAGGTGAAAAAGAGTATTTAGAATCTGTAGGGGCAGGAATCACCGGACAACCTCCCAGTCTGTGGAGTCAGGCAAACGAAGATAACTTCGCGCGCCTCGTGCCACAGCTTGCATCTCAAGTACGCTCAGCCGAATCCGTACAGTATCTGAAGTCAACCCTGGAGGACAGTGAAGACGGCTATCTGCTCACTATCAATAACAGACAAGGAGAAGCAATCCGGCAGATCGTACGCTTCTCCCACAAAGAACGGGGCGAGGTAGAGAGACTGGCACGTATTCTCAGTAATCAGGGCTCATTTAATACGAACCGGCGTATATTGCTAGCCGCAGTCACCGAGGCTGCACGCCAACTAGCCAGTCCGACTCCTACCAAATTGAATGAAGAAGAAAGCGAAACGAGTGCTTAAGCAATGGAAAACGATAGAGTTCGTCACATACTATCAATATCAGGAGGGAAAGACAGTGCTGCATTGGCAATTTTCATGCGTGATCGAATCCCCGATATGGAATATGTTTTTTGTGATACCCACGAAGAGTTACCGGAGACCTACGAATATATCGGTAAACTGGAGGCTTTTCTTGGAAAACCCATAAATCGTCTCAACCCAGACAGACCCTTTGAACACTACCTGCGTATAAAAGGCTTCTATCTCCCATCCCCACGGGTGAGATGGTGTACAGAATCGATGAAGCTGAAACCGTTTGAGGTCTTTGTAGGGTCCGACAGCGTACTTTCCTACATTGGCATCCGAGCAGACGAAGATAGAGAAGCATACATATCTACTAAGTCCAATATCAAGCCTGTGTATCCATTTCAGGAAGAGGGCTTGGGGATACAGGACATCTATCGAATACTCGAAGAAAGTGGAGTTGGGCTACCGGAGTACTACTCTTGGCGCAGTCGTTCGGGGTGCTACTTCTGTTTCTTTCAACGCAAGATTGAGTGGGTTGGACTGCTAGAAAACCATCCGCATTTGTTTGAGAAGGCACGCCGATTTGAAAGTATGAAAAGTGGGGAAGGGCGACGCTACACTTGGTCACAAAGAGAAAGCCTAGATGAATTGATGCAACCTGAACGTATTAAAGCAATAAAGGAAATGCATGAGAAAGACATGGAGCGACAACGCAGTTATATGAGACCCAATGCGCGTTTGATAGATGTGTTTAGTTCTGTTACAGAGACCCATCCAGAGCCCTGTGTCATATGTACGCTATGATTTTGAAAATAAGGCGGTAATTATAATACGGCTGGTTTGTTGGAGGGGAAGAATAGTCATGAGCGCAGAGAGTGATACTGATAACGAAGACATACATTTTTACGTAGATAATGCACCGCCAGACGAAGTAACCCATGTGTTACGTGTTCTTTCTGTGGAGAACTCATTAACACCAGATGAGATAGCTAAAGTGATGATCAATCAGTATGGATTCGAGATGCAGCGAGACCATAGTTATTCTCCCAGACGTCTATATGACTTGGGTGTAGCAAGTCAAGAGCGAGAAGGACCAAAGGTCACCTACAGATTGACAGAGAGAGGTGCCAAACTGCAGGCAATTCAGGCTATGAACCCCCCTTTGGCGACAGACCTATTGCACTACCTACATTACACAAGCTATTCAGGAAATCCGCATGATAGGAAGTATCTCTGGAGTTACCGAAAATGTTGTGAAATATTTTGGTCGACCCAACGCCTAGTTCGAAACCAAAATCTGGCAAGCCAGATACTCAGCAGAATGAGGGAGGAATTCAGTTCTTTGAATTGGACTGCAAGAGTAGGAGCTCGCTTTGATAGCACCGCAGTAGGACGCGTTTACACTTGGCTACGTGCTTTGGATCCAGCACCTTTCACAAAGTCAGACAAGGATTTGCATCCGCGTTTCGTCCAGCGCTTCGAACTTGCTCTTCTGGCCCTTGATGATACTTACCGGTCCCGCCAATACTACTACGGTGATGCTGTTCTAATGGACGAGTCTCTGGTAAATCAGATTGCTGGAGTCTTTTTCCTGGACCCGAAATGTTGTGTTGATTTGCTGCGGCTATCGGCAAATATTGTTCCTTCTGTAAGAATGTCTGACACTTTGGGTGGAGCGTCTATAAATCTACTACGCCCATTTACCATAGACGATCTCTGAGGCCGTATATGAGTTTGTATGTTGACTGGCTAAACCAAATTAAGCTTAAAGCTGATTACGAATGGCTGACTAAGAACCAGCGTAAAGCCTTTGATGACATCGTAGAACGGTGGCCAGCAGAAGTCTTTTTGTGCCTCTATGGGCCGCCAGGTTGTGGCAAATCATTTATTGCTCGTCTACTAGTTAAGATACATGGCTACGTCTATACCAACGAGTTAAAAGCTTTGGAACCAGGCCCCCAGCTAGTTGTGGTAGATGGCGAGGAATACAACCGTTTGATGAGACCACGCGCACAGATGCTACGTATTAAGCGAGTCGTTATATTAATGAGACGGCCTCCGAGAGATCCTATGCCTAAGATTGAAGTGTCTCTGGATGAACATGATGTGAAGCAATTTCAACACAACATTACCAAGTACGGCGTGCTGCAGTCCTTTAAGACTGAGGTAGATGGTACAGATCTTGGGGAGATACTCCGTGCCGAAGCGATAATAAGAGGAGGGTGACAATGCTTGAAGAATTAGACGTTATACTAAATAAGGACGCAATCGTTACGACATATCCTGTGCAGTGGCTGGTCTCCACCCCTGACCAGGTAGAGTACCAGTATCGTACACATGCACGTACCCACATACCTCTCGGAGACACAACCAAGTATGTAGACACAATATTCAAGTGGGTTGGTGGCGGTAACAAGGGGGCATTTATCGGTGCGGTTGTGGGAGATTATGGTCATGGAAAAACCAGCTTCCAGGTACACGTCTGGGACCGTAGCCAAGAGCGGAAAGTCTTTTCGGTGCCGCCTTTCAGATGGGAAAAGGTATCCGATATAGTAGATGGTGTTGATGCATGGATTCAATATGTTGTTGCAAAAACCCATGCCGAAGTAGCCAATAAGGCTAAGAATGTATACGAGAATTTCAAAGAGAAGTCGCTTAGAGAACAAGCCCAACAAATTGCCAGGGATACCAAGCAGAAGGCCGACGATGTGTATCTGACACTGCGTGCCATGGATCAGTCGGGCGATAATAGAGACGTACAACAGGTAACGCCTGAGCGGCTTCTCGATTATTGCGAGCAGGTCACCAAACTGTTGAAAAAAGCTGGCTATTCCGGACTACTAGTACTGCTGGATGAACCCGAGGTGACTGCTAAAGCTCTGGGTACTGCTAAGGTGTCGCAAATTCTCTTCGAGATTGCTGATGGTCTTCGACTCCGCGAGGGTAATTATGGTGTCTTCATCTCAATGCCGGAAAATTTTCTCGCTCAAGCGCAAAGCAGTTTTGCTTCGCTTCCGGCGAGGCTCCAAAGTCGAAACTGTCTTCCTCGACTTCGTGACATATATGGCGCCGACTTTGCCCAAGTGCTCTGGGACCGTTATGTTCAGGAGTTCGATCTTGGAGTGCATGGTGCACGAGTCGTCTCTTCGGAGACATTGCAGGCGATAGGACAGGTTGCTTCGTCTGAGCGTAGTGACTTGTCCTATGGACCCAGAACGGTAGTATCTGCATTCAAGCGAATGGTCTACTGCTATAAGGAGAACAATACTACCTATTCTCCGAATGAATTTGTAAGGGACTGTCTTAAAGAGGAGATATATGTTTCCGATTATCCATCCCGCATTCGCCAGATTCTCGAATCACCAGATGCAGAAGGGGTAGATCAAGAAATTCTTATGACTCTAGCCGCATATCCCAATGGTATGACCTTTCAAGTAGGAACAAAACTGGGAATTGACAAAGATCTATCGGAGTTGTCGCGCCGTCCTAGCCTTGTTTACAAACGAGGTAACCTGTTTGGTTTGACAAGGCTGCAAAAAGCGGCAGAAGTCATTGTGCGTGATGAACTTCTTGACGTCATCGTAAATATTGCCGATGAGTTTGCTCCCGGCCCAGCAAGTCTAGCTTCAGCCACCAATGCATTCATACACTATTTGGTACCGGGCGTTTTTGAGCCAAGGCAAGGACAGCAGCTATTGGGCTGGGACATACCAGACCTCTGGAGAGAAACGCAAGACAAGACTCGCTACGCAGAACTTGTAGGCGCTTTTCGGCAAACCGTGCGCGATTACCCAAGGCGAACTGTGACTATAGCGGCTGGTCCACTGGAGGCTGACCCACAGAAGCTATATTCTGAAATCTTATCTCCTGACTCTGACTCAGACATACTCATTCACTTTAGGATACGTTGGCACAAAGAAGACCCCATGCCGGAGAGGCGCATAGAAATAGATCCTGGAGAACCAGGAAGTCAGCCAGGTATTGTTACGCTTGTCTTGAATTTCGCTGATACTCCGTTAACCAATGAATTCTTGGAAGAGATTATTGAGAGAGACCTATTGACCCCGTTGGGTGTTCTCTATCTGATTAATGAAAAGGACAAGCGCAAGCTGCAAAGAGATTACGAGGCACAGTGGCAAGTCAGACATGAGCAGTTATTACGTGAACTACTGAATCGCTTTTTTGGGGATCAGGCGGTGAAAACACAGGCAACAGAACAAATTGGACAAACGATATCAGGTGATGCTTTGGCTCTGTTGGGCAGTATATGCCGTGCCATACTGCTCAAACGTTATCCCAATTACTCCACGCTCATCACCCAGCCTCAGTGGGAGAGGAAGGTAAACGAGTATATAGGAGCTCTTAAGAATGCTGATATCCCCATGAGCTGCAAGCGCGGGCATGAGGTTTGGGTAGATTCCGGTGATCGCGTGGCCAAGATATTTAACACGAGCTTGATGAACTTGACAGGGGGCGGATTCTTTGCTGGTCTAGAGAATCTGATCTCTATCAGGTCGCTGGGTGGACGTCATGGCAATGTTGAAGTAGACTTCAGGCTACATCCATTAGAAAAGGCCATAGTTGAAAAGATCACGCTTGATAATCCGCTTCCTAAGCGCAAATTTGACGGCGTGGAGTGTTGGTGTATTCCACTCGAAGATGTGAAATCAATGATACTCTATCCTGGTTACCTTCTGGAAGAGTTGCAACAAATAGTTGAGATAGGTAGGAGCCGTGGTAGCTTCGAATTGGGGGAGTACAGGGGTGAAAGAGAACTTTACTGCAAGCCACTGGACCTAGACCAGATGAAGAACCAGTTAAAAGAGAAACTGATGGATCTTGAAAGAGAAGCAGTAGAGTTTAGGAAGTTACCTCACTTCCAGTCTTCATTCGATTATGGCGCTACTCGAAGCGATATCGATGAAATTCAAGACGAAGCCCACTTCGACGCACTACAGAGCAAGATGAATCGGGAATTCGAGAAAATGCATGGCCGACTTCCAAACTACTTCGAACAGCTAGGTAACGACATAACGACTCTACAGGGTAGTGTCAATGACGTAAAAAGAGAATTGGCGGATTCTCGCGAGGTATCGACAATAAAGAATCCGCAGAAAGCATCTTCAAAATGGTGCGCCGACTTGAATACGTATGTGCTTGGTAGCCTAAGGGATCTGGTCAAACAGATCGAAAACGAGTGTTCATTAATTTTAACTGATCTTAATAAAGCTTCGATAGAGTATAGCGCAAGTAAGCCAGGAAGGCCATTAGAAAAAGTTGAACTCTTGCTACAAGGTTGGAATCGCGAAAGCGAACTGAAGCAGCAGCTTGACTCAACTAAAGCGAAGGCTTCCACTACACTGTCTTCCTTACGTGACTACGACAAGTGGATACAGTTGCTGTTAAAATCAGACGAAGTGCATAATGGCCTGATTGAACTCAAGAAGGAGTCTGCGCACGAAGCAAAGGCGAGTGAACTCATTTCGCAGGTCGAAGCTATTTGGCAGAACATTTCAGTACATCTGAAAAGCCGTAGCGTCACAGGGCTAGGCAGTCACAAGCAATTTTATGAGCAGCTTGAGAAACTTAATGAAGAGCGCAGGAAGTACATTGCCGAGCTTCGCTCTGCTTTTGAAGAGAAAAAGAGGGGCATTAATGAGCTCCTTCAGGAGCTTGATCTAGGCCAAGATTACCGGTGTAAGGAAGTTTTTAATCCAGATGATATCCAAGGCTGCTACGCTCGATTGTATGAAGAGGCAGCCAGTCATGCCACAGCGGCTTTCTCCGTTGAGAGGGTACAGATAGACGCCCAGCGTCAGGAGCTACTCTATGCCCGTGACATCTTATCCCGACTGTCTAAAGATGAGACGGAGCCTTTGGTAGTCCAATTGGATGATTGCGCTCAATCAATTGACACAATTCTAGCAAAGGTTAGCGCAGACTGGGTAATACAGTTGACGGAAGTACCTCAGGAAGAGCGATTCTTAATCAAAGATACGCTTCAAAGGGCGCGTGAGGCGATACGGTCTGCAACAACAGCAGTTCGTAAGGGCGAGGGCGCAGCACAAGAAGAGTTGAGCCCAGATGCAGAAAAGATGCTGCAAATTATTCCCGCCACTGCTACTCAAAACCTAAAACAGTTGATACTAGATATGATGAAGACCGGACGGAGTTCCAGCGAAGTTCTTGATGCGTCCCTTAACTGTTTAGCTGAACTTTTCCGTAAGGGTAAGATCAGGATTACCGTAGAGCGGCACAAGAGATGATAGAGCACTATCCTGAGAGTCAAAATAGTCGTGCTAGTCGGATAGCAGCGTTACTGTCGCGCATGTCTGTTGCGATGGATGCTTATCCTCCTGCTTTTCTAGGGAATCCTTTGAATCTACTCTTCTTGGACGATGCTCATCCTATCAGATATGCTTCTGCTTACTTGCGTGGTCTTGATAGTCCTAACTTATGCGATGTTTGCCGGGAATACTTGATGCCTGAGGAGCATGCTTTATGGCCTTTTCCAATGCATTCCATAACTGAGCGGCCGGACCCTTGGTTATTGTCAGAGAAGCTTCATGATTCTTTTGACGCGGCACAACATTTGCTACCGACTCAGCGTGATGTGGGGCGCATTCTTCACGAAAAAGCGACCAAACTTCAGCCGGATATTGTAGTTTTAATGGTCGTAGATGGATTGTCGTATTATGATTTACCCATTGGAGTGGAGGCGCAGCCTTGCTTAGTGAACGGGGTATCGATAACGGACTTTGGATATCGAGAAGTCATAGGGAAACCTACAGTGTCTGAAAGGCTTTTCTCGCTTGGTTACAGTCATCAGATGGGCTTTACTTATCATAATGTTGAAACCAACCCACTGGCCAGCGAACTGTATGAAGTTTTTGGCTCAAGCCAAGTCAAGAGAGTCTCTACATTCAAGGAGTGTCTAGAGCATATTAGTGCTGAGGGAATATCTCAAGGCTTCGTACAAGTCACCACAGCCGGTTTGGATGGTCTTTGTCATCATCACCAAGACGAGCCTCCTGTGAAGTATTACACTGATGAAATCTTCAATCGCTTCGATGCTTTGGTGCACTGCCTTCACGAGGGTAATCGAAAAGTTCTTGCTTGCTTAACCGCAGACCACGGGATACTCTGGCGACATTCCCTAGAAGGAAAATGGTCCGTTGTCAACGATCTACAAGTTGATGACAGACGCTGTGTCCGTCATATTCGTGGAAGTCGTATTAGAGACTATATCCTAGTAAAGAGCGGATTTGGGGGTACATTTTCTATGCTACGCGTTCCGTATATCACGCGTAAATTAAGAAACAATGAATGGGGTGTTCACGGTGGAATATCGGCCTGGGAGTCGATCGTACCTTTGATTATTCGCACGGTCTAAACGCAAGAACGGAGGTGAATAGTGAATAATTCTATTTTGTTAGGTAAACAAATGAGTGATGGGAGTCTCGTGGAGATTCCTTGCGGTACGTCACAACGCATCCTAGTCTGTGGAAAAACAGGAACAGGCAAGTCATACACGCTTGGGGTATTGGTCGAGGAGTTAGCCAGACTCGGCAATGACATTATCCTCGTAGTAGATACGCAAGGCATTTTCTGGAGTACGGCACAGCCTAATGAGTCATATTCAGAAGCAGATAATCTGTGGGAATTTGACAGAGAAGCGCGAGGATTTCGAGTGAACATTTTGGTTCCCGGAGATCCTGTTCAGCGATACGGTGATGCTGCGATAGTTGAAGAGATGGAGCGCAGAGGGATAAACATCCAAGAATTGAGGTTGAATCCTTCCGATCTATCACCAGAGATGTGGTGTGACTTATTTGACCTGGATATAAATGCTCTCATGGGCATCATGTTGTTTAAGGCAGTCCGTCAATGCGGGCAGAGACTAGGCCGGGAATTCCTGATAGATGACATCGGTGCTGAAGTTTCAAAAACTCACGGACTTGATCAAACAAAAGAAGCGATTCAAAGGAAACTTGATATGGCTCACGACTGGCAGATTTTCGAAGAAAACCGGTACCGCGAGATATGGGAAATATTACAACCAGATGCGATCAACGTCTTAGACTTGAGCGTTATCGCCCAAGGTCGCTATGGACTTCGTAACCTTGTCTTAGCCGTTCTGGCAACATTTATTTTCCGCATGCGGGCAATTGCACGCAGAAGAGAAGCTCTGGGGCTCGCATCTGATATGAAAAAAGTCTGGCTGGCAATTGATGAAGCGCATAACTTCTGCCCAAGCGTACGCAGCACGCTGTCCAAAGATATCCTAATTCGTTGGGCTAAGGAAGGTCGTCAACCAGGACTCTCTCTCGTAGTTGCTAGTCAACAGCCTTCTGCAATTGATGCAGAAATACTAACTCAATGTGGCATCCGTTTAGTCCACCGTATAACTTCGAAAGATGACTATAGGGCGATAGATGCATTGAGTCAGGATTACTTATCCGAAGGATTGCCCAACCAGATTAAACAACTTAATGGGCCTGGTCAGACGCTGCTAATAGATGATGAACGAGAAAGTGTGATACCGGTTCAGATCCGTCCCAGGCAAAGTCTCCACGGTGGATTCAGTGCGTAGCGAACTACAACTTTGCCCCCATCTTAAATTTTGTCGAGCCTTAGATCACCTGGCGAATTTCAGGGACACCATCCTTCACAAGGTGAAGGATCAGGCCTACTACAAATCAGGCATTGTGCCGCGGGTTATGTGCTCGGAGTGATGCTTCAGCCACCCGCTCATTTTGAGGTGCCCCTAGTCCCCCGAAGCGACATTTTCCCCTTGTTCGAATAAAGAATTCATGTTAATCTCTGCTTAGAACTCGTGCGCTACCCCAACAAATCAAATCCCACAGGTGAGATTTCTCAAAACGTGAATGCAAATCAAACACAGATTAGAAAGAAGCGCGGTGGCCAGAAAGGCAACCGGAATGCCTGCAAACATGGCTTCTATTCCGGTACCCTTAGCCCTGCCGAAACATCCCAGCTGTGGAACATCACCAACCTGGAAGGCGTTGACCCTGAAATAGCGTTCATTCGCGTCAAGTTACAGTCTTCTCTTCAGCACGACCCCGGTAACCGCCGCGTAATCAGAGAAGCCTCCAGATTACTCGTAAAATGGTATTCTGCAAATTACCGGTTGGATCCAACCGACCACAACTACCTGAAAACTGTTGTCGAGAATCTTTTGGAAATTGCCTCCATGCGTCAGTCCGCTAGCCCCTACGGTTCGCAAGTATAAAGGGTAAACCGACGAAACGAATCGTACGTACTTTAACAACTGAATCTTCCGGAGGTAGTCGCCTTACGTATGAAAAAGGCCTGCTGAACTCCCGAAAAAAATAGCCATTTTTGCAAAACGAATCATCCCGCCTTCCCCCATGTTCTTCCCCCTATGACCCAAATGACAACGTTTTTTGCATATATCCCCAGAATGACAGGAGTGGCCGGGGACCTGGCAATGATACGCCGATAGGACGCGAGTTCCAGGGACACCATACCAATCAGGCCCGCTACAAATCAGGTATCATGTCCCCCGAATACCCCACTGCTTCTAACTCTCTCATACAACGGCTATGCTTGTGGTCAAATATCAATGCTATAATGCTCCTGCA
>Ga0315539_1002793_pt1 | contig 12439 bp, 9 predicted proteins | sample SalMarSW160150MG_FD_203097 | JGI IMG/M metagenome (GOLD analysis project Ga0315539, IMG submission 203097) | Salt marsh sediment microbial communities from the Plum Island Ecosystem LTER, Massachusetts, United States - Salt Marsh Sediment SW1601-150 ... | reverse complement strand
TTGTATCACCCCCTTACGGATGGCGTATCTGGTCAGTCCTGCTGTGCTGTGGATATCGAGCTTGTCCATCAAATGAGCTCTGTGGACCCTGACCGTTTTTTCGCTGATGTGCAGCAGTTCAGCGATTTCTGGGGTCGAGTGACCCTCCGCAATCAGTTGCAGCACCTCCCTCTCGCGGTTGGTCAGTTTATCGTAGCTGTTCTTTGCTACCGCTTCGGCCTGTCGGATGTACTCTTCGATGACCTTCCTGGATATCGAGGGGCTGAGGAAGGAATCGCCCCGGCAAGCAGCCTGGATCGCCAAGACCAGCTCTGTGACCGCTGCTTGCTTGACCACGTATCCTGAGGCCCCGGCCCGCAGGATTTGAAAGACGTACTCCTCGTCGGCGTGCATGGTCAGAATCAGAACTTTGACCTCAGGAAACAACTCCTTGATTTGCCGGGTAGCCTCCAGGCCGTTGAGGGCCGGCATGGTGATATCCATCAGCACCACGTCGGGGCGCAACTGTTGAACCTTGGCAACGGCCTCTCTCCCATCTTCGGCCTCTCCTATCACCTCTATGCCTGCCTCGCCCTCCAAGAGGGAGCGCAAGCCCTGGCGAACGATGGTGTGATCCTCAGCCAGCAGCACTCTTATCTTGTTCATGATCCACCCCCCCCCGATTTTCGATTTTCGATTGTCAATCGGAAATCACTTCTTCTTCGCTGTCTTGCGGGATGCGACGAAGATGGCCGTGAGTTCATCGGTTTCTTGGACCAGATCCTGCACACGGGCCGCAGGCATCAGTTCGGTTTCCACCACCATCTCCAGCCAAAAGAGGGATTCATCGGCCTCTTCCTCCACGAGACCCAACTTGTGGACGAAATCGGCCTGCGAACGCGCCCGGCACGCAGCCCGATAGTTCGCTGCCACCGATGTGGCCGAGCGCAGGAGTTGATTGCCAATCACTTGAGCCGTTCGCGTCCGTGGCAAGGCTTCTACTAGGCGAATCACCCGTAGCGCAAACTGTTTCGTCCGCCTTTTCAAATCCTCTTCGTCCATCCCACCTCCTCGATTTTCGATTGCCGATTGCCGATGGTTCGGCTGGGCTCACCACAGGTTTTCGATTGTGATTCGGGAAATCGCAAATCGAAAATCTTACATGGGTATTTCTATCGTCAGCCGAGTTCCCTGCCCCGGACTAGATTGGATGCTGAAACTGCCCCCCAGAGAGCTCACCCTTTCGCGTATCCCTAGCAGGCCCGCCCCGCGCTCTGGGGCTTCGCCGCCTGCAAGTTTCTCTACATCGAAGCCTTGGCCATCGTCTTCAATGAGGGCGGCAACTGTGTGTACCTTGCGCTCCAAACGTAGATTTACCCTGTTGGCTTGGGCATGCCTGGCGACGTTAGTCAAGGCCTCCTGCACCACGCGGTAGATAATCGTTTCCATATCCGCAGGAAGCCTCTCCTCCAGATCAATCGCTTCAAACTTGACCTCAATGTTTAGTCTTTTGGCATATCTGTTCACGTACCAGCGCAACGCTGAGACCAGACCAAGATCGTCCAGCATAGTGGGCCGCAGGTCAAGGGACAACTCACGTACCTGCTCCAATGTCTGGTTGACCAGCGAAGTTGCCTCCGCCAATCTCTCCCTGATCGTGGGGGCAAGCTCTGATGGCAGTTCTTTCTCGATGGCTGCCAGGTTGATGCTCAGCATGGTTAGAGCCTGTCCCAGCTCGTCGTGCAGCTCCCGGGAGAGCCTCCTGCGTTCGACTTCCTGGGCGTTGATGAGCTGGGTGGACAACTTTTGCAGGTCTCTTCTATGCTTCATGACCGCATCCAGGAGTTGAGCGTTCCGTATAGCAACGGCCGCCTGGTTGGCCATGGCCTGACAGAGTCTCACTCGCTCGGCAGTGAAGGGAAGGCGCTCCCAAGTACGCATCTCGCCCAGGGACACCACCCCGAGGGGGCGATCTCCGACCACCAGCGCCATCAGGAGGGCCGATTGAATACCTTCACTGAGGGCTATCCTACACTCCGTTTCCGACGCCGCTTGAGATGGATCACCCTGGCGCAGGATTATGGCCTCGCCTCTCTCGATAGCTCGCCCGTGCCAGGGAGCGTCAGCCAAGGCATATTGCCGACCCAGGGCTGGATCCCAGTCCAGGTCATGGGTAGCGAAAGCAGCCCGTATGGTCAGAGTTTGACTCATCTCATCCAGCAAAGCGATGCGGCAGAAGGTAGCTCCGACCGAGGTGGTCATCTTTTCCGCTAGAATATGGAGGGCCTGGTCAGGCTCAAGGGTGGATGAGATAGTGGTGGACGTATCCAGCAGAAGCCCAAGCTCCTCAACCTTTTGTCGTATCTCCTCATACAGCCGCGCGTTCCCGATGGCAGTGGCGGCGTGGCTGGCAAGGGCCTCCATCCGCCGGGCGTCTTCGAGGCCGAACTGTCCCGGCCGGGGGCCGCTCACGCCCAGGAAGCCCACTGTCACGCCGCTAAACTGGATGGGAACGCCGACGTAGGACCGCCGCCACGCCTGGTCCCTCATCGTCGGGACCCAGTTGGGGTCGAGCGAGGTGTCGGGCACAATGACAGTCTCCCCCGTCCGCGCCATCTTCATCAGGTGGGAGTACTTGGCCATGGGGATATCGAAACGCGAGGGTTGTATCTCCTCTCCAGGAAGCTCGTACCCTCGCCATCGGGCCAGACGAGCGGCATCATCCTCGATCAGTATAACAGTGAAGGCGTCCCCGGCGACGACCCGTTCCGCCTGCTCCAGGATGTGATCCAGCACCTCCTCGGGGTCCAGGGTACTGCTGACGACAGCGGCCGCCTCCTCCAGCGACTCGGCCAGTTCCCGTTGCTCATGCTCCGCCTTGAACAGCCGCGCGTTCTCGATGGCGATGGCCGCCTGGTTAGCAAAGGCGGTTATAGCCGGCACATCGTTTTCGGTCAACTCCTGGGAATCCACCCCCAATGCACCAATGACCTTGCCTTCTACCACCAGAGGGGCAATGATCCCCTTTTGCAACCCCAAAATCTCTACCAACTTGCCAGTAAGTCCTCTTAGATGGGCAGGCAGGAATCCTGCCACCCGTTCCCTGTCCTGGCTAAAAACAGTCACCCTATTCCCCAACACCTCTTTCATGTATTGTGGCATCCTGTCCAGAGGAAATTTAATATTACGGCTAAGTCCTAATAGTTTTTCCGCAGCCGCTGTCAATTTAGGGCTGAATGACATATGTGCGACCATTAGATTCTTTTTGTCTTCATCTAGCAAGAATATGGTAGCGAGAAAACCAAGCTTCCCCATTTCACCCGCTACAGCCCTGAACACATCCTCTGGCTGCAACGCCCTTTGCACAGCCAGGGCCGCCGCATTCAAAGCACGCAGCGTTGCGTCCGCTCTCAGAATCTCATCCCATAGCCTCCTGGGTTCGCGCACGTCCCGGGCCACGCCCACCACCGCGGCCAGACTCCCATCCTCCTTCCGAGTGATAGAACCGTTGAAGACGACCGGAATCCGCTCGCCCGACTTGGCCAGCAGCGTCAGTTCCACGTCCCGCGCCGCCCCCTCGCGCAGCAACTGCGCCAGCCCGCTGCCCCTGAAGAAGGCTTCTTCTTCAAAGATGGTGCCAACCGGCTGACCGATGAGCTCCTGCTCCGCGTAGCCCAGCAGTTCAAGCGCCGCCCGGTTCAGCGTGCGGATGGTGCCGTCGGGGTTGGCGACGATGACCGCATCTATCATGCTTCCCAGGATGCTGGCCTGATGGCGGTAGCTGGCCTGCAGTGCCTCCTCTGCCCGCTTGCGCTCAGCTTGAGTGCACCCTGGCTCCGCTATCTTCTCCTGCAAGGTTTTTATCTCTTCGATCAACCGGGCCTTCTTCATCTTCGAGTAGTCCATGATATCTCCTATTTGTCCCATCCTAACCAAAAAGCCAGTCATCAACGTGGGGGCGCTTTTGGTTGGCACGTAAGGATGGGCATCAGCACCCACGTTTTGAGTTTATCTCGATTGTAACATTAAACGCAAGCCATGTCAAGCCTTCGTTTCTCCGCCGCTGGCAAACGGCAAGTAACCTTGGCGGCAATCGGAAGTGTAGATGCGGTTTTGCCAAATGGCGATTTAGAGGTATAATTACCCATAACTTCGCGGGGGGAGATGACTTATGCCGAGGGAGACCTTCGACGAGCAAATCGGCGAGCTGCAAGATGATCTCTTAGCCATGGGCGATCTGGTGGATGAGGCTATAGAGCGCTCGATTCAGTCTCTGGCCAACCGTGACCTGGAGCTGGCCCAGCAGATCATTGATGAAGATAACCTGATTAATCAGGCCCAGAGCGATCTGGAGGAAAGGTGTCTGGTTCTGATCGCCACCCAGCAACCCCTGGCCAGCGATTTGCGGATCATCCTCGCTGTCTCCAACATCGCCGTTGAGCTGGAGCGCATGGGTGATTACGCCAAGGGAATCGCCAAGATCACTCTCATGATTGGTGATCAGCCTCCCTTGAAGCCCCTGATTGACATCCCGCGCATGGCCGAGAAGGGGCGTCAGCTCCTTCACCAGCAGTTGGAGGCTTTCATCCGTCGCGATCCCGACACGGCGCGGCGCCTCGGCGCCGGGGACGATGAGGTGGATGCTTTGTACGATCAGGTATACCGCGAACTCATGTTCTTCATGATGCAGGATCCCAAAACCATCACCAGGGCCACGCATTTGCTTTGGGTGGCCCACAATCTGGAGCGCATCGCCGATCGCACCACCAACATCGGCGAACGAGTGGTCTTTTTGGTCACAGGCCGCGAGGAAGAACTGAATACGTAACAATCGCCAATGGGAGGTGGAACATGAACTTGAACCAACTTACTCAGATGGTTACCTGGCTGGACGAGGAGCGCCGGCACGATAAGACCGACCTGGCCAAGCTCCAACAGCGAGTGGAGAGCCAGTCCGCGGAAATCGCAGAGCAGGCCAGGAGGATACAGGAACAGGAGGGGGAGGTGGCGCGCACTCAGGCCCAACTGACCAAGTTCCCCCAGCTCGAGAAAGCCCTCGACCAACTCAGGAATGAACTCGTGCTGCTCATAGAGCGATACGATGAGCAACATCGAAAGGCCGCGGTGGATGCGCAACGAGTGAGGCAGGTGGAACGGGATAGTCAGACCCGCGCTCTGGGGGAGATCAGGAAGGAGTTGCAAAAGCTGCCCCGCTACGAGGAGGAGCTGCAACTGAGAAAAGCTGAGGATCAGCGCCTGGGAGAGGTGCTCTTGAGCTTGCAGCAGCAGATAACCGACTTCGGTAGAGACCTTGAAAACCGGACGAGGAATTTGCCCTATCTCGAAGAATATCCCCGGCAGAATGCCAAACGGATAGCTGAGCTTCAGGAGGAGACGCCGGAATTGTTCAAGAGGACTGAGGCCCACTCTACGAAGTTACAGCTTTTGGAGGAGTTGGTCAGGAAAAGTGATCGCCGGGTAGGGGAGTTGGACCTGGTGGGGGCCGAATTGAAGCAAGAGCAGCAGGAGTTTTTCGAGTCCATCCGGCTCGCTGAGCAAGACCGCGAGAGGCAAATGAAGGAGTGGGCCGAGCAGATAGAGGAGCATCGCCAGAAGATGGAGGAGCACGCAGCTCAGATACAGCGGTCCAAGGAGCAGTATGAGAGGAACAAGCAGGCCCTGGCGAGCCTGGAAAAACTGGACGAGCGCCTGAAGCGCGATCAGGCCGAAGCGGCGGAGCTGCAACGTTTGGCCGAGAAACGCCAGAAGAACCAACTGGATGAATGGCAGGCGGAGAATGAGAAACGCTGGAAGAAAAACCTGCTGATTTGGGAACAGCACTGGCGCACTCAGGAGAGGTGGAACGAAGAGCAAGCTGTACGGTTTGGGCCGCTGGGGGAGTCTACCGAAGCGAACCGAGCTCAGATCATGGCCTTGTGGCAGACCTGGGAGGAATATGCTCGCCGCCAGATCGGTGAGATGCAGGAGCGCATCGTGCACGCGGGGGAGAAGTTCGAGGAGCTTCGCTGAGCTCTTACTAGCTCCAAGCGGATGCTAGTCCGTGTTTTGGGCGATGGACTAGGGTCCATCGCGAGCTTGGATAGGTAGCTACCTTTTCGAAGGAGTGGATGAAGTTTGCGAGTAATCGGCACGGCGGGACACGTAGACCACGGCAAATCGAGGCTGGTGGAGGCCCTGACAGGCATTGACCCTGATCGTCTCAAAGAAGAGAAAGAACGGGAGATGACTATTGACCTGGGCTTTGCCTGGCTCACTCTGCCCAGCGGGGAGTCAGTGGGCATCGTTGATGTGCCTGGCCACAGAGACTTCATCGAGAACATGCTGGCTGGTGTGGGCGGCATTGATGCTGCTCTTTTTGTAGTGGCTGCCGACGAAGGGGTGATGCCGCAGACGCGCGAACACCTGGCCATCCTGGACCTGCTGGGGGTGAGGAACGGCGTGGTGGCCCTGACCAAGATGGACCTGATCGAGGACGAAGAATGGCTGGAGCTCGTTCAACTCGATGTGGCGGAGCTGTTGGAGGATACCGTTCTGGCCGACGCCGCTATGGTTCCCGTCTCAGCCAGGACAGGGCAGGGATTGCGGGACTTGCTGGCGGAATTGGACAGGCTGCTGGAAAACGTGCCGCCCCGTAGCAACCTGGGCCGTCCCAGGCTCCCAGTGGATCGTGTGTTCACCATCGCTGGTTTTGGCACCGTGATGACGGGCACGCTGATTGATGGCGACTTACGTGTTGGTCAGGAGGTGGAGGTCTTACCCCAGGGGCTGAAGGCCAGGGTGCGCGGCTTGCAGACTCATAAAGAGAAGATCGAGCGGGCTGTTCCTGGCAGCCGGGTGGCCATCAATCTGACCGGGGTGAGCAAAGATGAGGTGCGGCGGGGCGATGTGGTGACGCTCCCCGGCTGGCTAAAGCCCACCACGCTAGTGGACGTGCGCCTGCGTTACCTGGACAGCGCGCCCCGTCCCCTGCGGCACAATGTGCCGCTGAAATTCTTCAGTGGTTCGGCGGAGGTCATGGTCAGGGCGCGGCTTTTAGATAGCGAGGCCATCCCGCCGGGGGGAGAGGGCTGGGTGCAGTTGCGGCTGGCCGAGCCGGTGGCCCTGGTCAGGGGCGATCGTTTCATCGTCCGCCAGCCTTCGCCGGCTGTCACCGTAGGTGGTGGGCAGGTGATTGATCCTCATCCTGGCCGGCGGCACCGCCGCTTCCGCTCCGAAGTCATTGACAAGCTGGCGACCCTGGCCCGTGGCAGCCCGGCGGAGATCCTGCTCCAATCCCTGGAAATCAGTCAGCCCTGCCAGCTCCGTGAATTGGTGAAGCGCAGCGGCCTTGCTACAGAAGAAGCAGGCCAGGCTCTGCAGGAGTTATTAGATAGCCAGCAGGCCCTGATCCTCGATAGCAGGATCGAGAAGATACTCAATACCCAATATCTAGTTGCCAACAATCCGTATCTTATCTCAGCTATGGGTTGGGAAAGGCTGTCAGACAAGCCAGTCATCGCCTTGCGAGAATATCACCGACGGCACCCTTTGCGCCAGGGCATGCCCCGCGAAGAACTCAAAAGCCAGTTGGGATTATCTACCAAAATCTTAAACGAAGTGGCAACCAGGGCCGTGAGCGAGGGCAAGCTAGTGGATGAAGAGGCCACCTTGCGCCTCCCAGAACATCAGGTGAAATTCAGCCCTGACCAGGAGCGCCAGGTGCAGCAGCTATTGGCCGCCTGCGGAGAGAATCCCTACACCACACCCTCGGTGGCCGACAGCGAAGCCCTGGTGGGAGCCGAGGTGTTGAACGCCCTGATTCAGCAGGGAAGGTTGGTTCAGGTCAGTGAGGATGTCCTGTTCCTGGGGGAAACTTACGAGGAGATGGTTGAGCGGATCATCGGGCACATCAAAGAGAGGGGCTCTATCACAGTGGCTCAGGTGCGCGACATGTTCGCGGCCAGTCGCAAGTATGCCCTGGCCTTGATGGAGCACCTGGACGAGCGCAGGGTGACAAAACGGGTAGGGGACGAACGGGTCTTAAGATAACTAGCCTCAGTAGAACTGATTTTGCTCGGCCTGGATCGCCAGATCCAGGCCAAAGGTGGGGATTTGGCACTTGTCCTGAGCCCCGTCGAAGGAATCCCCTAAGAGCGATTTTGGTTCCGCTGAGTATCGCGTGTTCTAGCCAAAAAGCCTCCTCAGGGCAAGATGCAGGAGGCTTTTTGGCGTATAGACTTCAGTCCTTTCCTTGTATCTTTAGGCTTTTACAGGCGGATTCTTACTGTTTCTACGAGAATTTGCACTACAAAATGCCTGGAAACCTTAAAATTTTAAGATTCGGATTATTGCCTCAAAACACTAGATATAGTATATTATATCTAGATAGATAACAATATATGGTATCATCAATCGCAAGAAATGGCAATTATCCTCCATGAACCTTAAAATCCTCCGGAGGGACTAGCCAAAAGTCAAAAAATGTTGTATAATATAGTGGTGGGAAGTGGTACGTTATGGAGGAATGTGGTTGAGTGAGGCGGATCTAGGCTGCGAAATGTGGGGGTACGACCATGTTTTCGGGTGAGTATGAACATACCGTTGATGACAAGGGGAGGCTGATCGTCCCCGCCAGGTTTCGCCCTGGGTTAGCCGAGGGTTTGTTCGTCACCAGGGGCCTGGATGGCTGCCTGTTTGTCTTTCCGCCCGGTACGTGGAGAGACTTGTCCGAAAAGATGGCCGATCTTTCTCTTGTTCAAGCCAGCGCTCGCTTATTCAGCCGTATGATATACTCAGGCACCGAATGTAAGTTAGATAAACAAGGGCGGATTCTCCTGCCGCCTCCCTTGCGAGCGCACGCTGATATCGAAAGCGAGGTGGTTATTACCGGCGTTGATTCCCGTCTGGAGATATGGAGTAAGAAGCGCTGGCAGGAAATGACTGTCAGGATGGAAGAGGAGAGCGGCTCGATCGCCGAGCAATTAGCCAACTTGGGAATTTAGGATCGCCAGGCGACTTCTCGTCGTTAATTATACCGTGGTTCTGCAAATTTTGCAACTGAGTTGCTCACAGTAGTTCCAGGCTGTTGCTTGTTATGAGAGGTGATAAAGCTGGGCCATATTCCTGTCCTTTACCAAGAGGTCTTGACTGGGCTTCGAATAAAGCCTGGCGGACGCTACATAGATGCCACAGTGGGGGGCGGGGGACACGCCAGCGGTATCCTCGTGGCCTCCGCACCAGATGGCGAACTCTTGGGCCTGGATGCTGATCCCATGGCCGTAGCTTTAGCGGGCGAACGCCTGGCTGAATTTGGGAAGAGGGTCACTCTGGGCCAGGGCAATTTCGCTGATCTGGAGGGAATCGCCCTGGAACACGGCTTCTGCCCTGTGGATGGCATCCTCTTCGATTTGGGGCTCTCATCGCTGCAGTTGGAGGCCGCCGGGCGGGGTTTTTCCTTTCAACTGGACGGCCCACTGGATATGCGCTTCGATCCCTCCCAGACAACGACGGCGGCTGACTTGGTCAACGGTCTGTCTGTGGAGGAATTGGCCAGCATCTTGTCTCGATACGGTGAGGAACCCCAATCGCGGCGCATCGCTCGCGCTATCGTGGCTGAGCGTCCCATCAATACCACAGGGGAGCTGGCTGCTCTGGTGGAGAGAACGGTGGGCCGCCGCAGAAGACTCCATCCGGCTACCCGCACCTTTCAAGCCCTTCGCGTAGTCGTTAATGAAGAGCTGGAATGTCTCGCCGAAGCTCTACCCCAGGCGTTGAGGCTCCTGGCGTCAGGGGGGCGTTTGGCGATCATATCCTTTCATTCCCTGGAGGATCGAAAGGTAAAGCAGTTTTTCCGTAACGAAGCGCGGGACTGCCTGTGCCCGCCGGAAGTGCCCGTGTGCACCTGTGGCCATCGAGCTACTTTGGGAATAGTAACCAGGAAGCCCATCAGGCCCTCGGCTGAGGAGGTGGCGGCCAATCCTCGCAGCCGCAGTGCCAGGTTGCGGATCGCGTATCGCCTGTAGCCAATACTTGAGAATTTGGGATTCGGAATGCAGGCGCGAGCCTGCGGGGGCGGACTTGCGTCCGCACTCCGCCTGGTTCTACCTTGGGGGGATCGTTCATGGCTGGCAGTCAGAAGCGCTCTTGGCGTCTGGAGAAGGGGTCTTGGCGTCTGGAAGCCAGGACCACGGCCGGGGTTCTCCTGGTTCTAACCCTGTTGGGCCTGCTCAGTTGGCTCTGTTTGGCTCAAGCCAGTAAAGTCTCCACCGTCAGGTACCATATCGGGGAAAAAGAGGCGGAAAGGGAGCGACTCCAGCGAGGGAACGCCGAGTTGTTGGCTGAGGTCATGGAGCGGCTCAACGTTTCTCATCTTGAGAACATGGCATTGGAGTCGGGCTACGTCCCTGCCGGGGAACTTCGATATTTGGACGTGCCTGGTTACCCTGGCGGCGTATCGGGAGGCGGCTTGGCTGTAGCAACCAAAGACGCCGTTGTTGCCCCGGAAGAACCCAGGGGGCTGGGGGGGAGCGGCGTGGCGCGGTGGTGGGGGAAGGTGCTCTCTCAGTTTGTGGCCTGGGCGGGGACGCAACCCTGATGATAACCAGAGGAAGGATAGCTTCTAAGAGTAACAATGAAGAAGATGAAAACAGTGGGTCGAAGGAAAGAGCTTTTCGGCGACTTGCTTTCCTGATCGCTATCCTCACCGGTCTGGTGCTGGTCATCGCTGTTCGGCTTTTCTATTTGCAGATCGTTCAGGGGTTTTTTAGTGGCAATCCGCAGCCCACCCCTCCAAACTACGCACCGGAAGTCGCTTCTCATCGAGGGTTGATCATTGATGATAGTGGCTACGTCCTGGTGCTGAATACCTTTGAGTACGACGTATCCGCGGCCCCAAACTCGATAACGAACACTCAATGTGTGGCAAGCCATCTGTCGCCAATCCTTGGTGTATCACCTGGCGAGCTGGTTTCACTCCTGGATCCCGAGAAACCTTATGCTCTCCTGAAAAAGCGCGTCTCACAAGAAGTAGCCGAAGCCATCTTTTTATTGAAATTCAGGGGCATCTACCTGGAGCCCAGGCTGCGGCGCAAGTATCCGGGGGGAGCTTTAGCTGCTCACCTCCTGGGCTTCGTTAACTTGGACTGTAAGGGCAGTTATGGCCTGGAGGGATACTACGATTCCCTTTTGAGGGGCGCCAGTACCATACCTGAGGGGAAGGCGTATTCTTGGGGCGAGGCTGTGCCCGTTGTCTTTCACCAACTGGCTCTGCCGCAAGATGGCACCCATCTGGTGCTGACTCTCGACAGGAACATCCAATATCTGGTGGAGCGGGAGTTGGCCAAGGCGGTGGCCGATTATAGAGCCGATAGCGGCACTATCATCGTCATGGATCCTAAGACGGGCGCTATCCTGGCCATGGCCAGTTTTCCCTCCTATGATCCCAACCGCTACTACGAAGCGCCGATGGAGCTATACATCAACCCGGCGGTGAGCGACCAGTACGAGCCTGGGTCTGTCTTCAAGATCATCACTATGGCGGCGGGTCTCGATGCCGGAATCATCACCCCCGATAGCACTTTCTACGATAGCGGCACGATAGAGGTGGGGGGGGCAGTTATCAAGAACCCCGACCGTCGTGCCCATGGCCTGGCGACCATGACAGACATCCTGGCTCATTCCTTAAACGTAGGGGTTGCTTACATCAGCACCTCCCTGGGTGAAGAAAAGTTCTATGCTTACTTGAAGCGTTTTGGGTGCGGCGATTATACGGGCATTGATTTGGATGGCGAGGTGGCTGGAACCATCAAGGAGCCAGGCAGCAGGGACTGGTATAAGTCCGATCTGGGCACTAACTCCTTTGGGCAGGGAGTGGCCGTGACTCCTCTGCAGATGATCACGGCGGTGGCGGCGGTGGCCAACGGTGGCTCGCTAATGAAGCCCTACGTGGTAGAGCGGATCGTTGATGACCGAGGCGTGATCGTTACCCAGCCCACCGTTGTACGTCAGGCCGTTTCTACCCAGACGGCTGAGCAACTGACGGATATGCTGGTGGAAGCCGTGGAGCGAGGAACGGAATTAGCTATGGTGCCAGGTTACGATGTTGCTGGGAAGACAGGAACCGCTCAGATACCCGTCGGCGATTACTATGATCCAGAGTTGACCATCGCCTCGTTTGTGGGCTACGCTCCGGCCGACGATCCTCGCTTCATCGTCCTGGTCAAAATAGACAAGCCACGGTTGGATCCTTGGGGAGCGGAAGTAGCGGCCCCTGTCTTCAGAACTATCGCCGAGCGACTGTTTGTGCTGTTGGATATCCCGCCTGACAACATAAGGCTGGCTAGCCTGGTTGACTGACAAATTTAACATTTGAAGAAAGTAACAGCCAGCGTAGGGCCGGCACGGGCAGCTTGACGGCGGGAGGCCATGGCCGGTTCGGGGTCTGGGTCTGGGTCTAGCCAGA
>Ga0315539_1002791_pt1 | contig 12447 bp, 5 predicted proteins | sample SalMarSW160150MG_FD_203097 | JGI IMG/M metagenome (GOLD analysis project Ga0315539, IMG submission 203097) | Salt marsh sediment microbial communities from the Plum Island Ecosystem LTER, Massachusetts, United States - Salt Marsh Sediment SW1601-150 ... | reverse complement strand
ATGGTATTTCCATCAAATCCATTGGAGCCGGTAATGATGAATCCCCCATCGGAAGTTGGCCATATGAACTCTCCCTTCTGTGAACCTGTTCCCCCGTACATCTGGAATTCAGGGTTAGCACCATTGGCATCTGTTTTAACAAAATAGATATACTCACTTCCTGTAACAGTAATACTTCCAACCAATACAATTTCATTGTCTGGGGTAATGGCGAGTGATTTTCCGGTAGATGCCTGATTTCCACCAAAGAAATGTTCAAATTCGGGTGGTGCAAATATATTCGTTGGTAACTTCCTTAAATAGGTTTTCTGAATGCCAGCGTTTGTATAGGTTCCGGTAATTATATACCCTCCTTCAACGATCTGTACCGATTCCCCTACATCATTACCAGGACCCCCAAATGATGTTTGTCCAGTCACACTTAAAATTGAATTGGTTGTAATAACCCAGATATTGCTGTTACTACCTTCTTGTATACTACCCACGATGATGAATCCACCATCTGCTTTTTCGCGTACACTGTTTGCTACATCGTGTCCGGAAAAGCCAAACGATGATGAGCGAAGCAATTCACCCTGGGCATTGGTTTGAACAATATAGACATCTTTCATTCCTGCCGGATTTTGATCGAATCCTCCACCTGCAGCACGTTCAGCGTCGGTGTATCCTACAACAACAAATCCTCCATTGGCCGATTGCACCAAACAATGTCCTTCCTCGTTTGTATTTCCCCCAAACTTCCTTGCCCACTGATGATTCCCATTAGCATCGGTTTTGACAAGGAGTATATCACTTTCAATTTCTCCCATTATTGTAGTATCCCTTACTGTTCCGGCGATGACAAATCCGCCATCGGATGCGAGCACAATGCTTTTCCCCTGATCATCAAAGTTTTCCCCATATTTCTTGACCCATTTCGAATTGCCATACTTATCTGTTTTCATAAGGAAAAGATCCGTATGTTTGGCTACCTCTTTATCGTTTTCTACTTCAACAATGGTTGTACTACCTGTCAGAATATAACCATCATCCGGAGTTTGCTTTACATCATAGCCAATATCTTCATAAGAGCTCCCAAAGAACTTAATGAACGAATCAGCTTGTTCGGGGCTGATGGTATCGCTTTCACAACCTCCGAAAAGGAATGCTATTCCAAGCAGAATTATTACCGAACTGTTTTTTATCGTACTCATTAGGTATGGTTTAACGTGATTCAAGTTATTAAAATGGGGCTTCTTCGTTCTTTTTCGATTTGTAGAATAACCTGACATAACCCACGGAGATGATCAGGTTATTGATGGTAAAATGATCGTGTGTTTTACCGTAATACCAGATCAGATCATTCGCTTCATAGCTTTCTCCACCCCCGATATACCGGCTTCCTGCTTTCAGTTGCTCATTCAGACCGATATTTGCCCGGAAATCTGCCAGGAAATATCCTTTTGATATTTTAAACTTCACTCCTATTCCTCCCACACCCCAGTAATTCAATGCATTCCGGTTTTTTGTGAGGTCAATGGTTTCTCCTTTTCGTACATCATGGGTCCCATAGATATAGGGTAATTCCAGGTTGCTATTTACAGTCAGCATATAAGATAGAGCAAAACCCAACCGGAAATAGGGTCGTATCCTGCGTTGTCCCACATCATAGGTTAATGTAACAGGTACTTCAATATGGTTTTGTGTTTCTTTATAGTTTAACGTGGCGTATTCTCCTTCATTCACTGCAAGACCACCAAAAGCATTGTTTTCATAATTAAAGCTTAATGATGAGTAGAGAATTCCTAGGTTAATATCCAATCCTTTCATCAGGTATCTGCCCATAGAAATACCAACACGGAGCGGGATTCCTGAAACGGAATATGTTGGTTCTGCCCTCATCGCGAGGTTGTGAGTACCGTAATGTTCAATAACATTAACGGATGAAAAACATGTTCCAAGGTTAACGCCCAGGGAATATAACGGTAATGTTTCGTACGAACCAAACAGGTAATTAAATTCAGCTGGATCAGCTGCTGTTAATTCATATTCAGGGTATCGTTTCAGGAAGTCTACCATGGCTGAATCAGCACTTCTCATATTGTCATCCATCAGGTAGGTCAAGATGATCAATTTGTAAGCCTGCAGCCGTTCATCCTTATTAAACCCTTCAGTAATGCAGGATTTAAGCATTTCCGGGATATTTTCGGTCTGTCCGAGGGAGTATAAACGCTCCGCTTCCTGTAGTTGGATCACACACTCATCTGATTGACTGTACACCCGGTATGAAACAACAGTACAGAAGATGAATGAAAGGATAAAAATCTTTTTAACCATGCCAAATATAGAATTATTCATTGATGTCACTTTGTGTTGTTGTTGTCATTTTACAGGTTTCCACATAGTCGATATCTTCACCGACATAATTATTCCATTCCTGTATGGAAAAATTACGATCGATAAAACTGCACATACCTGCTGCCATATCTGCTGACCGGGTTGGTCTTGCTACCAGTTTATCCCTTCCACTGGAACCGGCAATAAATGATTTTCCATCCGGACTAAAAGCAACAGAGAAGACCCATCCTTCACTATCCTGGATCACTATGGGCTGGTCGAACAGGTTCGCTGTTTCCCATATCTGGATTGTTCCATCCCGGCCAACGCTTGCCAGTTGGCTGTCATTTGGGCTATATTGAACCTCTTCAATCTGTGCAACGTGTCCCCGTAGCGTCTGGATCAATGCTTTCTGATTAACATCCCAGATTTTCACATTTCCTCTTTTATCGCCGGAAACGAGCACCGATCCGTCGTGGCTGAAACATACGGCAGAGACAGGGTTCCGAGCCTCTTCATAAATAAGTTCCGGTTCTCCAAAAATCCGATTATTGGGATACCAAACCAGGAGTTTCCCTTCTTTGGTTGCTGCAGCGAGTATCTGACCGTTGAATGAAACTGCAAGGTCCTGAATAGTGGTCTGCTGATTAGGTATAGCTGTACTGATTTCAGAGCCTATGTTCCAGAGCAATAATTTTTTATCTATGCCGGATGTGATCATGTTTCTGCTATCCGGTAAAAAGATTACAGAAAGCACATTGCCAACATGTCCTTTGAGGGTTTTCATGTTGGTTCCCCGGGATGAGAGGTCATATAATCGAATACCTGACCAGGTTGCACAAGCCAGCCATCTGCCATCGGGGCTAATTGAGAGTTCTTCGATAACGGTCCCGCTGTCACTGATTGTCGTATAGTTTCTTTGCGGATTACTCAGGTTAAAATGTAACAATTTCCCTTCGCTGTCTGCGGAATAGAATTCGGAGCTTCCCGGAACAAACTGAATGGAATTCACCTGATCTTCATGCCCCGGAAATACCTTATAGGATCGCTGATTGATAACCTTCAGCGCATTATAGAGTCCCAAATAGACATCAGCATTATGTGGTATTCCCAGGTATTCCTGGTTGAACAGGTATGCCTGGTAAGCCAGCAGGCTTTTCAGGTCCAGGTCCTGGTCAACCTGTATCGATTTCACTGACATTGCCTGAGCAATGGAGAGGAGCCGGTTCCGGTAGGCTGCATCGCTTGCCAGCTCAGCGGCCTGTCTTTGTCTGTTGGCTTCTTCAGCATTCGATATAGCGTCTCTTTCATTTTCAACTGCTCTTTGTTCATTTGTAAGTGCCAGATTTCTCTGTAAATTCGCTTCCTGCTCATTTGCAAACGCAACCTGGGCATTGCTATCTGCCGCTGCCTTGTTCCTGTTGGCGATCATCTGTTGTTTCTGTGCCTCGGTCATGTTATCAAGTGCTTCCTGAGTTTTTTCCTCTGCAATGGTTCGTTGTTCATCGGCTTCAATCCTTCTATCTTCGGCAATCTGTCTCTGTTTTTCCGCTTCGCGCTGCTGTATCACTGCAAAGAGCATGAATCCAAGGGAAATGATAGCAGCAGTTCCCAGGATGACGGCGGTAATTCTTGTTCTCCTAAGGGCTCTTTTCTGCATCCTTATTTTATTCTCTTCCTCTGCGACAAACTCTTTCTCGCTGGTTTCCAGATAAACCATTGCCCGTTCAAACGCAGGGTTATATCTCTCTGCCCAGGTGAGGGTTGGTTGCTGTTTCTTTTTCCAGTTCAAAGCAAGCTGCAAATCGGGGGGTCTCCAGAGTCCGGTCCTTCCCTCCTGATACATCTTGGATGCTTCTGCCAATCTGGTATACATCTGTATTGCATGTGATTCCTCCTCCACCCACACTTTCAGTTTGTTCCAGATCCTCATCAGGCTTTCGTGGGATAGGTCTATTACAGAATCGTTATTTAGGAGCACCTGGGGTGCAGGTGCCAGAAAAGATCTGCCCGTTGCCCGATACTTCTCCACTACATCTATCACTTCCTCAACGGAAGATTTGGATATTGTGGCAAGCACTTCAACCCGAGTGGGATGACGGATACCGCGGTTATCTGTTCCTTTTTCGGTCAGTGTTTTAAACATGCTTTCACATACTCTTTTCCCACTGGCATTGAGTTCATCGAATGCTTCATTCGCATGTTCAGAAAGTGCTTTTTCCATCTTACCAATGGCTTCATAGTCACTTAAACTAATCGGTTTGTCTGGATCATTGAGTTGTTTCCAATATTCCCAGGTCCGCATTAATGAGTGTTGGAGGATGGGCAGCTGGTCGGGATCATCACCTACTTCATTCAGGAGTTGCTGAACCAGGGCTTTCTCAATGGTAGCACCGCCCACAGCAACCGGCCCTTCAATAGCTGCCCTGAAATCTTCGCGTGTCATTTGCGGGACAAGGTAGTTACTGTTGTTAATCTCCTCTGTAAGCTCCTGGAACTGGGAACATTCTCCGATGAAATCGGACCTCATTGTAAGGACTACATAAATTGGTACTTCTCTTTGTTCAATGGCTTCAACCAATAATTTCACAAAGGCTTCAGATTCATTAAATGTCAAAGGATCCTCTCTGCTGGCTTTAAACCGGAACAACTCTTCAAACTGGTCAATCAAAATCAGGATGTTTTCATCCTGGGATAATTTCAACTGTTTCACACATTCCACCAGCCCAAAAGAGCTTCTGTACAGGATCGCCTTGGTCATGGAGACCTGCACTCCCGGATCTTCAATATCTTCCGATTGTTTGTTGACGAACGATTCAGCCAGATTGTGGATTGGATCATTCCCGGGTCTTGAAGTAATGATGTTCCAACGGGATCCTGCCTGGGTGATAAATCCACCATACAAAATAGGAACCAATCCGCAATAGATCAACGATGATTTTCCACTTCCTGAAGCACCGATGACTGCGACGAACCGGCTCTCTGCCAGCTTTTTCAGAACCTCCTCACTTTGGCCTTCTCTGCCAAAAAACAGATGGCTCTCATCAATACTGAAAGGACGCAGACCAGGAAAAGGATTTCCTATCGGTTGCTGCTTTTTTCCCTTTTGTGTTTGATTGCTTGCTTCACTCATGTTTATTGATTGATTTTTTCCAGGAAATTATCAAAATTTACTGCTTTTGTCCCTTTTGGTATCGAAATAATATCAAGACCAGAGATGGGGGGGACAAAATTATCACCACTCTGAACCATTACAGCCATTGCTTTAATGGGATGTTTTCTTCCAAAACCAGGGGCTTTAAGTAAATCTTTCAATTTACTGCTTATCCAGGGGACATTATCTCCTGAATAATGGATCAGAACTCCTGAACAATTTGCCAGATAATACCGGTGCAACTGCACTAGGTTTTCTGATGAAGTCACCATTCCTGTCCATATTATGTCAATTTTTTGTTTTCTGAACCAGGATAATACCGGTTCTATCTCTTTTTCATATTTCTTTTCATGTATAAGATAGACAAAAGGGTTTTCGGGGAGTGAAACCTTACCCATCTTTTCTGATTCTTCATCCTTTTTTGATATTCTTCTTCGAACAATTGACTTAAGCAATTCAAGGGGTGTTTGTACAATCTCTGCAATCTGCATGGTCTCTTCCTGCCTGATCAGGTTTTCAATAAATAGTTGCTGTTTTACATCGGATGGTTTCAGATCTGGGGGGAACCATATGATCCGTTGAAAATTCCCTTTTTGTGCCGATGAATCTTCAACCGCTGATGAAAGCCGGAGCTGCAGTTCAACGAGTGAGTATTTTGAGCCAGGGAGAGGGTTACCGTATTCATTCCCAACAATATGAATAGCAAATGAGGCTTCCTGTAGCAGATCATTGATGCTTTTTTCAATCTTTGTTACATCGCCTGAAAGAGGTTTATATGGAACTACATGATAACCGAACTGAATCAATTCACGCCTGAGAGCATTTCTGTTTTCTTTCTGCTCCGGATTTGTTTCGGCAAGGTAGATGATGGGCCCTCTATGACCTTTCTGTTTACCCAGTTTTATATCCATCATATCCATTACAGAACCAGAGATATCGTAGGCAAGGTCAACCAGGACTGACCATATTGTACTCTTCATACCGGTAGCAAAAGAGATATCTTCAATTTTCATGCCCGCTGGGCAAACCTGATAATCGATATAATCCCTCAAGAATTCCGGCTGTTGTTCTGTTGCTAAAGGCAGGATACAAACTTTAAAGATCCCGGGTATCCTTATTCCCGATGCTGCCATTCGTTTATTATCCTGATCAGAAATTTTCTGAATTTCTTTGATAAGATCGTTCTTAGCAATAAAATCGGGTGAAAGGAGCAAAACAATCATTTTGTCATCATCGATCTTTAATAACTCTTTCTCAATAGAGATACGGGTTTGATCAGGGAGAATCCGATCTAACAAGATACCGAGGTAACCAGCAAAATTATAGATCCAATGTTGCAGATTTTCGGGTAATTGGTCCAGTCGTTCTGGAATCAGAATAGATATTTCTGTTTTCTTTTCCATTCATATTCATTTTATCGGAAACAGTATACGATGATCAAACACCGGGAATTGAGTACTAAAATTATGAAAAAAGAAGAATTTCTACAATTTAAGCCCCATTACGAGGATATCATCGACCTGGTCATTATCCCCCATCCAATCGTTCAGAGTTTGGTCCAGTATCTGTTTCTGTTCCTTCATTGGTTTCTCATGTATCTCAAAGAGTAATTCCCTGAAGCGTTTCGACATAAATTTCTTTCCCTCCGGTCCGCCAAACTGATCCGGAAAGCCATCGGAGAACATATAAAAGCAATCCCCATTAACTATATCGATCTCATGATTGGTAAATTTTGGCATGATGTCTCCTTCCACGGAACCAATAGGGATCTTATCTCCTTTGTACTGGATAAGCTCCCTATTACGGACCAGGATCAGCGGGTTATATGCTCCGGCAAAGTGCAGTTTCTTTCTTTTCGGGTCAATGACACAGAGTGCCATATCCATACCATCTTTGACTGAACCGGGCCCCCCTTTTTCTCTTAGGGTGTCTGTAACTCCTTGATTTAATTCCTCCAGCATCCTGCCTGCAGTGCGGGCATTTTTAACATTCAAGGCATAATTGAGCTGATTGCTGCCAACTATGGACATGAATGCCCCGGGGACACCATGTCCGGTACAATCCACGGCAGCTACAAAAACCAGCTCTTCTTCTTTAGCCAGCCAGTAAAAATCACCACTAACAATATCTTTTGGTTTATAGAGAATAAAATTATTAGGAACCAGGGATTGCAGGTATTCATCCGGGGGCAATATGGCTATCTGTATCCGTTTTGCATAGTGGATACTATCCAATATTAATTCATTCTGTGTCTCGATCTTCATTTTCTGTTCCTGGATGGAGTCCCGCTGGGCTTCAATCTCCTCTTTCTGCTGTTGTATCTCGGCTGTCCGTTCCTTCACTTTCTGCTCCAGTTCATTTGTATAACTCTCCAGCTGTGCAATCATTTTATTGAACTCAATGGAGAGGCTGGTAATTTCATTATTGCCGATTACCTCAGCCCGTTCATTCAGGTGGCCATGAGTGATCCTGACAACATTTTCCGCCAGTTTTTTTACGGGGAATACGACGACTTTGGTCTTCCGGTAGATCAACAGAAGAACAACAAGGATTGTAATTCCAAAAATAACCAGGAATTTAATTGCCTCCCGTCTGAGCAAGGCTATTTCACCCGAGTGGTCGGAGATGATCCGTATTACCGATCCCTGGTAAAGGTTTGAATTTTCCCGTTCCAGATAGAGGTAGCGATAACTCAGCTTGTTCTCTCCTTCCCGGACTACCCAATTATCGACATCCCTGTTACGAAACAATTCCAGCAGTAGTTCAGGGTAGTATTGTTCAGCATTTACATTCAGTGAAAACAGAAAGTCTGCCATATAAAAGAGTTCCACATCCACAATGCTTTCCTGTTTTGTAATGATCTCTGATTTTGCCTCCTCGATTAATGCGATGATTTCATCGGCTTGTTCTGAATAGAATCCGATTTGAATGATGTATTTTCCGTCAAGCGTCGGCTGGTAGGTATACTTCTTCGGTCGTTTGGTTTGGTCTTCAATGGCAAATCGCTCATTCACAAATCTTCCTCCCTCCATCACGTTGATCAGGAACTGTTTATGCTCCTCACCAAATTCGAACAGATTAAGCCCTCTGTCTCTTTCGAATGTTGTATTTATGATGGTACCTTCCTGGTTAATGATATAAATATCAGCATAATCAGGATCCATTCCCAGCTCCCTGCGAACCTGATCCAGGTCGGCATCTTCAATGTTTTCAGTGCTACGAAAAGTTTCATTTACCAGGATTGAACTGTATTCTTCCATGATGGGTGCCAGGTGGACTTCCATCAGTTCGAAGGCGTTATCCTGAAATTCCAATACTTTTTGTATGCCATCAGAAATGATGTTGTTCTTGCTGGTATTTGATTCATCGAGAATTTTCAGGGTATGGTAATAGTTGAAGGCACCCAGTACCATTAAGGCAGTAATGACGGGGATGACAACATTAAGGATGAGTTGTCTAAATATCGTGGTTCTTTTCTTGGGCATGGTGCTGGTACTTGTTTAAAAAGATTCAACAAACGATTAATTCACCTTTTCATCTCACATAGAGTTAAACCGGTATGGTTGTTAGTTCCAGAAAAACCTGTGCAATATCCGGGTAATCAAACAGTAAAAGTCCAAGTTTCCCTCCTTCCAATCGATAGCTGATGGTTTCTTCCAGGGTCTTTATAGTGCAGTTTGACAGATTAAAATCGTCATCGTTGAAGTTGCATAATACATCGTTTGGGCCGAGTTTGTGCAGGGTTCCATTATCCAATTTTATTTCAATTGCTCCTGCAACGATCCAGAGATAAAGATCTTTTGAGATGACTTCATCGCTCGATATTTTCGCATCAGCAGTATATGAAATCATATCAAATTTCCGGGCCATGTAGTACAGTTCAAGGCCTGGTATCTGTTTGAAATGGGGTGAGTTCCTGAAATACTGGATTTTGGAAAAGAGCAGGTGGTGTTCATCGCTCTTTCGTTCAATAATCCTGTTAAGATCATCCCGGGTCTCTTCCGGAAGTCTTGAGAGGACATCTTCATATTTGACCGGATCTGTTTTGTGAATCAACCTGGCTGCAATTCCCCGAAGTAACGGGTCGGGATTAAACAATTGTGCGATCAGATCATCCTTTATCTCTTTCAGGTTAAGGTTCCAGAATGCTTTAATGGCGCAAGCCTTGGTCCAGTTATTCATTTTATTATAGTCCCGGTTTATGATGGCATAGAGTAGATCCCGGGACTCCATTTTCTGCAGGGGGAAGAAGTTTTGCAACAATTTTATTTTCTCATCCTGTGAAATGTCATCCAGCAGTGGGAATAACCGTGTTTTCAATTCTTCTGCCACAACCAGGTCCAGTAGCTCGAGGGCAAAATTGACTCCTTCGGATGTTCCGCTTTCCAGGTTTTCCCGGATCTGGAAAATGGATTGGGATTCGTAGGACAAGCTTAACAATTCAAAAATCAGGTCAAAATTTGATTTTAGTTCTTCCTGAATAGCTTCTTTGAGGTCGGTTCCAACCTCCCCTTCCACGATGCTGGCTGATGCAGTGATGTTCCATGCGGTGGTTTCTATCACATTTTCCAATACCTGGTTCAAGCGGATCAGGTCCGCTTCTGCTGACCGGTAATCACATAATCTGAGGGAGCGAACGGTTTCAAGAACGACTTCTCTTTTGTGATAACCCAATTTAGTCAGCAAACATTGAATCGCGTTTTCTCCGCCAATTTTTCCAAATATGCGAACAATCCGAACCAATGTTTGAACTTCAATTCCTGTTTTATAGAAGTAAAGATCCAATGCATCCAGGACTTCGTCACCGAGGCTGATCAGGGCATGGTAGGTATGGTTCACATAGAGGTCGGATGAGAGGAGATCCACCAGGGTAGGTGCCAGCTCGACTTTTTTAAACTCTTCCACGAGTTTGATCGCTTCGATTTTCACGCGTGGTTCAAAATCCCTCAACAGGGCAACCAGTATCGTTGTATCGGGGCCATCCGGAATTGTTCTATGGTACTTTGCCCCTTTAAGTCGCTCTTCCGGAATGGTTGAATGCAAAAGCTGGTCGATTCGCTTCATTGAATCAACATCCTTAAAAAAATTCCTGGCATTTCCTGAAATCTCTTTCTGATGTTCCTCATCCAGATTCAGGTCATATTCCGAAACGATTTCATCTGCTTTCAACCACATGGTTCCATCATTGGCTTCTCTCAGCCATTGAATGATATAATTACGACCCTTCTCGGATTTGTGATGCAATGCCTGGGGTAACAATTCATCATAGAGGTATGGATTGATCTCCTTAATGACTTTCATTCCCTGGATCATAGCACCGGGTTTTTTCTGTTCAAAGGTCGATTCAAGGTAATTCGAGTAATCGACCCCGGTTCGGATGGATCCAGTTCTCTGGGTTTTGAATGATGCCAGTGCTTGTTTTAGAGATCCCCTGTACTCTTTATAGAGCCGTAAAGCAACAAAGATCCAGATGATGAGGATTCCCACCAGGACATAGGAAAAATGGATCAGTTTGAAGAAGCTAAGGGCGCCCAACCCCGCCAGAAGCAAACCGGAAGTCAGCGCTGCCAATTCGTTTATGGTGCCATCTACCCTGGCCTGCACATCATATCGAATCTGTTCGTCAAGTGATTGGTATAAAATTTTAAATGATGGTGCTTCAATAGAATCCTTGAGGGCTTTCGAGAAGAGCCGGCTCAATGCAATGATCATAAAGAATAGCATAAAGCCCTCAGATGCTGAATTATAACCAAAGAATGTCCCAACCAGTGACGCAATGATTGTAAACAGGGTCATCAGGAAAGCGGATATCACCAGGGCAATCCTCAATCCATATGTCTTCATCAGCCAACTGAAAACAAAGGCTTTCAGGATCAGGGTGAAGATCATCAGTGTCCCCATGAAAAGCCCCAGGAATGAGGCCATCTCCCGGGAATCAGGATATTGTTCACGGATAGCTGCAAGGAAAGAGTAACTAACAAAGAAAAGCATGATCATGGAGAGGGCTACAAAAACTGACATCATGGTAATATATCGGTCTTTGAACAGGGAAAAGAACGACAGCTTTTTCCTGGATTTAACACCGCTGGATTCTGAAGCCGTGTCAAGCTCGAATTTACTCCCAATGACAAACTGGAAAACCAAAGCAATAAAAATGCTAACAGCACTGATGATCAGGATATCTTTTGTTTGGAACCGGAAAGCGAGAATAACCGGGACTGCGTAGCTACTGAGAATGATCCCAAGGATTCCACCGGTATCTATCAAACCGAAAAGCCGTTTCCCCTGTCTCAAGGTAAACAACCGTCCAACGGTTCCCCAGAAGCCAAGCAATGCGATGATATTAAGGGGACCCATCGTCACAAAAATGGCAAAGATCAGCCACCGAACCGGGAAAATCTCAAATCCATACCTCAAGATAGCGGTAAGAATTGCTATGGTTAACAGATTCAAAATTGCCAGCCGTTTAAATGTGATTACCGACTGCATTTTCGTGTAGATGGATGTTAGGATTATTCCAACCAGACCTGAGACTGCAAAAGCGTTTGCGATCATTTTCTCCTCAAACTCATCGAGAAAAAGCGCTGTGGCTCCAACCTCAAATGCTCCGAAAAATATCCCGATAAAAATGGATTGTGTCAACAGGAGCAGGACACTGGCCCTTTCATTATCTTCAATATTAAGTGCCTTATAGATACCACCTGCCATATGACTTTTAGAGTTTTTCGGTTTAACGAGTTAACGAGGCAAATACCCCTTGTTTTTTTCTAAACCTAATCTATCTTAGAATGATTAAAGATAATACAAAATATGAATTGCAGTCAAGAATTTCCCGGGATTTGTTGATTATAGCAATATCTCCTAATCACTATCACCGTTAAAAATCTTGTTGAAATATTCCGATTTGAATTTGTAATGAACAGGGAAACCGGGCAAAAAAATATCTCTGATATTATTTTTCCGGTAGTTTATCTATT
>Ga0315539_1002784_pt1 | contig 12464 bp, 10 predicted proteins | sample SalMarSW160150MG_FD_203097 | JGI IMG/M metagenome (GOLD analysis project Ga0315539, IMG submission 203097) | Salt marsh sediment microbial communities from the Plum Island Ecosystem LTER, Massachusetts, United States - Salt Marsh Sediment SW1601-150 ... | reverse complement strand
ACATTAGGCGGTTATCCGTCATCCCATCGAGCATGGTATCCTCCCCAATAGATTCTGGGAGGAATCATACCACAACTTTGGCGGATGCGCCACCCGACGGATTGTTAAATTTGTCAACCAACCAGCTGGCTAGCAGATGATCCGATGTTGACCCTTGCCGATTTGGTGGAGGGCCTCACCGGCCAGAGGCCACTCCACCTGGAACAGAAACTGACCGATGCGGTCATAGATTCGCGCCAGGTGTGCCCCGGCAGCCTGTTTGTGGCCCTGAAGGGCGAGCAGGAAGACGGGCACAATTTCATCGCCGACGCTTTCCAGCGCGGGGCGATAGCGGCTATCGTGGAGAAAGAATTAGATATTAGATATTGGATATTGGATATTAGACAGTCACCATTCCAATATCCAATATCCAATATCCAGTATCCAGCCTGCTTCATCGTCGAGGACAGCCTGAAGGCCCTGCAGCAGGTGGCTGCTTACTGGCGTGGCAAGCACGCTCCTCGGGTGGTGGGCGTCACCGGTAGCGTAGGCAAGACTACCACCAAGGAGATGATCTACGGTGTCCTCAGTCAGCGCTTTCGCACTTTGAAAAGCGAGGGCAATTACAACAGCGAGATTGGCCTGCCCTTGACGCTCTTGCAGCTTGAGCCGAGCCACCAGCGGGTCGTCCTGGAGATGGGCATGTACGACCTGGGGGAGATCGCGGAGCTGGCAGCCATCGCTCATCCCCACATCGGCGTGGTCACCAACGTGGGCCCCACTCACCTGGAGCGCCTGGGCACCATCGAGCGCATCGCTCAGGCCAAGGCGGAACTGGTAGAGGCTCTGCCTGATGATGGCGTGGCTGTCCTCAACGGCGATGACCCCTGGGTGCGCCAGATGGCGGCCCAGACCAGGGCCAGCGTATTCTATTACGGTCTGGATCAAACCTGTGACCTGTGGGCCAACCACATTGAGAGCCAGGGGCTGGAAGGTGTTCGCTTCCGCTTCCATCATGGCCCCGAGACGATCCACGCCAAGGTGCCGATGCTGGGGCGGCATAGCGTGCACACGGCTCTGGCCGCTGCTGCTGTGGGTCTGGTCGAGGGCCAATCCTGGGAGGAGATCATAGATGGATTGCGAGGAGCGGCGCAACTGCGCCTGGTGGTGGTGCCTGGTCTGCGAGGGACGACTATCCTGGACGATACCTACAACGCCAGCCCTGCCTCTACCATCGCCGCCCTCAATCTGGTTGAGGAACTGGATGGACGGAAGGTCGCCGTGCTGGGTGACATGCTGGAACTGGGGGCCTACGAGGAAGAGGGACATCGAAAAGTGGGGCGCCGGGCCCTGGACGTGGTCGCCGTGCTCATCACCGTGGGAGAGCGCGGCCGCCTCATCGCTGAGGAGGCGCTGGCCTGCGGCATGGAAGAGGAAAAGGTTTGCATAGAAGAGGACAACGGGGGAGCCATCGCCTGCCTGCGGAAGATCGCCGCTCCTGGTGACATCATCCTGGTAAAAGGCTCTCGCGGCATGAAAATGGAAGAGATCGTCGAAGCAATGACCAATGGATCAATGACCAATGACCAATGAACCAATGACCAATTGGAAGTTGGGATTTGGTCATTGGACATTGGGATTTGGTGGTTGGGATTTGGGATTTGACAAATGGCTTATGCATTGGCTCTGGGTGCGTTTTCCTTCTTGTTCGCCGTTATCTGGGGTAGGCCGCTGATCGCTTATCTGAGGCACCACCGCATCGGCAAGCAGATCCGGTTCGACGGGCCTAGTTCTCACCAGGTGAAAACCGGCACTCCAACCATGGGGGGGCTGATGATTGTGATACCCGTCTTCATAATCATCTTAACGGCGGGCTTCGTTGAGCTACTGGCCGGCACTTCCTTTGGCCAGGCGCTGCTGGACAGACTGGGCGTGGAACGGGTCTTTTTCTTCGGTCGTTCGATTCTGGTGCCGCTGGGGGTGATGCTCGGTTTTGGGCTGATGGGGGGACTCGACGACTGGGCCGGGACGCGAGGCTATCGCAACGGCGAAGGGCTGCTGGGCCGTTGGAAGTTTGTCATCCAGTTAGTGTTGGCCATAATCGCAGCTCTCGTTCTTCACTTTGGCCCTCCCGATCTGCGCAGCGTAGCCGTCCCCGGCTTGGCCGCGAAAGTAGACATCGGGCTTCTGTGGCTGCCCATCGCCGTATTCTTCATTGTCGGCTACTCCAACGCCGTCAACCTGACCGATGGGCTGGATGGCCTGGCTGGCTCCATCGCTGCTCTCTGCTTCGTCTGTTACGGCATCATCGCCTACTTGCAGGATCAGGGCTGGTTGCTGGCTTTTTGCTTCACCATGGCCGGAGCCACTCTGGCCTTCCTGTGGTACAACGCCTATCCCGCCGATTTGTTCATGGGCGACGTGGGATCGGAAGCGCTAGGGGCGACCCTGGCAGTGGTGGCTCTGATGACGGGGCAGTGGCTTCTCCTACCCATCATCAGCGCCGTCTTCGTGGCCGAAACGCTGTCGGTCATCCTGCAAGTGGTTTATTTCAAATTCACCCGGATCAGATATGGCCAGGGCCGACGCATCTTCAAGATGACGCCTTTGCACCACCACTTCGAGCTCTTGGGCTGGTCCGAGACGCAGGTGACGCAGAGGTTCTGGCTAATGGCCATCTTGGCGGCCATGCTGGGCGTGGCCCTGGCGTTGTGGGGCAACCTGCCACCGGCGACATGAGCGTGGGTCTCATGGACTTCAAGGGGGAGCGAGCAACCATCATCGGGCTGGCGCGGGAGGGGACGGCGCTGGCCAGGTTCCTGGCCGAGCAGGGAGCCATCGTTACGGTCAGCGATCTCAAAAACGAGGAGGAGCTACAGGAGAACATTACCAAGCTAAAAGGGTTGCCCATCCGCTTTGTGCTCGGTGGTCACCCAGGGGAGGTCTTGAACCAGACCGATGTTCTTTTCCTCAGTCCCGGCGTGCCACTGGAGGCGCCGATCGTCACGGAGGCCAAAAGGCAGGGCATCCCCATCAGCAGCGAGACCAGGCTGTTCACCGAGCTCTGCCCGGCGCCCATCATCGGCATCACCGGCTCCAGCGGCAAGACGACCACCGTGAGCCTGGTGGGCCAGATGCTGAAGGCCAGTGGCTTCCGCACCTGGGTAGGGGGGAACATCGGCCGACCCCTCATCGGAAACCTGGGGGAGATCGAAGCCAGCAACAAAGTCGTGATGGAGCTGTCGAGCTTCCAACTGGAGATCATGGAGTGGAGCCCGCCTATTGCCGCCATCCTCAACATCACACCCAACCACCTGGACCGCCACCCCTCCATGGAAGCCTACACCCAGGCCAAGCTCAACATCCTGCGCTTTCAGCAGCCAGGGGACGTAGCTGTCCTGGGCGGCGACCTAGTGTCCAATATCCAATCTCCAATCTCAAATCTCCAATCTCAAATCCTGAGTTTTAGTTTGAACGAGGAGGTGGAGGAGGGAGCATTTCTGCGAGATGGCGAGATCATCCTGAGACTGGGGGATACGGAACAGCCGATTTGCCCCGCCGATGAGATCAAGCTCCTGGGGCGACACAACCTGGAGAACGTCCTGGCTGCCTGCGCCATAGCTGCGGTCGCCGGAGCCTCTCGGCGGGCTATGGCCGACGTGGCCACCAGTTTCGAAGGGGTGGAGCACCGGCTGGAACTGGTGCGAGAGCTGGGCGGGGTGCGTTATTACAACGATTCCATCGCCACCTCGCCGGAGCGCACCGTTGCTGCCCTGCGATCCTTCGATCAGCCCATCGTCCTCCTGGCCGGGGGACGCGACAAGCACCTGCCCTGGGATGAGATGGCCCGGCTTACGCTTCAGAAGGCGCGGCGCTTGATCCTGTTTGGGGAGGCGGCCCCCATTATCGAGAAAGCGATACGAGTTTCGGGTTTCGGGTCTCGAGTTCCGAGGGAGTTTGTTCATCGCTGTCAAACCCTTGATGAAGCGGTTGAGACGGCGGCGAGGGAGGCGGAGCCTGGCGACGTAGTGTTGCTTTCGCCGGGCGGCACCAGCTTCGATGCCTTCAGCGACTTCGTCGAGCGAGGCGAGCGCTTCCGCGAGCTGGTGAAGGCTCTTTGACCAACTTGTCTTGAGGTGTCATTGCGAGGCGCGCAGTTTGCGCCGACGCAATCCCCAATTCGCGGGATGGGGATTGCTTCGCTACGCTCGCAATGACAAACTACAGAGGGGAGGGAGAGATGGCAGTATACAGCCGAGAATTCACCAAGAAGATAGATTACCCATTGATCATCATCCTGGCCAGCTTGCTCCTCATCGGCCTGCTGATGGTCTACAGTTCCAGCTTCGACTTTGGCTACCGGGTGTTTGATCAACCGACCTATTTCTTCGGCAGGCAGATTATCTGGGCACTGTTGGGCACGGTGGGGATGATAGTGATGATGAGTGTAGACTATCACACCTGGCGACGTTTCTCCATTCCCCTGATGGGCGGCACTTTGTTCCTGTTGATACTACTCCTGATCGTGGGCCAAGAGAGGTTTGGCTCTGTGCGTGCTCTCTGGGGGGGATCGGTGCAGCCCGGCGAGCTGTGCAAGCTGATCATCATCATCTACGTCGCCGATTGGCTTTCGTCCAAAGGGGAGAGACTCCGGGTGGTGACCTATGGTCTCGTTCCCTTTGCCATTCTCATCGGGGTGGTGGCGGGCCTGATCGTGATGCAGCCCGATTTCAGCACCGCCATCCTGATCGTGGTCACGGCTATCGCCATGTTCTTTATCGCCGGCGCTGATATCGCTCAGTTGGTCATCGGCCTCATCTGTGGCGGGGCCACCTTTAGCTTCTTGATCTCCCGATCAGGGCACGCCCTCCAAAGAGTCAAGGACTACGTAGGCTCCTTGGGTGGCGCCGGCGTTGGCTATCATGTTCAGCAAAATTTGTCTGCGCTGAGGGCTGGGGGGATATTCGGCGTCGGTTTGGGGGACGGGACCTTTAAACTGAGCTTTCTACCCCTGGCTCACAGTGATAGCATCTTTGCCGTGCTCGGCGAGGAGTTGGGTCTAATTGGCTGCCTGCTGGTGGTGGGCCTCTTCGTAGCCCTGGCCTATCGGGGTTTCCAGATCGCGCTGGAGGCTCCTGACGATTTTGGCACGGTGCTGGCCGCGGGCCTAACCTGCGGGCTGATCTTTCAGGCTTTGATTAACTTCGCGGTGATTACCAACACCCTGCCTTTCACGGGCATACCATTGCCCTTCATCAGCTATGGTGGCTCCTCTTTGGCTGTTTCCATGACCGGCGTGGGCCTGCTCCTGGGCATCTCCAGGGGCACTGTGGAGGAAAGGCCAGACGAGATTGCGCGTTATGATTTCGGGCGGCGGGACGGGCGGCCACGTATATCCAATTCTCGCCGTCGTTGAAGCCCTAAAGAGGCAAGTGGCAAGCTGCAAATTCTTGTACGTGGGCAGCCGGGGCGGGGTGGAAGAGGGAATTGCCAGCCGAGTGGGGTTGCCCTTCACGGCCATCTCGACGGGGGGCTTGCGCGGTTTGGCACCCTGGACTGTAGCCGGGCATCTGTTCAAGATGATGGCGGGTTTCGTCCAGTCATTAGGCATCGTGCGCGATTTCTCTCCCGACGCGGTCCTGGTCACAGGGGGATACGTCTGCGCGCCCGTGGCCGCAGCCGCCTGGCTTCGTCGAGTGCCGATCCTGGTGCTGCTGCCCGACCTGGAGCCGGGCCTGGCCGTCCGCGCCCTGAGCCGCCTGGCGACGCGGGTCGCCGTCTCTTTCCCAGAGGTGGCAAGGTATTTCGACCCAAGCAAAGTCGTAACGGCAGGCTACCCTGTGCGGGCCGAGTTCTTCGCCGCCCCCCTTCATCCCCCCCAACTTGGGGGGGAAAAGAGGGGGGGCGAGGCCCGGAGAGCTTTCGGCCTGGAGAAAGAGCTTAAGACCGTCACCGTCTTCGGCGGCAGCCGTGGCGCCCACAGCATCAACCTGGCCTTGAGCCAGTGCCTGGAGCGACTGCTGGAGGCTGGCCAGGTCATCCACATCTGCGGCCAGTTGGACGCCGAGTGGGTGGTGGAGAACGAGGCCCAGTTGCCCGAGCGGTTGCGAAACCGCTATCGAGCGTATTCCTATTTGCACGAGGAGATGCCCAGCGCTTTAGCGGCGGCGGACCTGGCGGTGGCCCGGGCCGGGGCGGCGACCCTGGGGGAATTCCCGGCCCTGGGCTTGCCCAGCATCCTGGTGCCCTACCCCTACGCCGGGCAGCATCAAGAACTGAACGCCGATTACTTGGTCAGTCGCGGCGCTGCGCTTAAGATCGCCGACGCCGAGCTGGGGGAGAAGCTGCTGCCTACCATTTTGGAGCTCCTGAACGACGAGGAGGCCCTGGCCGTGATGAGCGAGCGAGCGCAGGCCCTGGCCAGGCCGGACGCTGCTCAGCGCATTGCTCAGGAGCTGCGGCTTTTGAGCTTTGAACTTTGAACTTTGAGCTTCATCATGATTGATTTGAACCAGCTCTATCTGATCATAGGCTTCGTCGTCCTGTTCGGACTGATGGGGCTGAGACGGGGGGTCTTCAGGGAATTGCTGGCTTTGGTCGGCGTTTTCCTGGCCATGGCTGTGGGAAAGTGGGGCGCGCCCTTCCTGGAACCCTGGGTGAACAGGTTCTACAAACTGGGTATGTTCGCTTTCAGAGGAGGGCTGGCGGCTGACGACCCGGCCAGCGTTCTGGCGGAGATGGGCGATCTGACGCGGCTTGTTTCCACTGAGTCCGACCGGTTGATTCTGGGGACGGCTGCTTTCGCCCTCATAGTGCTGGTCTTTTACCTTGTAGGAGAGTTCGTCGTTGATCCTCCGGAAACATGGTCTCAGCGATTGTCCGGCCTCGTCTTGGCGGGGGTGAATGGCTATTTCATCGCTTACTTTCTCGCTCCCAGGCATTTGCCCGCGCCCGAAACGACGATTCGCTTTTCCACCGAAGGCCTGGTTGATCTGCTGTCTCAAAACCTGGTAAAGGTGGTGTTGGTGTTCGTGATTATCCTGATCATCCTCGGCCTGCAAATGTCAACGAAGCCGAGGCGTGACGATTAGCTGTCGAGAGAGGTGATGACCCTTGCAGCCCCTGGAAGTGTTGTGGGGGGTTCTTCTTATAACTTTTGCCTTAGTGGGCATCGTCCGCGGCTTTTTGAAGGAACTGGGGGTGACCACCGTTCTGTTGGTGCTTCTATTCGGCCTGTCTCTCTTCGAGGACAAGATACCCCAATTTCTGACCAGCGCGGTGGGCGTCGTCGGCTTTACCGTACCTGAGGTCTCCGAGCCGGCGGGTCAATCCATCTGGGCCAGCTTTTACATCCTGGTCATAGTTTTTGTGACTCTTATTTCCTATCACGGCGAGACCCTGGCCTTCGAAGGCCGGCCTCCCAGGGGGGCGAGGGGTATTTTATTCGGCCTGCTGACCGGGTTAATGAATGGCTATTTGGTAGCGGGCAGCTTGTGGTACTTTTTGGACAAGTATGATTATCCGATAAAGATCCTGCATTTTCAGGAACCTCTCACTGGCTTCGCGCAAAGTCTTGTCCCTTTGTTGCCGCTCACCTTGTTGCGACCGTTCTTGCCTTTTCTCGTCGTCCTCATGGTTATGGCGCGGGTCATCAGGTAGCTTTTTGATGAAGGATGATCGTGTTCACTTGATCGGCGTCGGCGGCATCGGCCTCTCGGCTATCGCCAAAGTGCTGCTGGAAGAGGGGCATTGCGTTTCAGGCTCCGACTTGAAGCTGTCGCCCATCACCGTTGCCCTGGCCGACCTGGGCGCCACCATCTACCAGGGCCATCGAGCGGAGAACGTGGGCCAGGCTGATCTGGTGATCGTCTCCTCGGCCATACCGGCGGACAATCCTGAGGCAGCAGCGGCTCGCGCCAGGGGCATCCCGGTCGTCAAGCGGGACTGGATGTTGGGGCGGATGATGCAGGGCCGCTTTGGTATCGCCGTGGCCGGCTCTCATGGCAAAACTACGATCACGGCCCTGATCGCCCTTGTTCTGACCGAAGCTGGCCTCGACCCGACCTTCATCGTCGGCGGCATCCTGGAAAACCTGGGGACGAACGCTAAAGCCGGTCGGGGAGAGCACTTCGTCGTCGAGGCCGACGAGTACGACCGTACCTTTTTGGGGCTCAGGCCCAGGATCGTCGTTGTCACCAACATCGAGATGGACCACCCCGACTGCTATCCTGAGCTGGACGACCTGGTGGAAGCCTTTCGGGAATTTGTGCACCTGGTGCCTGCCGACGGTTGCGTCATCGGGTGTGGGGACGACGAGAGAGTGCGGGAGTTGTTGGAAGTCGGAAGGGTCATCACTTACGGGTTGGGCGAGGGGGCAAGCTGGCGGGCGGTGGATATTCGATCTAACGAACTGGGTGGGCACGACTTCGTGGCCTTGCATGATGGGCGGTCGGTAGGCGAGTTCACTCTGCGGATTCCTGGCCTGCACAACGTGCAGAACGCCCTGGCGGTGCTCGTCGTTGCCTATCGGTTGGACCTGCCCCTGGCAGACGTGGGGGAGACGCTGCGCGGCTTTCGCGGGGTGCAGCGGCGCTTCGAGGTGAAGGGCGAGGTGAATGGAATAATCGTCATTGATGATTACGCTCACCATCCCACCCAGGTACGAACTACCCTGCGGGCGGCGCGGGAACGCTATCCGCAGCGAACGATCTGGGCCGTCTTCCAGCCCCACACCTACAGCCGCACCAAAGCTCTGCTGGGCGAATTCGCCGCCAGCTTCGCCGACGCCGACCACGTGGTCGTCACTGATATCTACGCCGCTCGCGAGGACGATGACCTGGGGGTGAGCGCATCCGACATCGTGGCCCGCACGAAGCATCCCGATGTCCGCTACATCCCTGGCCTGGACGAGGCTGCTGACTATTTGCTCGATCGCCTGAGGTCCGGCGATGTGCTCATCACTCTGGGGGCTGGGGATGGGTATAAGGTGGGGGAAGAAGTTTTGGCCAGGGGGAAAAGGCATAGCACTTACTGACGAACACAGTCAGGAGGGGAGAGACGATGGATATATATGATTATACTGATGCCATCGCCAGACATTTGGGATTGATCTTAGTGCTCACTATGGTAGCAGTAGCTCTGGCAGCCATCATCAATCTCTTCATACCTCCTACCTATGAGGCCACGGTTATCCTCTCTGTGCCACAGTTGAGCTCCTCGATACCTGTTGCTTCTCTAATCAAGAGCACTGAAGTTGAAGGGCAAGTGATTGCGTCCCTCAGTGCCAGGGCTTCCCTCTTCCCCACCGGGCAGATCCCTGAAGGGATCATCCATGGAGTAGAGGTGACTGAGGGGCAGAACATGGTCCGTATCACGGTGCAGTCGGATGCGGCGAAGAAAGTGGCGCTTATAGCCAACACGTGGGCAGATTTTGCTGCTGAGCGGATCTCAGAAGCCCAGTTGAAGGAGGAGCAGCGCCTCAAGACCGCTGAGCAGAACTTGGAAACAGCTAATGAGGCCCTGAAATCCTTTGAAGAGGAGTACGGGTTCGGACTCTTTGGATTCGGTACTGCTGAAGAGGACCTGGAAGCCGATAAGGAACGGTTGAAGACCTACCAGATCAGGCAGGACAGTATTAAACGAAGCATCCAAGAGGCGAGGACTTTCAGAACGACTGCAAGGGGGAATACCGGCTCCTCGGCCAAAACCGTTTCCCTATTTGTCATCAACCTTCTACAGAGGGTATCGAAGGAATCCGAGAAAGGGATATTCCAGGTTCAGGTTCTGCTCAGGGAGCAGCAGGTTGATCAGCAGGTTATAGAACGAGATGAGGCCACCATGGAGAGCGTCGGGACGGCGCTTGAAGAAGCAAACAATCTTAGGGACGCCATCGAGCAGGGAGGCAGTATCGCTTCTCCTGAATTGATGTCCTCCCTTGTAACTGACTTCTTGGAGAGCGGGTCCATCGAATCTGCTGCGGGGGTGGATGTGCAGGCTCTTTCCTTACCTGCGGAGGATATGAGCCCGAGTCAGCAAATGGCAATCTTAGATACCATCATTTCGATCCTGGAAGGTAGGAAAGCGCTCATCGAGACCAGCATGAATCAGTTGTCCACGAAAGCGGTGAAGACGCTAGATGCCGCGATTGCAGCTCTCGACACTGAAGAGGGGGGGCTTGCGACCAGAATCGAGGAACTCTCCACCACTATCTCTCAGCGAGAGAAGATTTTAACGGAGAAAAGACCCGAACTGGAGAGATTGATTGTGGCCAGGGTCGAAGCGGAAGAGGCATACATGGCTCTGGCTGACAAGATGCAAAAGGAAGAGTTCGTTGTTGAGCCGAAGGTGATCGCTTCGGCCATGGAGCCGAGGGAGCCCATCCGGCCCAACAAGGTGTGGAATATCGGCGCGGCTGGTGCAATAGGCTTGGTGGTGGGCCTCTTTATGGCTTTCAGGGAGGAGCGCGTCCAAGGAGAGCTGACGTGGTGGTAGATGGCCCTGCCGGGTGGAGAGAAAGGAGGGATTGTGTTTGAAGGAATGTGCCAAAATGAGCTCATGTCCCTCCATACATCCTTCCGCATCGGTGGGCCGGCGGATTTGTATGCCGTGGCCGCGAGCGCCCAAGAACTGGTCGAGCTGGTCTCGCTGGCGCGGGAACGCGGCTTACCTTACTTGATCATCGGTCGGGCCACCAACATCCTGGTGGCCGACGAGGGCATCCGCGGCTTAGTGATAGAGAATGGAGGACAGGAGATATGTTTAGAGGACGACGTAGTTTTGTACGCCGAGAGTGGGGCACTGTTACGAGACCTGGCCCGTGAGAGCGCGCGGCGGGGCCTGGGGGGATTGGAGTGGGCGGTGGGCGTCCCCGGCTCGGTCGGAGGGGCTGTCGTGGGCAACGCCGGAGCCTACGACTGCTACATTGACGACGTGACGCGAAAGGCCACCGTGCTCACGGCTGACGGCACGGTGCGCGAGCTATCCGCTGCGGAGATGGGCTTCGGCTACAGGACGAGCAGGTTCAAGGGGCAGGCGGGCAAGGGTGAGCAAGAGGTCATTCTCTCGGCGGAGTTCGTGCTGCGGCCAGAGCCTGCCCAGGCCCTGGCGGAGAAGATGGCCGATTACACGCGCCGGCGGGCGGCAAGTCAGCCCACGGAGCCCAGCGCCGGCAGCGTCTTTAAACGGACGGAGCAGTATCCGGCCGGGTTTCTCATCGAGCAGGCGGGCCTCAAGGGGATGCGCATCGGCGGCGCGCAGATTTCGCCTAAACACGCCAATTTCATCGTCAATCTGGGCGGGGCCAGAGCGGCTGATGTCAAAGCCCTCATTGACCTGGCTCAGGAGCGGGTACGGGAGCAATTTGGCGCGGAGCTGGAGCTGGAGATCGAGCTGGTAGGAGAGTGGGATGGCTGAGAAGCTCAGGGTGGCGGTCGTCTTCGGCGGACAATCTGGTGAGCACGAGGTCTCTTTGGTCTCTGCCCAGGGCATCATGAAGGCCATGGACAAGGAGAAGTACGAGATAATCCCCATTGGCATCACCAAAGAGGGTCGCTGGCTGACCAGCGGCGAGCCGATGAAATTGCTGCAGGCTGGAGGGCCAGGCACGGCCGGTCAGATAGCCGATGCACAACGGGCAGAAGCCAGGACACGGGAACTGGTGGTCAGGGACAGGCGTGACCTGGTGCCAGGCACTCGCGAAACAGGATTCCCCCAGGTTGACGTTGTCTTCCCTGTCTTGCATGGCCCCTATGGCGAGGACGGCACGGTGCAGGGCCTGCTGGAGCTGGCCGACATACCCTACGTCGGGGCAGGGGTGCTGGGCTCAGCCCTGGGGATGGATAAGATCGCTATGAAGGCCGTCTTCACGAGCCACGGGCTGCCCGTGGTGGAGCACCTGGCACTCAAGCGCAAGGATTGGGAACTGGACCCTGAGGCCATGATGGGACTTATCGAAAAGGAGTTGGGTTATCCTTGTTTCATCAAGCCGGCCAACCTGGGCTCCAGCGTGGGTGTCTCCAAGGTCCATGAGCCAGGTGAGCTGGCTCCGGCCCTGGGTCTGGCAGTTCGCTACGATCGCAGGATGCTGGCCGAGCGAGCGGTGAATGCGCGGGAGATCGAGTGCAGCGTCCTGGGCAACGACGAGCCTATCGCCTCGCTGCCGGGAGAGATCGTGCCCTGTCGTGAGTTCTACGATTACGTCGCTAAATACATAGATGACCGATCGGAGTTGATCATTCCCGCCGAACTTCCGCCGGAGGTGACTCGACGGATACAGGATTTGGCCATCACCGCTTTTCTGGCCGTGGACTGTGCGGGGATGGCCCGGGTTGATTTCTTGCTGGACAAGGATACGGGGACACTGTACCTCGGCGAGCTAAACACCATCCCCGGCTTCACGCCCATCAGCATGTATCCCAAGTTGTGGGAGGCCAGTGGCATTTCCTACTCAGAGCTAATTGACCGGCTGATCGAGCTGGCGTTGGAGA
>Ga0315539_1002782_pt1 | contig 12482 bp, 10 predicted proteins | sample SalMarSW160150MG_FD_203097 | JGI IMG/M metagenome (GOLD analysis project Ga0315539, IMG submission 203097) | Salt marsh sediment microbial communities from the Plum Island Ecosystem LTER, Massachusetts, United States - Salt Marsh Sediment SW1601-150 ... | reverse complement strand
AATATAATAAAGACACACTACCTTGGAAGTAAGGATATCATAAGGTGCCTTCCCAATCTGCTAGCGTTAAATGCAATCTTTGTGATTGGTAAATCCTGATATTCTTATTCATATAACATCTGATAAAAATGATAATTTCCTAATACTATTTTTATATAATCTCTTGCTTCTATATTAGAAATACTTTCTATAAATTCGTCGATATCCTTATTACCTCTTTGAGATATCCAGTTACTCATGTTACCAGGTCCTTTATTATAAGCACCAAGGCAGTATTCATACTCATTCTGGCCGAAACTATCAAGCTGCTGTCTTAGATAAAATGTACCCATCCTTGTATTTGTATCAGGATCAAGAAGCATATTGACATTGTAATTTGAAATTCCTATCTGACTGGCAATATATTCTCCTGTAGGCGGCCAGATCTGCATAAGTCCCTGTGCGTTACTGGGAGAAGCAATACCAGAATCAAACATGCTTTCCTGCTTCATTACAGCCAGAGTAAATAGTGGATCAAGGTTATACTGGCTGCTGTATTTCTGGACAATCTCTTTATAGCTATAGGGATAATACAGATAGTAAAAATAATCTTTATAAGGCTCGTTCAGCTCAGATTTTAACAGTTTGAAATTTTTATGAATAATTTTATATGAATTTGAATAATCTTTTGATTTTAAAAAAAGAGTAGCAATCTCAAGGATGCTTGTCGGATTTTCTTCTATTTCACTGCTTCCTGCTTCTATTTCGAGCGATGCGCTGTTAAAAAATTCGAGTTTAAGAAACTCGATAGCCTTATTTATATGATTTACCTCGCCGCTTTCAATGTGGCTGTCTCCCTCCAGTATAGAATATATATCAGGGAGAATATATGCAATCCCGGGATTTTCGGGATTTAATCCGGTGTTTATTTCTTTGATCTGAGCCTCTTTATTCATTTCCTTCAGCATCTCATTAGACTTAAAAGTATAATAAGAATAGGAATTTAAATTTACAATTCTTTGATATAAACCTGCTGCCGTAATGTTATCTCCAAGCTTCTGGAAGCATTTAGCCTGCCAGAATAGTCCCTTTTCTTCAAATTGAGTGCCTTTGAATGAAGACGCATAATTGGAAAAAGTATTTTTAGCAGAATTATAATCTGCTGATTTATATTGTATCCAGCCGAGTTCCCATAATGCATCGGCAAGTTTATCTCCATTTGGATAACTTGTAAATACTTTTTGGAAATAAATGATGGCATTATTAATATCTTCCTTCGAAGAGTATATCCTGCCTGTCCTGTAAAGAGCATCGTCACTGTAAATGCTTGCCGGGAAAGTTTGTATAAGTTTCTGATAATATGAAATGGCATCCGCATCCTGGTCCAGATTGGTAAGAGCCCTCCCCAGATAATAAAGACTGTCATCTGCTACGGAACCTGTTTGGTACTTTTGATAGGACTGGAGCAGGTAATCTCTTGCCTTGCTGTATTCGCCCATATTGAGATAACACCTGCCTATTTTATATAATGTCTTACTATAAAGATCCTGGGACAGGTTATTTACGTAATCTCCCTGCAGTATCCTGTTAAACTCATCCAGGGCACTGTTGTATTGTGAATTACTGAAAAAAATATCTCCCCTGTTATAGATCTGATATGCTGTGGGTACAAATGGTTCGATAGAGTCTTCTTCTACAAGTCTATTCAAACTCTCCCAAGCAATTTCCGAATATTCGTTGAGGGGGTATTTCAACCAAATTTCTTTATAATTTTCGGCAGCAAGATCTTTTTTCCCTTTCATTTCCTGGCTTACAGCTAACTGAAATAAACATAATGGTACATAGGAGGAATCAGGGAAGCTGGAAAGAAAATTTTTATGTTCACTCTCGGCAGTTATATAGTCTTCCTTAGTAAAAAATATACTCGCGTAGTCAATGCCGGCTTCATCTGCCCAGATACTGTCAGGATAATTTTTTATTATTTTTAAATAATATTCTTCTGCCTGATAATATTTTTCCTGTGCAAGGAGGATCTTTGCCATATAATAATAAATATGGTCCTGGAGCAACTTGTAGTCGTCTTTTATCTTATTTAAATAAAATTCTGCAATAAGGTAAGAGTCCTTATCAAGGTATTCCATGGCCTGGGTAAAAAATAATCTTAATTCTGAAATATCCGTGGTTTCCGTATCGGTATCATCAGTGCCGGTTTTTTGCCTATCGGAATCGGCGCCTTCCCGTGGAGAAACACCGGTAGCTTCTTTGTCATCATTCGCGGTACCATCTATATCGTTTATATCCTGCTCCTCGCTGCTCTCTCCGCTTTCAGACTCCTGCTCTGCTGTTTCTTCTGTAGATTCTGTTTCGGAAGTCTCAGCGTCCCTGTCTTCGCATCCCTGTACGGCAAAAATAACCGGGAAAACCAGAACCACGGATATAAAGAAAATAATAATTTTTACAATTTTACTTTTCATCAAATTAAATCATGGTTAAAAACTAAAGAGATTTTATCCTACAATGTTCTTATTGTAAATCGAGCAGACAGTAAGGTCGTGGTGATAAGAATACTAAAATAGTATAATTTACAGTAAATACTAATTCTAAAAATCGGTAATAAAAATTATTTTTATCCTCGGAGAATATGAAAGGAGGATTATTATTTGAGTATTTTTAGAAGAAAAAGAAAAATCGGAATAGCATTGAGTGGAGGAGCGGCAAGGGCACTTTCCCATATCGGAGTTCTGGAAGTGCTGGAGACACTTGGAGTCAAACTTAACGCAGTAGCCGGTACAAGCATGGGGGCTATTATCGGGGCATTTTATTGTTCCGGGGTAAATCTCGAAGAGATTAAATCCTTTGTAAAATCCATGAACTGGAGAAGCTTCTTGCTTTTCTCCGATCTGGTATTGTCTCAAAACGGCATTATAAATGGCCGCAGAGTCGAGAATGTGCTCAGGAAATTCCTCGGAAACAAGACTTTTAAAGACTGCAGGATACCTTTTTGCTGTGTTGCAGCTGACTTGATTAAAGGAGAAAAAGTGGTATTATCCGAAGGAAAATTAGTCGATGCGGTCAGGGCTTCCATTTCTATCCCCGGCTTTTTTTCTGCTGTATTAATGGACAACCGTATTCTTGTAGACGGAGGATTGATAGAACCACTGCCCACCGAATCCATAAAAACAAAGGATGTTAATTTCATCATAGCCTCGTCTATTCGATTTGATAAAGACAGAGAAAAATATAGTAAATTTTTTTTGGAGAATAAAGGAGATTTCAGAACAACCGGGGAAATCCTACCCATTGAAATAAAGAATGATGTTGAAACCGGGAGACGAAAATTTCGCGATCAAAAAAAGATGCCCCGGTTAAAGAGGAAGGGCGCGGTAAGGCTTTCGGTCAACAACATAATTGATACCAGTTTTAATATCATGAATAGTGAAATTACCAAAAATTATCTTAAACTCGCAGATTTAGTGATAGAACCCGAAGTGGGAGACTTCGGTTTCTTTGACTTGATGCACGGAAGCCAGATTATTCAAAGAGGAGTGGAGGCTGCCAGGGAGAAGGTTCCCGAAATCAAGAGAAGATTGAATCTATAATAAATCAGTCAGGTTCTCTATTATTGTCGAATATATTAGTACAGTTCCTCATTTCTACTGCCTTGAAATGTTAGCTGAAATCTGTTAGGGTAAAAAGAGCTTTTGCTTAAATAGGCAATTTATTGATTAATTCCTATTTATAAATATTAGATATCATTAGAAATAAGCACTATTGGAGTTGATTAAAAAATGAGTGGACTGGCAGGTATTATCAGTTTAGAAAAAAATAGAAAGAACAGAGAAAGAATAAATATTCTTCTTGATAAAATATCACACAGGGGTAGAAAAAGAAGAGTTTATAATATTTGTGGAAATTATATTGGAATTAATGCCGATTATAAACAGAAGAACCGGATTGGGAGAAAAGTAATTTTACTGGATGGAAAAATTTATAATCTGGATAATTTATTTTTAAAATATAATCTGCAGGGAAATTCTAAATTAATTTCTGATATCAATAAAATAAACCTTATGTTTAACATTATAGGGAGAAAGATATTCAGAGAGTTTAAGGGCTCTTTTATTATAATCCTGGCAGATGCAGACGGTAATATATATATAAGCAGGGACGTTATTGGTAAAAAACCTCTTTATTATTTTAAAGCCAATGGAGTTTTAATGTTTGCTTCGGAAATTAAATCATTGATTGGTTTCAGTAGAGATATTTACGAACTGCTTCCAGGATCCTGCATGTTAAATTTTGAAAGCCCGAAAACAATAAAAAAGATCGATACCGATAATTTTTCTCTGTTGGAAAATCAGGAGGAAGGAGAATTGGAAGATAGACTGGAAAATTGCCTCCTGGAAGCGGTGGATAGGAGAATATCCAACAGTAGTTTAAATTTTGGGGTGTGGTTAAGCGGTGGGCTTGATTCAAGTATAGTTACAGCTCTTTTGAAAGAATTTACTGACAATGTATATACCTATTCGGTTGGATTTGAAAATTCACCGGACCTTATATCAGCAAGAGAAGTTGCAAAATATCTTGGAACCATACATACAGAGTACAAGCTGAATATAGATGAACTTTTTTTGGATATTCCCAGAGTTATATATTGTTTGGAGTCTTTTGATGCTCCGCTGGTCAGAAGTTCACTGGGTAATATAATTGTTTCAAAGATTTCAGCTTCTTCCGATATTATCTTTTCAGGTGAAGGCGGAGATGAACTCTTTGGCGGATATAATTACTTTTTAGAATTTAATTCCTCAAAGTTAATTCAGCAAGAAATAATAAAAGCTATAGGCGCACTTCACAATACTGCATTACAAAGGGTTGACAGAGTAGCAAATGCTTATGGTGTTAATATAAAGCTCCCCATGTTAGATGAAAGGTTGCTTGATTTTGTCTTAAGGATACATCCCGATAAAAAGGTAAGAAAAGATAAAAATACAGGAAAATATATACTGCGGAAATTAGCCGCCAGATATTTACCTGAAAATATTGCCTGGAGGGGAAAAGACAAATTCTGGGAGGGTTCCGGAATAGAAAATAACCTCGAGGGTAAAATTAACACTATAATAACTGATCAAGAATTCATAAAAAAAAGAAGACTGCCTGGTAATGTAAAATTAAGAAACAAAGAAGAAGTCTATTACTATGAGGTATTCAAAGACTGCTATTCTGATGTAGATTTTAATAAGATCATATCCCTTACCCAGGATTTTAATTAGACCTCTTTCAAAACTATAATATAATTTCCAGATCTTCATTTTTTTTAACGCTATGGATTGTTTTGTTGCTTATTATATAATAAAAAGGTGAAAGGTTTTATACCGGACCAATATTTATCAATTATAGAGGAGCGACAATATGAATAAAATTCGTCTTGGCATAGTAGGGCCCGGTCTCATATGGGAATGGGCACACAAGCCGGTTTTAAAAAAATTAGAAGATAAATTTGAAGTGGCTGCATTCTGCGCCACAAGCGAAAAAAGCAAAAACAAGATAAACAAAGAATACCCGGTGATGCCTTTTTATAAAGATTATAAAGCACTGCTCAGGGAACCGTTTATAGATGCTGTGGTAATACTCACCCCCATACCATTAAATCCGGTAATTGCCAGTGCTGCTCTCGATGCGGGTAAAGATGTATTCATGGAAAAGCCTATGGCTTCAAATGTAAAAGACGCAAAGGAGCTGGTCAGGCGAGAGAAAGAGACAGGTAAGCGGGTTTTCATTCTGGAACAGTTTGTTTATAAAAACTTTACCGATGAAATACTGAAAGTAATAAATTCGGGCAGGCTTGGAGATGTCCTTGTGTTTGAAAAAGTCTTCCATGATTACATAGGGTACAAAGAAGGCACAGAAGAAGATTATGGGAACACGGAGTGGAGGATCAATCCGAAATATCCCCTCGGAATGCTTTTGGACGGCGGTATCCATGAAATTGCAGCACTTTCTAAAATTTTTGGTAAGCCCCGGACTGTTTATGCAGCAGGAATCAAATACAGGCAGGATGGGTATGGGGATTATGATTACCAGTCAATGGTTTTTGGATATGGGAGCAATTCAATAGGTGTTTTCAGTAATTCATATTACCTTGACGGGAAAAGGAACTATTTTATTATAAGAGGGACAAAGGGTCTGGCATTCTTTGAAGAGGGATCGGAAATCACAGTAGAAGAAAACAGTGGCAGGAAAGATATCATCAAACTAAAGGATGAAGATCCTACTTACAATATGTGGAAAGATTTCAGTAATTGCCTCGAATCAAACTCAAAGCCCTACTATACAACGGAAAGAGCTCTGGATGACCTTCAAATCCTTGAGGCAATCGAGAAATCTCTGGAAAATGGGACCAGAATAAAGGTCGATTTCAAAGTTTGAAAATAAGACGTGCAATGTAAAAATAAATTAAAAGTCCCAGTGCATCGATTATTGTTGTTAGAAGGGGGCTGCTTATTATTGCCGGGTCCAATCTTGCTCTTGTAAGGATTATTGGGAGTATCGCGCCTATAAGATTAGCTACTATTATTATACTAAGAGTGGAAAGTCCCAGAGTCAGTGCCAGCGGAATACCATCCTTGAAAATGACACCTCTCAGGAAAAAGACAGCTCCAACTGATAAACCAAGAAGAAGGCCCACCAGCAGTTCCTTTTTTACAACGGAAAACCATTTTCGCAGAGTGAGGTCGCCGGTCGATATTGCACGGATAATAAGAGTTGCCGATTGTGTCGAAGTATTACCTCCGGTATCTATTAGAACCGGTATAAAAAAAGCGAGAGCAATAACCGATTCGAGAGTGAGCTGGAAACGTGCAACTATCGTAGAGGAGATGAATCCGGTGACGAGAAGTATTGCCAGCCATACGACTCTTTTTGTATAAAGCATCCAGGGTGATGCCGTTGTATAGTTTATACCGACCGGGGAAACGGCAGCGCCCTTGTGGAAGTCTTCCGTGGTTTCTTCTTCCAATACATCCAGGACATCATCGATTGTGACTATACCTATCAATACTCCCTCTTTATCAACTACCGGCAGTGCCACAAGATTATAATTTTTCATTTTCTTTGCCGCTTCTTCCTGATCCTTATCTGCGGATATGGAAATAAATTTATAATCCATAATGGATTCCACATTTTTTACAGGATTTCCCAGAATAAATTTCCTGATGGGCAGGCTATCCACGAGATGCCATTTATCGTCAACGACATAAACCATGTTTATAGTTTCGGCGTCTTTACCCAGTTCTCTTATATGATCCAGAGCTTTTTCTATGGTCCAGGTTGGTCTGACTGCTATATATTCCGGGGTCATTATCCTTCCCACGCTGTCCTCCGAGTAACACAGGAGTGACAGGGCTTCTTTACGTTCAACCGGCGGAAGAATATTAAGCAGCTTCTGCGTGACATTTCCCGGAAGATCTCCGAAAATCTCAGTTCTATCATCCGGCGGCAGTTCAAGGATTATCTGTTTTACTTTTTCGTTTCCGATATTTCGTAAAATCGATTCCTGTTCATCCACTTCAAGTTCGGAGAAGACTTTTGCTGCCTTTTCTCTGGGGAGAAGACGGAACAGCAGCAGTTCCGTTTCTTTGCCGGAGTTTTCCAATATATAAGCGATATCAGAAGAGGGAAGATCTGCAAGTTTCTTTATTATTTCTTTCCAATCTTTTTTTTCGATAAGCTCATTGATTTTTTCAACCATATCATGTTCTTCATAGCTTAACATTTTGGGTTCCTCCTCTCCATGTTAAAAATAAATGCGATGCGGCATCTTTTTAAAAAATATTTTTTTATGAAGGTCAGAAAGTGGGGCTATAGAATTGATTGATGAGAAATATGATATCCTATCCATTGAGACCTCCATTCTAAACTTTTTTCAAAATGGAGGTTAAAAAGCTATACCAGGAAATCAGCTAAAACAGGAGAACAGGTGCTTTTTTGTTTACCTCCATTTTTTAAAAAAGGTAAACTGATTAATAAATTTTGCCGTTGACCGGGTGTTTTATCCAAAATACGCCCTCTTGATATTTATAATAAAGTACCGAAAATCTCATTAATTATAATCCTATTTTTTCTTATTACAATATAAAAAAACAAAAATTACTTTCTTCAGTAAAGATGAATTTTTTATTTTTATTGTGGTAAAATACCCATTGAAAAAGGAGGATATGATGAAAAAATTAAAAATATTATGGATATCGCTACTTATAATTACCGCACTGGCAGTCTTTTTAATATCCGGATGCGGTAAAGAAGGTGAGCCTGAGGAGTTTATACCCAACGGAGAAGTTGAGGCTACGGAATTTCAGGGAACGAGCCTAACACCAATTAAAGACCAGCTTAACAATGCTCTGTCCGGGACGCAGATTCTGGACAGGGATACATACACTCTGACAGTAGATGGTCTTGTGGATAACCCTCTGACTCTTACTTATGATGAGTTATTGGAGTATCCCCAGGAATCATGGCTGATGAATCTTAATTGTGTCGAAGGCTGGAATTTCATCGCCAAGTGGACAGGTCCACAGTTAAATTCGATTTTTGAGGATGCAGGGATTCAGCCTGAGGCAAAAATTGCTATTTTTTATACTGCAGATGTCCCTGATGAAGGTTATACTTCACTGGACCTTGACTATATACGGGACAATAGTATCCTGATTGCTTTTAAGTTAAATGATATTACCCTGCCTGACGATAGAGGTTTTCCTTTCCAGGTAGTGGCAAAAGAAAAATTCGGTTATAAATGGGCAAAATGGGTTACCCGTATCGAGTTATCATCCAATGAAGATTTCAGAGGTTATTGGGAAAAAGCAGGTTATAATAATGATGCATATGACAAAGGGCCTCCATTCGAATAGACTTCGCAGTAGCATGTAAAGTAATCCTGCGTAAAATATTATAAGAAGAATTATATTAAGTATAATGGCTTTAGACGTCATTTTAACCGAATGTTAGAATAGATTCTGCTTTATTTGTACTTATAACAATTCCTATTTTCATTAATTATCATCTCGGCTTATTATCTTAATGTAAAAGTTTTAAAAATGTAGAGTAATATATCTCTTGACATAACTTTTCTAATAAGTATAATAAGTATGAAAAGTATAACTATTTAGAAAATTAGGATAATATGGAAATAAAAAAAGGTAAGTATATGTACGGAACTGTAAAAGTTGGCGAAAAAGGTCAAATTGTTATTCCCAAAGAAGCAAGAGAGAAATTTGATATTAATCCAGGAGACAGCCTGCTTGTTCTTGGAGATGAAGATAAAGGTATCGCTATTGTAAAAGCGGACATTATGAAAAGCATAGCTATTAAAATTTTAGAAGGAGTAGGAAGTTTTAAAAAAAGGAGAGAAAATGGTTAAAGAAAGAATTGTAGAAACTGATAGCGGAATACAGGATGAGCTGGAGGTTGAAATATATGACAGTTTCTTAAAGGGGATGAGAGATAGGGGCTGGCTGGAGACAAATCTAATTATTGCAACCGGCATAAATAAAGGCCTATCACTTGAAATTGGCCCGGGCCCCGGCTATCTTGGACTTGAGTGGTTAAAGAAAACCGAAGGTACCCGGTTAAAAGGTGCTGAAATCAGTGCCAATATGATCAAATTGGCTGAAAAAAATGCAGAGGAATATGGATTGAGTGCCAGAGCTAATTATGTGATAGGAGACGCCAGAAATATGCCATTTAGTGATAATACCTTTGATGGTGTTTTTACAAATGGTTCTCTGCATGAATGGTCTCAACCTGAAAAGATATTTAATGAAATCTTCCGGGTCCTAAAACCACAGGGGATTTATTTTATAAGTGACATGCGAAGGGATATGAACTTTTTTATAAAGTGGTTTATGAAAGCACTGGCTAAACCAAAAGAAATAAGATCAGGTCTTATAACATCAATTAATGCATCTTACACACTAAAAGAGATTCAATCTATTTTAGGTGGCACGGCTTTGAAAAACTCTACAGTTAGCTGCAATCTTATGGGAATAATTATAAAAGGAGTAAAACAATAGGTAGGGGGAAAATTAATATAATGGATAGAAAAAACATAGATCTAGATTTTAAGCTTATGTCTTTTGGATTTAAAATCAGGGATTTTTTAAATCCACCTATAAATATATTAAAAGAGTTAGATATAAAACAGGGATATCATGTGCTTGATTTTGGGTGCGGACCTGGAGGTTATTCTTTTAGTGCTTCCAGGTTGATCGGTAGTAATGGGAAAGTCTTTGCACTGGATATTAATCCTCTGGCAATAGATAGGGTAAAAAAAATCGCTTTTAAAAACAGATTTGATAATATAGAAGAAATTCTATCGGATTGTAAAACAAATCTTTCTGACAACTCTATAGATGTGATCCTGCTTTTTGATGTTTACCATGACCTGGACAATAAAGTTCAAGTATTGGAAGAATTATACAGGGTGTTAAAACCTGAAGGGATTTTATCGGTCAGTGATCATCATTTGGAAAGAGAAAAAATAATTTCAGAAATAACAAAGAAAGGTTTATTTAGATTACAGAAAGAAGATAAAAAAATATATAGTTTTCTAAAAATAGGGTAACAAGTCAGATTTTTCCATACCATTAACTAACTATTCAAATCCCTTTTTAAAGAGATACTTATTAATACTCATATCAGTATGGGCATCTTGCACAAGCTTTCCAAAGTCCTTTGAAATCCTGGCCATCTCATCCTTTGCATGACCTCCATGACCAGATAATAAAATCTCTCCTGCCTCTGAATTCATCAAATTCTTTAATTTTTTCTTTAAAAAAAATGCAGGCATCATTTTCATTATTTTAAATTTCTTCGGCAATATCGGGATACCTATTTTATCTAACGCTTCCAGATTCTCCTTAAATGCTTTAATCGACAGGATCAATAGCTCATCTTCATCTCCCAATCGGCTGCCTTTATTTTTTGCTGCATATGCTGCCATTGCCAGTGGGCTTATAAACGCAGCATGGGTTTTTAGCCAGGCATATATATTCCCTGGAGTTATAACTCTTATCCCTGAATTATGGAAAACGTTTCTGATGGATTTAATACGACCACTTATTGATCCATCAAGTTCCCCCAGATACAAGACAAAATAGTCCATATAGGCAGTAATAACACGATTATCCTCACGGTATCCCCCGGGTCCTCCAAACCCCAATAAAATCCGCTGCCTGTCAATAAATTTTAAATATTCCTCCGTACCGTTAACATTATTACCCACAAAAATAAAAATAGGGACCTTTTTATTTTTTTGCAAAACCGGCAGTATTTCACTTACCTGTTGATACTGCATTACAATTAAAACCACATCATAATAATCCTCCGGTCCTAATTTATCAATAACTTTAATATCAGTTTGGAACTGCTTTTTTATAATCCTATCCTCAATAATAATCCCGTATTTTCTTAATTGTTCCAGTCGCTTACCTCTTGCCAGAACTGTAACATCATTTCCTCCACTTTTAAGCTTGTATGCAAATATACTGCCAATTACCCCTGCGCCATAGATTAATATTTTCATAATTCAAACCTCTATATATTTTATATTTATTAGGTAGACCTAACATTATACAGTATAACTAACATTTTATAAATATACAAGATTTTTTAAAATTAATTACCCTTCTATTAAATATAATCGAACAAATTCCCATTTAAGTATAGAAAAGTTTAATATAGAAGTAGAAATTTTATATTCAATTAAGTAAACGATACAAGGTTAAAATATAAAGTAATTATCCCTTATGTATTAATAAGGGATAATTACTTTTGCCATTACTTTCGTGATTTTTTGCTAGCTTGTCTGTTGTGGTTTTTCTCCGATAGTCAGGGTCAGTTGTAGGGACTGCCCATTTCTATTTACTGAAACTGTTACCTGTTCACCAACGTTACGGGCTATAATCTGGGAAAACAGATCAAGGGGTGTCTCTACTGCTGTTCCGTCAAAAGTAGTTATGATATCTCCGGCTTTAATGCCTGCTTTCTCAGCAGGATAACCGGCTGTGACACTCTCTATATAAACGCCCTTTATATCTGTAGTATTTTCTCCCATTTCAATTCCTATAAAAGGTGTTTTTGCCACACCATTTTCGATAAGCTGTTTTGCAATATTTAAAGCAGTATCACCGGGTATTGCAAAACCTATACCTGCGTTTGAACCCGAAGTCGAATATATCATGGAATTTATCCCGAGAACCTGACCGTCTGAATTTACAAGTGCCCCGCCGCTATTTCCGGGATTAATCGCAGCATCCGTCTGGATCAAATCTACCATTGGAAGACTATCATAAGAAATGGCTACATCTCTGCCAATGGCGCTGACAACTCCGACTGTCACTGACTGCTGGAGCCCGAATGGGCTGCCTACGGCAATTGCCATTTCTCCTACTTTTATATTATCCGTAGGTGTAAATTCGGCAGGGATAAGACCGGTTGCATCTATTTTAATG
>Ga0315539_1002780_pt1 | contig 12485 bp, 14 predicted proteins | sample SalMarSW160150MG_FD_203097 | JGI IMG/M metagenome (GOLD analysis project Ga0315539, IMG submission 203097) | Salt marsh sediment microbial communities from the Plum Island Ecosystem LTER, Massachusetts, United States - Salt Marsh Sediment SW1601-150 ... | reverse complement strand
GTTTTTTTAATCGTTTATTCTAACGGAATAGAGGCAAATCTAAAAGGTGTGGCTTTTGTAATGGCTTCCTCCCTTATTTACAGCATCTATATTACTTTAAGTAAAATAACAGTTAAAAATGTTGATCCGGGAGCTATGGGTTTTTATGTCATGCTTTCTACAGCTTTTACATTTTTTATAGTTGGGACATCTACTGGTAATTTACAGATCAATCTAACATTAAAGATATTCCTTCTTTCTCTACTCATAGCATTAATACCTACTATTATCGCTATCGTAACATTTTTTAAAGGACTTAAGCTTATTGGGGCTTCAAGAGCCTCAATAATAAGTACATTCGAACCTTTGGTGGCTGTAATGTTTGGTTTTCTTTTACTTGGGGAAACATTATCTATTACACAGATATTCGGTGGGATAATGATCCTCACAAGTGTCTTAATTTTAAAAAAAGAGCAATGAACATAGAAAAAAATTTATATAGTAGCAAGTAGATTATAGCAATATGCAGATAAATAAGGGACGCTCTTCCGCTGTTGATGGAGGTGGGATTTCTATATTATCTCATAGGATTTCTTACCTATGCATATATTCCATTATACTCCCTGTCCCACTACTGTGTTACTTTAGTTATATTTGCAATAGCTTTTTTCATACTCCCGCAGGCTAAAAATTATTGAAAGTTTTCAAGATAATATTCTTTATACTCCGTGCAAACTCTGTTTTCAAGAGCCTTTCTGTATCGCCTATAGAATTTTCAAAATCTTTATCAAAATATATCTCGCCAAGATAGGGTATCTCCAGTTTTTCTATTTCTTTTTTAGTATATGACTCGCCAGTTTTCATATTTTCAACAACACCTATAGTTTGTATTCCCAGTTCTTTCAACATTTTCAATACCTTTTTCACCGTTTCCAACGCTACCTTTGATGGAGTTGTTATCACAAGAAACTCTGTTTTTTTTATCAGCCGTATAACATCTAATATCGCATCTCCGATACCCGGAGGCATATCTATAATCAGAAAATCCAGTTCCCCCCAGAGGGTAACAGCAAGCAACTCTATCAACGCGTTTGAGATATCGACACCCCTTAAAGGCGAAGGATTATCGCCCGCATAGTATATAATGGACATGAATTTAATGCCATGAGACTCTGGAGGTATAACTCCTTTATCTTCCTCTGGGTAAATATCTTTTATTCCCAATATGATATGAGTAGAAGGACCGCAAAAATCCATATCCAGCAAACCTACTCTATATCCCATTTTTGACAAATTCAACGATAAAACAGAGGCAACCGAACTTTTGCCAATGCCCCCCTTCCCTCCCGAAACAGCTATCACTTTTTTTATATTTTTCAATCTTTCATCGATAATATTTAATCTAGGATCCATATTTTTACCTCACTTCGATAGAATCAAGCCACACGCCTCTCCCTTTTATAATCTCGAAATCGGGGCTGCTGCATTTTGGACATCGCATATAAGTATGAACGATCTCGGGAACAAAATGTATTGATTCAGATTCTTCTGACGTTAATCTATCTTTCGCGAAACTCCATTCATGTCCGCAAACATTGCATCTAAAAATAGCTTTCTCCGTTTTTATTTTTATTTTAGTTTTTTTTAATATATCATGATTTTTAGTAAGTTCACTTAAAGCGAATTCAAATATCTCCAGATCTATCTGCTGCAGCTCACCCATCTTAATTCTTAATTCAGTTATTTCTTTGATATTTTTCTCTTTTGATACTTCCAATGCTGTGGATATTACTGCCTCTGCTAAAGCCCATTCGTGCATATCTAAATTGTTTAAATCGTATATTTAAATGTTTTTATTTCATTGGCACAAAAATTTAAAAACAATAGGGAAATATACTTATATAGAAACTTTTGACTTATATAAGTAATAAAAGGAGGAGATGTGAAAGATGAAGAGGAAAAAGATAAAATGTGATTTCTGTGGTAAAGATTTTAATGCTGAGAGAGCATATAAATGGCAGGATAAAGTATTTTGCTCTGCAAAATGTAAGCGTGAATACAGATTGAGGGAGCATAGAAAGAAACACACAACTGATTTACCTCTGTCAAGTGCATTTGAACAGATATATTGGAAGAGAGAGTAAGAGCAAATAAATATTCGTGAAGTCGTTTGTGCTTCATAGATATTAATATGAAATTAGAGGCACCCCTTCACTCTTCGTTGGACTTCACCTTCAGTTCCTGTCAAATCCCCGCTTCGCTTGGAGCTTCGCAAACACGCGGGTCATTAGCTGAAATTGGCGAAAGAGGAGGTAAAAATGAAAAATATTGCAAAAACATTTGGATTATTTAAAATGAAGAAAAAGTGATCTTAGAAAGCATCAGACTCGAAGAAGCATGAGAACCTTATCAAGACCTATCTCTTACCGTAACTACATCACTACCGCAGATCTCGCATTTTCCTTCATAATCCAGGGGATACTCTTTTTTACATCCCTTACAGATTTTTTTCCATTTATAAACTTCTTTAATACCTTCTGTTGCGATGCTGCTGAACTTTATCCCTAAGGACTTGGCAACATTTTGAATATCGTAATCTTCTGTGAGAATTATACCGTCAAAGTCCAGAGCCAGTGCCAGAAGTTTTTTATCTGTCACCGATAGATCGTCTCCACTCTCTTTAACGAACTCTTCTATTTTTTTTATGCTTTTTTTGGAAGGAGAGCATGTTTTTAACATTTTTGCATGATAAACACTTTTCTTCAGCTCATGGAGAACTTCTTCTACCGTAATATAATCATCAAGATTGTCCGGAATAAATCCAGAAAGAATAACTGATGTATCAACAATATACATTCTATATCCTCACAAATTTAGCTTTATTTTCCGATTTTCTGATAAGTATCTCTTCATTTAATTTTAGAACTCCAAAATTTACACCATCTAGAACTAAATACGAATCTCTGCCCAGATTTTTTATCTTTACCTCAAAATTATCGGGGACAACAGTGGGGAGATTTTTTAAGTTTAGTGATGCAAGAGGCGTTATCACCGTAGCTTTCGTTTTTATGTGAACTATAGGCCCTCCCGCAGAAAGTGAGTATGCTGTCGAGCCTGTAGGCGTAGCAACTATAATGCCGTCACCAAAAATTGTTTCTTCTTTGTTGTCGTACCGCAATAAGAAATTGGCAACTTTTGTAGGCTCTTTTGCTCTCATTATGACCTCATTCAAAACTTCTCCCAAGATCTTTGCATCTTTTATAACGACTAACTTTGATCTTTCTTCAATCCTATGTTCTTCCAATATCTCTGGAATTTTCTTGTAATCTTCTGGATTGATCTCTGTGAGGTACCCGTGAGTTCCCATATTAACGGGTAAGATTGGAGTATCCTTATATTCTTCAACTGTTCGTAAAATAGTCCCGTCTCCTCCGACTACAACTATAAAGTCCACATCTTTTATGGTCTTCATTTTAAAATATTCTTTCATAGATTCATCTATAACAATCTCATAATTATCCAGGAGCTCAATGATCTTTTTTGTCAGCTCCAGAGCCTCTTTTTTGTCAGTCCTTGAAACTATTCCTATTTTCATCAGTATCCCTTGTTTTTAATAATATTTATAATTTTTGTCTGGACTTCATTAGAACAAGATGCCGCAAAAGAGAAATTTTTTGCATTCATATTTACATCATTTCCATTGAGATCTGTGAAAACACCTCCCGCTTTTTCGACTATGTATTTTGCAGCTGCAACATCAATAACTCTTCCTCTGTTTCTTACGTCTATAAAGGCCTTACTTCTTCCACACGCGACAAAACATAGCTCTAGGCTTTGAGATCCGAAGTTTCTTATTTTTTTTGATATATCCAGAAAAGGTTTTACATCTGAGAAAGTATACAGTGAAATAATCTCGCTGTCGCGCGTACTTATCTTCTTATTATTTAAATAAGAATGTTTATCCGCCTTGAAGATATCTCCGTTGGTTAAGTTTTTTACAAATGCAAACTCTGTTTTTTCCTTATAAAAAGCCAAAGATACGGAAAAAAATGGTATTCCGTAGCAGGCATTGTTTGTTCCGTCTATGGGATCAGCTATGATCTTGAACTTCTCCCCTCTTTTGTATCTTCCGATCTCCTCACTTATAAGTTCGCATGGTAGATCATTATCGTCTATATAATCTATTATGCATCTTTCAGCTATATAGTCTATATATTTTGTGGGCGTGCCGTCGGCTCCCATTTTAACTATTTTTCTACCTTTTTCTGTATTTATCAAAGATCTTATACTATTTTCTATATTTTCTCCAATCTCATAAGCAATTTTTTCAAATTTCATTTTCACACCAGAATACACGCGGAGATAACTGTAGAAAACTGTTTTTTAGCTTTATACTCTATAGAAGTAAAATATACTTCCTCTTTTTTAAGACTTCGCTGGCTACGCATAGTTTCAGCCATCTTTGAAACCATCTCTCTGGCATATTTCTCTGTACATGCTCCGCTGTACTCAGTTATTAGTCCTATATCGTTCGTTTTTAAAAGACATATCGCTGAAGCTATATTTCCCTCTAGTTTTGTAGTATATCTGGCTAAAATACAATGCAGTACAGTACCCCTTTCCAGATTTTTTAAAAAATTTAAATCTGCAAAAGAAAACTCTTTGGGGGCGATACTCGATACCTTAACAAGATTAAAATCATTTATTCCCGCATTTATTAAAGCATTGTCAAAGGAATTTAATTCTGTATCTGAAACTCCGATACCTGATGTTAAAACTATCTTTTTAGGTAAATACATAACTCCATTAGATTTGCATACAATAAAAAGTTATGGAATAACAATTTTTATGATTATATAAACTAGAATACCAAGCCCCAAAAAAGCAACAAAGAGGATGAGAACATACTTGAAAAAGTATAGATAGTCAGAAATATACTTTACAACATTTTTTTTATAGAAATAATACAGCATGGACAGTAGAGATAAAAATAATAAAAAAAATCCCATAAATAAAGCAAAAAAAGGCAAAATATTCCATTGAACATGTTGTTCGTTGAATTTACAGTACCATACATCACACTGTTTGGGGTTGTTTATAGAGATAACTCTATTATTAAAATGAACTTCGACCCAAACATGAGAGTATCCAAAAACAACATAAGCGTCATATCCTCTATATCTCAATAAAGAAGCAATAAGAATCGCTTGACCATCACAATCATCCGCGCCCCTTTTTAAGATCTCTGATGTCGTAGCAAGATGATCTATGGAATGATAGTTACTTGTATCACTCCTATAACTGATCTGAGATTGAACATATATATTTGATATTTCTATTATAAGTTCATCTAAAAAAACAATGTCTTCCCTTTTTAATTTTAGAAGAAAATCATAGGATTCTTCAAATCCGTCATTTAAATTTTTTATTGCAGAGGGAGACGGATCTAATAAAACTGTAGGATTTAGTTTTCTCTCGAATTGTTGCTTCCATATCAATGGATTCATTGATCCTCCAAGCATGACAACAAAAAAAGCAAGAAGTAATGATAATACGCTTAATTTTATCATGATTTTATGTAAAACTATTTTCTTGAGTAGATACATATATCTACTTAGTTTGTACAACATAAAAATTTTGTCTACTACAGTGTGTAATAGAAAAATATTTATGTAAAAGAAATATAGTAGGGGCAATGATAAAAAAAATATTGGCAGTTTGTACAATATTCTTCGTTTTATTCTTAATCCTTAGAAATGGAAGTATAACAGAGGAGAAAAATGAAAGAGAGCTGGATGAGTTTTTAGAAAATAGAATTGATGATAAATCAGAAAAAATTAGAAAAGACATGGAAGAAATATACCTTAAATCTCCTTTATTTTTGAAAATCTTTCCAGAAGATCTCATTTCTGAAGAAATGCAATTACATATCTACGAAATTCAGGGAATAAACAATTTACTAGATGATATTCATCCTTTATTAAGAGATGATTTCTTGAAATTGATATTTAAGCTTGATTTAAACTCTGAAAAAGCTATAGAAGAGCTTAGGAACATTAGAGCGAAGATAGAGAAACAGGTGGGTGACTTTTTAAAGGTATACGCCTTACTCCCACAGGGAATAAGAGAGGGGGTGGAAGACTCGAGATCCATAGGAAATGTAAGCAGTGTTACAGAGCTTACAGGGATAATTATAGATCTCCTCATAAAATATCAAAATTTACCTTCCGATATCAAGAACATTGTGCCAGATTTTTCATGGATAAAAGATGGGTTTGAGATAGGAGAGATAAAAGAGTTTAATGAGCAAATATCGTTGAATTTTGACGACAATACATTTAGAGAGTGGTTTGTTAAGAATTATTTTTTGTATGATGTCTCAAACTTAAAAAACTCATGGGGCGATTTTTTAATACTTCAGGAAAAAGATAGTTTGCCTCCAGAGATCGATTTCGATGTTGAGATAGACGATAATTTGTTTTTTGAAAACGAGTCTCCTGACACCGTTATAAAAATATTTGCAGAAGATGATGTCAACAGAATAAAAACTTTAAAAGTTTACATTGGCGAATATACAGAAACTTTGGAAGGCAGAGACTCCCTGTATTTTTCTGGTATCTTGAGATTTAAACTAGAGTTAGGAAAATATGAGGTGACGGTAGAGGCTATGGATAGTATGGGAAATACTGTCTCCGAAAAGAAAGAATACGAGTATTATCCAGATGTCTATACTATAGATTTAGAACTTTACGATTCCAGTAAAATAGACGAGATATGGAAAAAAGCCAGGGATTACAGGCCTATCCAACCCTACCCAAAAGAAGATCTTGGTTTTGAGGCTTATAGTGCTTACATTCTCGGAGAAAAGATGGGAGAATACTACGAAGACATAAAAAACAGCATAATGGAAAAAGATCCTGTAGAGATTGCAAAAAGAGTGAACACGATAATAAACAGAGGTTATTTAGTACAGGTAGAGTTTCCTGAAGTTATAAAAAAGATCCCGTTAAAATCAGGGGTATGTGGATACGATGCAGAGATTCAGGTGATAATCTTGAACAATTTATTCAGAGATTACGGAATAAATGCCTCTGCTTTTTTAATTCCCGTTTCAAAAAGTGGAGGTGTGGTAGATCATTCTGAGGTTTTTCTTCATACGGAAAGTGGAAATTATTTAATAGGCAGCAATTATGAAGGAATTTATAGGATAGGCGAAGATCCGTATTCTAAGGATCCCAATTTAGTTTTGATGGGGGAAGAAGAATGGTTTAAATTGGCAGGTGCAGAAGATGCTTTCTTTCAGGCACTTTCTGGTATAATCTTACCTTACAGGCCGGATAGGGTTGCTATAGAGAGATTTTACAAATCCTTAGATGTTATACCTATATACCCCTATATAGACATAAGAAATGAGCTGTTAAAATCACATTATGTTGTTTACCCATCTTATGTGAACTTCATTATCTCGGATGAATATGTTTCTCGGTGCATGAAATACATAATGGAGCATGGAATAGATGAAAAAGTCTTACTGGAAGCTAACAGGCTGGAATCTGCAAGGAGATACTGGTATTATAAAAAGGGTTACGAACTTTATGAAGGGAAAAATCCTGAAGCATACGTTTTACTCATTCCTTCCTCCCACTTTAATAGCGTTTTTATTTATATAAATGCAAAGACTCCAGAAGCTAAGAACTTTGTTGAAGATTTAAAATTAAACGAGAGAGAAGCATACGAAAAGATTCTATCTCTTCTCTAAGGTTTCTTGCTTTTTTCTTTTATCTCTTCTGTGACCTCGCTTATGTAAATAGAAGTGCTTTTCATCACGAGTAATATGCCCACTATGAACAGAAGGAATGCTGGTATACCGAGGAGTGAATATGGATACCCCAATGTTGTATATTCATATCTAACCTCTCCAGATATCTCTATCTCTAAGACATCATCTGTTCTAAATCCTCGGGTCTCGTTTTGCTGCAAGGTAAATTTATATTCTCTATCCAAAATATCTAAAAACTTCAGTTCAGATGGTATTATTCCTGTGAATGTTATCTCCGGGATGTTCTCGTTTAAAGTTATTTTCTCGTCTTTTAAAATACCATCAAACGGATCTTCTTCTCTTGGAAGAATGGCAATAATCGAGAGAAACAATGCTATTAATAAAAGAATCATCCCGTATTTTATACCTTTAACGGTAAAAGCTCTCAAAAAGTATCTCCATATACTCATAAAATCACAAAAAATAAAAAAAATTAGGCATAGGGACAGGCTACAAAATGTCCATTACCTTTATTTATAAGTTCGGGCTCGTCATGTTTGCACGCGTCTTTTGCAACTACACATCTTGGATGGAATCTGCATCCTGATGGAATATCTGCGGCACTCGGTATCTCACCTTTTATAGGTATTTCCTTGATCATGTCTCTTCTTTCTGGTACCGGCTCAGGAACAGCGCTTAAAAGTGCTTTTGTATAAGGATGTAGAGGATTATCTACTACTTCTTTAACAGGCCCCATCTCCACGATCTTCCCGAGGTACATCACAGCTATATCCTGAGCGAAAAATCGGGATGTAGATATATCGTGAGTGATATAAAGGTAAGTCAGCCCTTTCTTCCTTTGAAGATCTCTCATCAACTCAAGAACCTCTGCTCTTATAGAGACATCCAGCATTGAAACGGGCTCATCTGCAATGATAAAACTGGGCCCGAGGATCGTGGCTCTTGCAAATGATACTCTCTGTCTCTGACCTCCCGAGAGCATATGTGGGTATCTATGAATATAGTCTTCTGGAGGCGTAATTTTAACTTCTTCCAGGGCTCTGAAAATGAGCTCCTCTCTTTCACTCATAGATTCCCCTATCCCATGGATCAACAGGGGCTCCTCGAGAACATCGTATATCCTGAATCTTGGATTGATGGACGCAAATGGGTCCTGGTAAACCATCTGCACTTGTTTTCTATAAGCCTTCAGATCTCCGCCTCTCAGAGTAGCTACATCAATATCTTTTAGAACAATGCTCCCCTCTGTAGGATCTATGAGTCTAGTGACTATCTTTCCCACTGTAGTTTTTCCACAGCCACTCTCGCCCACAAGAGCTAATGTTTTTGTCTCATCTATGGTAAAATCCACTCCGTCAACAGCTTTTACGTACTGAGTTTGTTTTCCTCTTATCGAATCAAAAAAGGAAAGCTTTATTGGAAAGTATTTTTTCAAGCCTTTAACCTGTAAAATTGGATACATTTTTATCTCCTCACAATAAATGACATGCTGCAAAATGGTCAGTATCTACTTCTTTCATTCTGGGTTCTTCTTTTTTACATATATCCATAGCATGGGGGCATCTCGGATGGAACCTGCATCCTGAAGGGGGATGTATAAGGTTGGGAGGTGTACCCGGGATATACTCAAGCTTGTCTATGTCTTCGTGAAGTTTTGGAATAGCACCCAAGAGCTTTTGTGTATAGGGATGCACAGGGTTTCTGTACACCTTTATACTGTCACCTATCTCAACGAATTTACCGGCATACATTATTGCCAGTCTGTCAACGACCTCTGCCAGAATGCTCAGATCATGGGTAATAAAGATCGTCGAGATATCGAGTTCTTTTTTAAGTTTTTTTAAGAGGTTCATAATCTGAGCCTGGACAACTACGTCCAATGCTGTAGTCGGCTCATCGCAGATCACAAGGTCTGGTGTTAAAAGTAGAGCCATTGCAATGACTACCCTCTGCTTCATCCCTCCTGAAAGCTCATGAGGATATCTAGTTAAAATATCTGGAGAAAGTCCTACAAGCTCTAAATAATCCTTAGACTTCTCCATTGCTTCTTCTTTCTTTACCCCTTTATGATACATTAACGGCTCTGCCATCTGATACCCTACTGTATACACAGGATTTAAAGCATTCATAGCTCCCTGGAATACCATTGAGATCTTTTTCCATCTGACTTCTTTCCTCATCTTTGATTCTGAGAAATCTGTTATATCCATTCCCGTCACTACCATCTTTCCACCTACGAGTTTTCCCGGATTTTGGAGCATTTTAAGTATTGTAAAAGCCAAGGTACTTTTACCGCATGCAGACTCTCCCGCAAGTCCCAGAGACTGTTTTCTGCTGATCGTAAAGGATACATCATCCACCGCTTTCACCGCCCCTCTTGTGGTAAAGAAATAAGCCTTTAAATTTTCTATGTTCAGTATTTCATCCATTATATCACATCCTCCTCATCTTTGGGTTCAACACTGTATCTAAGGCAGTACCGATCATCACGAATGTTAACCCTACAACAGCTATAGCCAGACCGGGTGGAATTACCCACCACCATAATCCTTTTAATGTCGCCCCAGCGAACTGTGCATCAAAGAGTATCTGCCCCCATGTTATGACAGTTGTATCACCAAGCCCCAGGAAACTGATCCCGGCTTCACTGAGAAGTGCTGCAGGCACCATCATAGCCATCTGGGCAAACGCATATGGCAGTACCTGGGGAATCATATGCTTCATGATAATTCTTCTATCTCTTGCGCCGAGACATCTTGCAGCTTCTATATACGTCTCTTCTTTGATCTGCAGCCCCATGCTTCTTGATACTTTTGCTGTACCAGTCCAGAACAGGAAGGAAAATATGATGATTATGTTCCAGATGCTCGGCTTAAAAGCAGCAGCGATTAAAATTAGTATCGGTATCATGGGTAAAGAAGCCATTCCTTCGTTGAACCTCTGCATAAGCTCATCTTTCCATCCTCCAAGATAAGCGCTTGTAATACCGAAGCTTATCCCTATCACAACTGTAATAATGGCAACAAGTAGCCCAAGTGCCAGAGCCCATCTCAGTCCCCAGACTATTCCCTGGAAGAGATCTCTTCTATTCTTTTCAGTTCCTAACAGTCCGTAGACTTTGCCAGCAAATATACTCTTTGCTGATCTCGTGTTGTCTCTCTCATCAAAGTAGAATACATCTATAAGTAGTTTATACTCTCCTTTTAAAGGTCCAGCTTTTTCCAGAAGTATTCCAGGCTCAGATTTAGAAAAAATGACACTCATTGGCTTTACAAAATCAGGACTTAAAACCTTCTTTAAATTCTCCTCTGTTTCGAAGTTCCTCCCAAAATTGTATGTTTCTTTCTTTGCGGTATCTGAAGCAGTGACAAGCACATTGATCTCTGCAACATAATGATCATCTTCAGGTTTTCCAGTTTGGGAAGCCTTTGAATAAAGTTTTATTGTTTCTCCGTCTGGTCTTAATATGGACATATTTACTGTTGGAGGCTTTGAACTGTTGTAGTACACAAATTCTCCTTTGAATGTAAGATCTGTAGGAGGAATATCATATTCGTAGTTATATACAAATATGACTTGATCTTGCTTTATGCCCCCCCCCAGATCGGTAATCTTCTCTTCATAGTTATCCATAATTACATGCGGCGACATGTCCTTTGACGTAAAATAGTTCATCCATGCAGGTGGAGCATTTACAGGGTTTTCATCCCAGTATGCCATATTTCTCCAGTTTTCCTTAGCTCCGGGTGTAGCTATAAGTGGAGCAAAAACTGCTGTTATGAGCAATATAGTCAGGACTGTTATTCCAAAAATTCCAATTTTCTGATGCCTGAATTCAAAAAGAAAATTTTTTATGCTTTGTTTGGTATCTTCCCATCTCATTTTAACACCTCTATATTTTCCCTGATACTCCTACCTTTATCCTCGGATCTAAGTAGCCATATACGAGGTCCGCAAATACCATGCCAAAGAGATACAAGAAAACAGTAACAAATGTCAGTCCCATGATTATTGAGATCTCATTCATCTGTATTGCTGACCAGTAGAGCCTTCCCATTCCAGGCCAATTAAATACCGACTCTGTAATTATCGCACCTCCTATGGAACCTAAGAGTGTAAATATCGTCAATGTCACAATAGAAGGAGCTGCAGCTCTTAACACATGTCCATATATAACTTTTCTTTCGGGCACCCCTTTAGCTCTTGCTACCATGACAAAGTCTTCCTGAAGTATCCCTATCACCAGATTTCTTGAGGTATAAGCCCATGCTCCAAAGCTCACAAAGACTATGGTAATCAGAGGTAAAAACATCTTATACAGTACTCCTCCTGCATACTGGAAAAAGTTCTCGTACTGCGGCAGGGGAAAGGAGCTTGCCGGAAACCACTGCAGTTTAAAAGCAAACAAAAGTATGAAAAGCATCCCTACCCACCACATTGGCAGACTTAAGGTTATTAGTGCAAAAATAGAAATTCCTTTATCCAGAGAGCTGCCAGCTCTTTGGGCAGACTTAAGACCGACAAGAATACCAATTACGGAGTATATGATTCCCGCAGTTGTAAACAGAAGAATAGACCTCGGTAAAACCTCCTTGATTATAGTGGAAACCTCTTTACTGCCTGTTGGAGACGGTAATCTATGAGACTTACCAAAATCCAGAGTAAGTGTATCTATTGTCTTTCCAAAAACTCTTTCCACATAAGATTTATCCAATCCATGCATTTG
>Ga0315539_1002779_pt1 | contig 12488 bp, 12 predicted proteins | sample SalMarSW160150MG_FD_203097 | JGI IMG/M metagenome (GOLD analysis project Ga0315539, IMG submission 203097) | Salt marsh sediment microbial communities from the Plum Island Ecosystem LTER, Massachusetts, United States - Salt Marsh Sediment SW1601-150 ... | reverse complement strand
GAAGGCGACTATGTCCCACCTTACCTCGGAGAGAAATCTTTGGCTTCGAGACCCTTCCCGGAGGATGGCGCCCTACATCCGGATACATGGGTTAGTCTTGTCTGGAAGCCGGGAGATTTCGCCGTCTTGCATGATGTGTACTTCGGCGATAATTTTAACGACGTAAACGACGGAACCGGTGAGACATTCAGAGGAAATCAAGCCGCGGCGAATTATATTGTTGGTTTTCCCGGTTTTGCTTTTCCGGACGGCCTTGTTCCGGGCACGACTTACTACTGGAGAATAGACGAGGTCAATGATCTGGAACCAAATAGTCCCTGGAGAGGCCCTGTCTGGAGCTTTAGTATTCCACCCAAGACCGCTTATGCACCCGCCCCGGCTGATGCTGCCGAGCAGGTAGTGCCGGATGTGAGACTTAGCTGGACGGCAGGTTACGGTTCGAAACTGCACACTGTGTATTTTGGCAACAATTTTGACGATGTGAACAATGCAGTTGTAGGTCTTCCTCAAGGAGCTACGAACTATACTCCAGGCCCACTTAAATTGGCTCAGACCTACTACTGGCGTGTCGATGAGTTTGATATTATCGAGACGTATAAAGGCGACGTCTGGAGCTTTACTACTGAGGGCGCCGTCGGGAGCCCGGATCCGGCTAATGGCACTGTGGATGTAAAGCAGACACAGATTATTACCTGGTTGCCGAGTGTCTTTGCTGCTTCGCACCAGTTATACTTTGGCACTGATAAAGGTGCCGTGAAAAATGCCGATACCGGCTCGCCGGAGTATAAAGGTACCAAGGACCTTGGTGCTGAGAGCTATGACCCCGGAAAACTCGAGCTGGGTGCCACCTACTATTGGCGTATTGATGAGGTCAATAGTGCCAATCCGGATAGTCCGTGGCCAGGCATCCTCTGGAGCTTCACGACAGCTGGCTTCCTTGTCGTGGACGATTTCGAGGACTACGATTCCGGGGACAACCAGATATGGTATTCGTGGAAAGATGGGCTTGGCTATGCCGCGCACGGTAATGAACCAGCCTATCCCGGTAACGGAACCGGCTCTGCTGTAGGTGACGAAAGCACTGCTTCTTTTACCGAGGAAACTATCGTTCACGGAGGCAACCAATCGATGCCATTCTGGTACGACAACAGCATCCTCAAGTATTCAGAGGTGGAGAAGACGCTGACCTATCCGCGTGACTGGACCGAGGAGGGTGTAGGAGTACTGTCAATCTGGTTCAGAGGCAATTCGGATAATGCTGCTGAGCCGATGTATGTTGCTCTCAATGGCAGTGCAGTAGTCACTCACGATAATCCAAATGCGGCACAGATAAATAAGTGGACCCAATGGACTATCGACCTGCAGACATTTGCAGACCAGGGCGTGAACCTGGCCAATGTCAATACTATTGCTATTGGTTTTGGCGACAAGAACAATCCATTAGCCGGCGGTTCAGGTATGATGTACTTTGATGATATTCGTCTGTATCGGCCGGCTCAGTAAGCCGTGATTTATTTGGCAATTAGAATTACGTTGTGAATGTAGTCGATTTGTGGCAATTCGGGGCTTATATCGATTGATTCGGTATAGGCCCCTTTAAAATAATAAATGACTCCGCCATAGGCGGATCTTCGATATTAACTATTTTGGAGGTTGCGTCCCGCACTTCCTTCGGCGGACTTCCATTTTCGCGCCAACGATGTCTAAACACCGCCCAATAAAACTATCTTCTTCGGCGGGGTCGTAAAAGTGCTGCAAAACCTGTGCCGAGTGTTAGGAGCACGACAGTAGTTGGTTCGGGAGCTGTGATGGTAAGCTCAAAACTGTTTAAGGTGCCGGTGTCGTGATGATAGGCATCGTAGATTTGTAGGTGCCAAGGGCCATAAGCGTCCTGGCCGTCAAAAATTTCCAACAGATTACCACCTTTAGGCTTGAACTGGCCTGTAAAAGGTGGCTGAGCCTGGCCGATGGGGGTCGGGGCTTCATCGTCAAATACGGTTTGTGAGTAATCTGCGCCCTGAAAAAACTCATTATCAGGATTGTACGCATTTAAGGACAGGGTCGTTCCGGCAGGGCTTTGCAAAGAGATTTGCAAATCAAAGACGTTGGAATGCGTCAAATTGATGCCGACGTCGAGGTCAAAGATAGTAACGTGGCAATCGACTTCAATAACAGCATCAGCCATCCATCCCTTGCTGTTGTCCGGCTCGGCGGGAATTTGTAAGCTGAATTCGCCTTCGTATTTATAAACCTCATCGGCAAAAACAGGAAAACAAAAAGCCCCTACCCCAAAAAGAATTGCAACACTCCATTGTACACGGCTGCGAGCTTCCATTCTCAACCTGTCCGTGGATTTTATAGTCGAACTCCGTAAGCTGGTAGTTTATCTTACGGGGCAAACAACTATAAGCGGCCAAATCATCTTATAGTATTGGGAATTGTAACCTTATAGGACCCTGTCGGCAAACGAAAAACTGAAAAAATGTGGTGAGGAACAAAAAAAGAGCCCTAAAGAGATTACGCACTCTTTCAAGCAAGAGGTCCCTTTAAGGCTACTTTTAGCTAAATCCTAAAAAAGGTTTTTTTAACTTTTCGACATTTCGCCGGTCACTAACTATGGGTCCCAAGTGGGCCTTGGGGGTCGGGGAGCCGGGCCGCCAGGAACACTATTGCTCTGGTTCATCTTAACATCCAGGTTATTTTCCACAACAACATTAGAGCTCGGGCCGCCGATAATCTTAACATCTTGTTCAGCATGAACAAACTGAGAGCTTGCACTGGATCCTCCACGAAAGGTTTGCTTCTGACTTTGTTCACCATCGAAACTCTGTGAGCCTTTTGCGCGGCCAGCAGCATCAAAAGGTTTGCGCGCAATGGTGTTCAAGTTCAGATTCAGACTTTGCCCCTGAGTATGTGAGCCTCTACGTCCATGGCCGATAAACTGGTTTTGCACACCGTCAACCGATGCATCCTGTTTAATACCAACTTCACCACTCCGGGCCCGAACACGTGCATGTTGAGTCAATATACCTCCCTGCTTCATGGCGGCACTGCCTAAGCAAGCCTGGCGTTCCATCTTTCTTTGGCCAATTTCCAGGTAGTTTCTTCCTGATACCATGCCGAACCCTCCAACTACCTTGACCTTATTCAACTCGCCAATTTCAAAACTCTGGGTCAGGCCAATGTCTGCAAAGACCCCGGAGGACAGCAACAGAACAATCACTGTGGAAAGTAAGAATTTTCTAAGCATATTAAACTCCTTATCTTCTTATTTTTCAGATTCCCTTCCAACTGCTAATAAATCATCAGCAATTACAACGTCATAGACAACCTTTTTTGCCCTATCTGCGACCTCCTTTCTCCTTCACAGCGAAGACATCATATCAGTTTCATTAGAGATTTTTATCTCTATGAAAGTTACTTTATTGTTACGTTATGCACTCTCTCATTTAACCCAAATCCTGCCATGTCATAAAGTTGTTGGCTCATTTCAATACCAGGGATGTAACATCTCTTTTTAGCAGGAGCTTCTTTGGCTTCTTCGGCTCCTTCAGGAGAAACTTTCGACTGAGGCGCTTTTTGTTCTGACACCGGCTTTTTTATCACTGGTAAAGGCATCTGTTCAAACTCTTGAACAGGTATTTGCTCGGGCTCTTGAACAGGTATATAAGCCGGTATTTCAGCAGGCTCCTGAGCAGGTCTTTTATAGAACTTTGCGTGGAATTTTTCATAGAAGGCCTTAGGAATTCTTCTCCTCTTCGCAAGGGCCGGGCAATACCTATAACCTGCAGCGCTCATAATAGCCTTTCCTTTGCCTTCTGTAATCCCGCTTGAGACAGCACCAAACAAAGAAATAGAGTAGTTAGACTGGCTGTACGCACCGCCGGCTCCAGGAAAAGCGATATTTGAGCCAACGGTAACACCTTTCATGCCGCCGGATATAAGCAGGATATCAACATCCCACGGCAAAGCCTCTGCTACCGCAGCATCATAGACGTGGTCCCAGTTGCGATCCACCCTGCCTTCTAAGCTTACCTTTCCAACATAAGCATAACCGGCTTTTGACAAAAGCCCTGTATCCACATTGGAGTCAATAAATACTAAAAGAGGTTTTCTCCTGGGTCTGCGAGTACGAACAAGCGAATTTGCTATTTCAAATCCCCTGCCGTGATGGTAATTATCAGGTCCGCCAAACACGGCTCCAACACCATTAAGGAAGCCGCCGAAAACACCAAGCGGGCTCTCGTAAGGTAATGATTCAAGAACACCCCTAAGCCCTCTCATGTCATCGGGATTACGAGGATCGAATATCCGTTCATACACCTGGTCATCACTATTAGGTCCGTTCGGGAAGTATGCCTTTATAGTCCCCCAGCCTCCATGAGTCCAATAGGGTAAATATGGAGGGAACGTTGTAATCGGCGGCGTCCGTGTCCTGTAGTTCGAAATTGATGTGGAACTGATACTCACATCCGAACTGGAAGAAGAATCGGAGTCACCGCCTGAGGCAGAAACGTCCTGGGACTGGCTGGTGGCAACATCGGTGTTTACTTCAATCATTGTCTCGGGTGTGCCCTCAGGAAAATCTCCTTCACTGCTTTGGGTGTAAGCATTAGTACAAAGCATCAGCACGGGGACCAAGATTGCAATCAGCTTTTTCATTATTATTCTCCTTAATAATAGAAATTTAGTTTTCTCATTAAACTAACACTTATCAACACCCTCCTGATGTTTCAAAATAAGTGCTGTTTTTCTTGCCTATATCGCCTCCTTCCTTCCCCCGAAAGTTACAATTAGATATTGGTTTTTTTGCATATCAAAACAACTTTCCGGCCTTGCGAAAAGAAATCGAATTGGCAAATAGAGGATAATAAGACATCATCTGCGCGAACAGACATGCCGCAATACGTTTTAATCCGCTGAGAGCATCCATTCTCAACCCACCAACAAATGTTACACAATCACAATCACCCTCTTGGAAACCGTGGCTATGTAATATAGATTATAACATTATCGGACTTTATGGCAAAGAAAAAATTGAAAAATTTTTACCTCCTCCTCAGCAATAAGAGGATATTATACCGAAAAACTAAGATTAAAACCGATACAAGAGACTATTTGATAACGATTCCAGGGATATCTGTTGCAAAACAGGAGCTAACTAATGTCTATTTGACCTCGATGACCGAGTTAAATCCGCCGAAGGGATTTAATTCAGTCAATTCGTTATAAGGGTCCTGCTGCCACTGGCCGTCAACAACCAGGCGATAGCGATATCGTCCCGGAGAGAGGTTCATCTCCGTTTGCCAGACGCCGCTGTTACCGACTTTTAGCATCGGTGTTTGTTCCGGCTGCCAATTATTAAAGTCGCCGGCGACCTGCACCGTGGCGGCGCGCGGATACAGCGTTACAAATACCACGGCATCCTTGACCTGGTTAACGCCGTAATATTCAGAAAGCTTGGCGGCGGTATCGAGGGGCTTCGGTGTTTCGGCCACCGCTTCGCTTTTGCCAGGCAAAACGTCGGCGGCCGCCTCGGCGGTAGTAAACTCCTCGACGGGAAAGGCCAGGTGTAGCTCGTCGGTCTGAGGGGCCGGCTCAAGCTCTACCGGTGGCTTTGAAGACTGAAGCAATTCGTCGGCGGTGGCGCTGATGGATTCGAGCTGGTCGGCCAAGGTGTTGACAAACTCGTGACGCTGCTCTCTGGCCTGAGAGCCCAAGACCTCTTCAGCAAGGGAGCTAAAATCTGTATTGCCCCTGCTGGCAGGATCGTACTCACTGATTGGTTGGCCAAAACTGGATGCTTCCTTGATCTTGGTATTGAAACTGACAACTGTCTGGAACATTTTGTCAGCGAAGTGGCTGCGCAATTCGGCCAAAATTTCCCTGGCCATCTTGGTCCTAATATCATACATGCTTGCCAAGACTCTGACATCGACCTGCTGGCTGTGTCGTCTGCAGAGTACGCTGAGAGTTTCAAGCTGCCTGCTAAGCCCGTGGAGTGCAAAGTAGCCGGTCTCGACAGGAACAATAACATCAGTGGCAGCCCTTAGCGCATTGAAGGTCAACAGGCTCACGGCGGGGGGACAATCGATTACTGTGTAGTCATAATCGTCCTCTATCACGTTCAGGGCATCTTTCAGGCAGCATTCACGTTCGGCGATACCGACCATCTGCTGCTCGAACGCGGAGAGGTCTAAACTGGCCGGCGCCAGCTCCAGCCTGTCGCTAATTTGCCAGAGTATTTCAGTGAGCTTAATCGGCTCGTTTCTGCTTGTGCTTATCAGCACATCGTAGATACTTTGTTCGATCTGCTCCTCGGGCACAGCCAGGCCGACCGCGCAATGGGACTGCGGGTCCATATCGACCAGCAGGACTCTCTGGCCCGCCCCGGCAAGAGCGCTGGCCAGATTTATTGATACCGTCGTTTTGCCACAACCACCTTTTTGATTAACAACCGCTATAATTCTCATAATTTCTCTCCAGCTCCGGGTTCCAATTTCGCAATTTACCGCAAATAAGGGTCCGGTCTCAATTGACAGTCCGAAAAAACCTCTTTTTGCCGCAGAAAACGGCTTTTCAACACTATAAGAACAACTAAACACCTTTTAGTTATTCGGCAAAAAAATATGAAAAACTTTATCTTTTTATGGGACGGGCCAATAAAAACACAACTACCCACACGGGTAGCCGATATTACCGGGCTATTGGCGGTGATGAAAAGGTACACAAGGGAGCCCTGAATGTGACGCTGCGGCAATAGAAGCGGTATCGATAATCTCGGTCGCCAGTACAAAAAAACCTATTTTCTCTCAATGGGCCGGCTTTTCGGTTTGGATTATTCAGGCAAACTGGTATATTATGCAGATTTGTAGATAGCATGTGGTGCACAGGCTGGTGTATTGAGAATAAATGCCGGAATACATAGAAACCTTTCTGCAAAATCGAAGCTAAGCATAACTATAGGTAGGTACAAAAATTAGGAGGCAGACTTATGAAAGAGAAGATTATGGGACGTCGCAGTTTTTTGAGGTACGCTGCTGCGGTCACGGCCGGGACAGGCCTGCTGGGCGAGTCCAGCTTTGCCCAAGGCAGGCAGAAAAACGCCAAACTTCGGAAAGCCCTTCAATTAGGGATGCTGCCGCGGGAACTTTCCGACGTGGATAAATTCAAATTGGCGAAGAAATGCGGATTCGACGGCATCGAAGGTTCTCCAATGAATGACCTCGATGCCGCGCGGCAGCTCGGCAATTTGTCGAGGCAGGCCGGGGTCCCGATTCATTCAATCGTGCGCGGTGGGTGGGATACGCCGTTTTCCGACCCCGACCCAAAGGTAATAGATAAGGGCCTTGCGACAATGGAAACTGCCCTGCGCAGCGCAAAAGTATTGGGCGCCGAAACGGTGCTGTTAGTGCCCGCAATAGTTAATGAGAACGTCAGCTACGCCCAGGCCTACAAACGCTCACAGACACATATAAAGAAACTTCTGCCGTTAGCTGAAGAGCTCGGCGTGGTTATCGCGGTCGAGAACGTCTGGAACAAGTTTCTGCTTAGCCCACTCGAATTCGCACGATATGTGGATGAGTTCGAGAGCCCCTGGCTCAAGGCCTACTTCGATATCGGCAACGTAATCCTCTTCGGGTACTCACAGGACTGGATACGCACGCTCGGCAAGCGCATCGTCAAAATCCATCTTAAAGATTTCAAGCGGCGGGGCTATGAATGGACAAATCTGCTGGATGGCGACGTGAACTGGCCCCAGGTACGCCGGGCATTGGATGAAATCAGCTACGACGGATACCTGACGACCGAGCTAAGAGGTGGTGACGAGGCTTATCTGACCGACTTAGCCCAACGCGTCGACCGATTTTTCGCTATGTAGTATCGCTGTTCCACCGTTGAATCTATGGCTAAGAACAATCCCAACAAGTTTGAGGCGGATACGCCCGTTTCCACCTGTTGGAAGGGGTCTTAGACTGACAGGCGGGGGTGTCACCCTCCGCACGAGCGATGCGCAAGAAGAATTTTCTTGCCCTTGGTGACAATCCCAACCATAATAACACGGGTATAAGCAGGCTTTTGTACTTTTGATGAGGGCAGCCGCGGTAACCTGCAATGAACCAAACAACGGCCGCAAGCCGGCACCGCGAGCGAGTCGGCGTTGAGCTTATCCATTCGCTAACTGAAAGGAAGCACACATAAGAATCCAATATGTCTTTTTAATAGTATATGCTTTGCCAATGGCAGTTTCAACGGTCATAGCACAGCGGGCAACCTCGCCAGGGGACCTCAAGAAGAGCGCTCCGTCATATGCCGGATACAAGCTTGTCTGGGCCGATGAATTTAACAAAGACGGTCAGCCGGAGCCTGAGAAGTGGACCTATGAGCAGGGTTTCGTCCGCAATAGCGAACTCCAGTGGTATCAACCCGACAACGCTCGATGTGAAAATGGCCTTCTCATAATTGAGGGCCGACGCGAACGCAAAAAGAATCCCCGCTACAAGCCCGATAGCAATAACTGGAGAGAGAACAGGCAATACGCTGAGTATACATCTGCCAGCGTGACGACCAGGGGTTTGCACAACTGGATGTACGGTCGGTTTGAAATGCGGGGACGGATCGACACTCGTGCCGGCCTCTGGCCTGCTTTCTGGACGTTAGGCGTCAAAGGACGGTGGCCGAGCAACGGCGAGATTGACATTATGGAATACTATCGAGGCATGCTTCTGGCAAACGCAGCCTGGAGTACAGAAAAGCGATGGGTGCCCAAGTGGGATGACATCAGGATACCCATCACCGACTTCAACGACCCCAACTGGTCGGCGAAGTTCCATGTATGGCGGATGAACTGGGATGTGAATAGCATCAAGCTCTATGTTGACGAGATACTTCTGAACACGATCGACCTCAAGACAACGTTTAACAAGGACAAGGAAAGAAAGAATCCATTCCGGCAGCCACACTATATAATCCTGAATCTTGCCATCGGCGGGTCGTCAGGAGGGGACCCCTCAAACACGGAATTCCCGGTAAGATTCGAGGTAGACTATGTGCGTATTTACAAAAAAATAGAATAACAGAGCCCGCCAGTTATTAATGACAGCCGGCCGTGTATGGAAAACGATGTCTGTCCCCAATAGATTGGTGTTGTTATAAAACACGACACTTTTTTCGCTAATTGTTCAAGTGGTTAGCGAATACGGACGCCCCAACCGCGGCCTGCGTTATTAATATCACATATTCCGGATATCCCGGCACTTTGGCACTACTAATGGTATGCTCTTCGATTTCGCTCGAAATGGCAATGAAAAATGCGCAATAAAATGGTTCCTGTCAGGTACTCCATTACAAAACAGGAACCAATATCGCTGAACAATGAACAGGGTTCAATTATCTGTTCGGTACTTTAGTATTCGGGACAGTTCGGTCGTTTTATCCTTTGACCTTGACCTTGAAGGCCTTGGCCTTTTCGGCCTTCGGCAGCATTATGTTCAGCACGCCGTCTTTGCAGGTCGCATCAATCTTGCCCTGGTCAACATCGGTGGGCAAAGTCACCTCTCGCCTGAAGCTGCCATAGGTGCTTTCAACATGGTAGTAGCCTTTTTCCTTTTTCTCCTCGGTTAGCTTCTTTTCTCCGCTGATGGTCAATGTGTTGCCATAGACGGAGATGTCAATATCTTCAGCCTTGCAGCCGGGGACCTCGGCCCTAACAACAATCGCATCTTCCTGCTCGGCAACGTCGATTGCGGGCCAGGCTTTGTATCCTGCAAACGGCCTGTCCAGGCCTCTGAAGAAGCCGTCAAACAAGTCGTCCATTTCGCCGTGAAGTCTTGCCAAACTGCCTCTGTTTCCTTTGTTAAATCTTACCAGTGTCATAGTAACACCTCCTTTCAAATTCTTCTCACTCTCTATTTTTTTAATTTCTAAAGTACTTTGAATAAGTTCTACGACAATCACTTTAATTGAGGCTTCACCTCAGACCACTTCATTCCTGGATTCCCGCTTTCGCGGGAATGACAGGGAAACGATTGTCTAAAAACTTTTAATAGCAGCTTATTAACTTTTCAAACTTCCACCAAGCTAATGAGCAAACGCTGTGCCAGATTGTAGGTGGACTAAATTAGCTCAAAAACAACGGTTAATGGGTTTATCGTGTCTACCATTGGCCTTGCCGGGCTGTCAAATTGGCATTTTTTCTGTCAAGTCCAGCACAAAAACAACAAGCAAAGGAGCGTTTCAGTGGGTCATAACAAAGGAAAGACAACATCTCCGAACCAAGTTTATGGAGTTTACCGGAACGCTATTTTGGTGTGAGACAAATGCAAATGGTGGGGCAAGCCCCACCCAACCGCTTCCAAGAATGAATAATAAAAAACTATTCTTTTGTCGGCGGGCTAAAATACTGGAAGAACTCCGAATCGATAGGCAAAACGATGGTTGTACCTTTGCCAAGGGACTTGCCGTAAGCTTCCAAAGTCCGGACAAATGAATAAAACTCAGGGTCCTTTTCATAAGCCTGGGCATATATTTTGAGGGCCTCGGCGTCGCCTTCGCCTTTCGTTTTCTCGGCCTGCATGTAACTGTCTGCGAGCAGTATTGTCTTATCTTTGTCGGTCTGGGCCCTAATCTTTACAGCCTCCTCCTCTCCTTCAGAGCGGTATTTTTTTGCGATTCTCTCCCTTTCGGCCTTCATTCGGTCATAGACCGAATGTGTAACCTCCTGCGGCAGGTCGGCACGCTTTATTCGCACATCGATAACCTGGATGCCATAGTCGGCGGCTTTCCGGGCGCACTGCTCAGCCACCTCGTGCATTATCTTCTGGCGGTTGACCGACACTACTTCCGTCAAGGTGTGCCTGGCAAGCTCTTCGCGCATCTCGGAAAAGACGATATCATCCAGTCTTGACTGGGCGCCGAACTCGTTTCCTACGGTTTGATAGAACTTGAGCGGGTCGATGATTTTCCACCGGGCATAGTTATCAATAACCAGGTGCTTTTTGTCATCGGTTATAATTTTTGCCGCAGCAGCGTCATATTCCAAAACCCTGGCTTCGAACTTGTGCTCTTTCTGAATTAGTGGAATCTTGAAATGCAGGCCTGGTTGGTTTACGTCTCTTACGGGTTTTCCCAACTGGGTGACAATGGCCTGTTCGGTTTCATCTACAGTGAACAGCGAAGTGGCCAGTGCCGCCACAATTAACGCGATGATTACAATCCCAATGATGATTTTTTTATTCATCTTTGCCTCCGAGGTTCCGGGTCTGTATTTTGCGGTGTATTGCCAAATGGGGCACCCTCAAGGGGCAAAAGTTTCAGCAGGCCGTTTCCGGTTTCGGAATCTATAACAAACTTTTTGATGCCCGGGAGCACTTGCTCCATCGTTTCCAAATATAGCCGTTTTCGTGTTACATCTTTTGCCTTTTCGTACTCTTTAAGCACAGCCAGAAATTTCGCCACATCGCCCTGTGCCCGCTTTATCTTCTCTTCCTTGTAAGCCTCAGCCGCCAGGACTATGCTCCTGGCTTCGCCGCGTGCCTTGGGGATGATGTCCTCTTTATAGCCCTCGGCTTCCTGTATCAATTTATCCTTATCCTCCTTGGCGCTTACCACGTCGCTAAATGATGAAGCAACCTCTTTTGGGGGCTGGACAGTTTGAAGCTTGACCTCGGTTATTCGAATGCCGCTTTCGTACCCATTGACTATTTCCTGAAGGAGGTCGCGGATATCGATTTCGACCTGCAGTTTTTCCCTGATGAGGACATCGTCAATCGGCCTTTCCCCGACAACCTGCCGCAGCGCCACTTCGGCTGCGTCCTTAATTGTACCCTGTGAACCTTCAAGATTGCGCACATTAAACAGGTAGTCGGCTGCGTCCTTTATCTTATACTGGACTATGATTTGCGCATCGATAATTTGCTCATCACCTGTAAGCATTAGTGACTCTTCAGGGTGGAACCTGTACCTTGCCGGCGGACCCGGGCTGACGGTTTCAAAGCCGATTTCTAATCGCCGTGCCTGCTGTATCTTGGGCCTGTTGACTTTTTCGATTGGGCTGGGCAGGCGGTAATGCGGACCCGGCTCAGTTGTCCTTACAACCTTTCCAAATCGGCGTATCACCCCCTGCTCATCAGGCCCTACGATATATATCCCCGACAAAAGCCATATTGCTAATAGAATCGGGACTATCCATTTGATCCAGGGGATCCACTGTTTGGGAAGTTTAAAATTCATCCTATATTCACCTGTTTCCCATTGACTTATCCGTTCCATAGTAGATCCTTTCCAGGATATAAGCAATGTACAGCCGCTACCGCATATTACTAATTATAGGTAAGCCCGGCATTGTGTCAATAAAATTTAGATGTAGGACGGGTGCCCGTCAAGTTTGTAGGTGAATTTTTCAAGCCGCCAGCGGCTTTTGTAACCACAGCTCATCCCATCTTTTATTCAGCCAAGTTATCCGTAATGCTAATGTTGCTGACGAGCCG
>Ga0315539_1002773_pt1 | contig 12506 bp, 10 predicted proteins | sample SalMarSW160150MG_FD_203097 | JGI IMG/M metagenome (GOLD analysis project Ga0315539, IMG submission 203097) | Salt marsh sediment microbial communities from the Plum Island Ecosystem LTER, Massachusetts, United States - Salt Marsh Sediment SW1601-150 ... | reverse complement strand
TGCTCACGCTCGTGCTCCAGCACCATCCGCACCGCCCGCTCCCGCACCTCTGGGGAATACCTACTTGTTCTTGTCATGACTCCATCCTCTCAAGCTTTGAACTCTCCGGCAATCCCGGGGCGGTTCATTGACCGTGTTCTCTTGTTTTCTTCCTGCCGGCGACGAAGAGCCCGTACGAATTCGAGGAAAATCGTCCCTATTTCGGGCTGCTCCTTGAGGAATCATGGTATGCGTTTTCGGATTCCCAAGAGCGAGTACAGCCGTATTAGGTGTCAAGTGTAGGTCTGACCCCGAAGTCGCCCCTCTCGACTTAGCCCCTCAGGTGGTCCAAGTTTTCCACCACACCTCATACTGATGTCCCAGGTTTCAACTATTGCAGTGTCTTGAAGTGTGCAAATATGTCAAATATGTCTTGAAGCACGTCCCGTCGTTCCTTCAACGCCAAATCCACATATGCTTGCCTTACTCGGTCATCATCCTGCTTAAGTATCTGACCGCAGAATCTTGAGAATATGATCTTTCCCGGGAATAGGGTTTTCCAAGTGCCATTCTCTAAGGAAGTCTCTAGCGCTGCTTGCTCCTTCAAGAATTGCTCCGATAATGCATCTTTTGAGAAAGCCTTGCCGCATTTTAGATGGCTATTCGCTACCTGGCCAGTTATCTCACGCCGGATCTCACTCCAATCCTTTGACTCTACGGCTCGAACTTGGGGCGCCGCAAGACAGCCGTTGATTCGGACATGTTCTTTGATGCTCAGCAGCACCGCGGTCTTCAGTGAATCTTGAGCCAGTCTGAGAAGCTTCTCCTCAATGGTCTGAGGATCTCTAGTTGACGCATTGAGATAAAGCTGTGTTGCGACCTTACTCAGCAAAGTGGCATCAAGGAAGTAGTTCTCGATGTGCCTTCGCTTCAGACACCGCATACGCGGATTCGCCTCAAGTGAGGCTACTTGCTCTGGCAACAAGCCATCACGATCGCGTATCATGAACAGCCCGACACCGAATATGGCGCGTGACAATTCATCAACTACGATCCGCAAGGCGGAGATATTCTCTACCGATCCTATTGGCCACAGGTATGCTTCTGGGAACGTTGCTTGGCTGACCTTGTGATATGTAAGGCGGTCAATACTGGCTTTCTCTCCTTCAATAAAGACAATCCTTTTGCCGACAGCGAACATGCCAAGATTCGCAGCTGCTCTCCTCGCTGTCTCCGCATGGCTGTGATCCAAGGTACTTAATTGCCTAGCCTGGTTTCCCTCAGCAACTTCAGAATCGATAAAAAAGACGTTTCTTGTCGTGTAATATGTAGAGATCAGATCCGCCGAATGTGTGAAGAAAAAAAACTGATTCGTACCGTCTCCTGTGTCTTTAAGAGTTTCTATCAGGCTAAACGTCAGAGTTGGGTGGAGGTGTAATTCCGGTTCATCCACCAGGATTATGCAATGCCTGATCTTCTTCCAAATAAGATCAAATGCGACTTTGACAACTTCTTGCTCGCCGGAGCCCAAAGTTGCGAATGGCAGTGGTTTGGAATCTCCTACACGGTACTGGAACTCCTTTGGCTGTTTTGGGTCTATTGGATCTAGCCGTTTTCCGGGTAGCAGTTTTGCGAATACCTTCTGATATTGTTCGAAGGGGTCAGGGAATTTGGCCAATGCATCTGCTCCTCTAGCTTCGGGATTCTCCTTCACAAATCGAGCGATTCTCTGATCTCGCGTGGCGGCTTTCCGATAGATCTTGTTGACAAGGTCGGTCCAACGACCAGTAAAGGGATTCAGATAGTACGTGTAGGTTATATCTGCCTCATCGGGATCGGGTATGTCAAATGTCAGAGGCTGGAACTTCACTGGCTCAACAGAGCGGTTTGAGTCCACCTGAATGACACTCCCAGTGTAGGTACCACCCCGTGTACGTGAACCCATGTATTCTACAAGCTTCTGATTTTGGGACCCGTTTCTTACTTCTAGCTTTTCAACTTCCCATTTTGACCTTTCCTGGTCACGAGTTGAAGCGATGGTGAGGTCGACCTGGGGTGAGGCGGGCTTTCGGAAAGTTTTAACAATCGCTTCCTTGAGACGTGTCTTGCCGGAGCCGTTTGCACCGGCAATGATCACGATACTCCCCAGATCGGAAATCTCAAAATGCTTTATCGGTGGAACATCCTTGGCTTTGAGGTGAGTGATTCTCATAGCAACCTCCAACAACGCATGAACGTAAACCCGAAAGTAAAGCTAGAGCATACTCCTCGATCAATGATGAATCCTCAATATAATAACATGGTATGATGAGCAAACTATCCTGTCAACTCTATTCCACGGAATTCGAGGGACACAAACCTATTTCAGGCTGCTCCTTGAGGAATTGTGGTATGCGTTCCCGGAATTTTCCCCGGCCTGCAAAATACCAAGAATAAAGGTCTGACCCCGAAGCCGTGCAGTTTAAGCTTTCGGCACCCATCAATGATTATTGTGCAACTTCGCGACATGGTATGTCAAAGCGTAGCAGGTGCCAACTCTATTCCACAGAATTCGAGGAACGAAGACCCTATTTCAGGCTGCTCCTTGAGGAACTGTAGTATGCATCCGCGGAATTCATGACGCGCAAGGAATGGACGCGCTTGGCGCGGCTATTTCTTGTCGCTGCCGATAGCCTTGTTGGCACTCCCGTTCTTTTTGAAGCATTCCTTCACGTCTGGGGGAAACCTAACCTTTTCGCGGAGCCAAGGGAAGATATCCGGATGCATGAAGTGGGCTGGTCGCGAGAATGACACAACCTTCCGGTATCGCACGAGTTTCTTTCTGCGGCGTCCGTAGTACAGATTCTTCCAGACCAGTTGCTCTCTTTGAACAGGATGCTTGTCTGTCAGGAGCACTTCCTCAAGATAGCCTTTGACGAGGAGTCGGAACCTGTGAGGCGATCTTTTGCACTCATCGCTTGCAAGCCAAGCGACGTATGCTTCGACGGAGGTCTTGCCTGGCTCCTTGCTTTTCCATCCATGGGTGTAGGACAAGCGTTGGCAGTATCGCCGAACACTCCAGACTGCGTTGTCCATCTGGAACAGCTCACGTCCCTTGCGCGCTCGTGGGATGACGAAATAGCGGTTGTCCCCGTAGGTGGTGAGTTGAGCAAGGAACTCGTGCAATTCGTCGGAGAAATCCCATGGAATATCGAGGATGGTTTTCACCTGAGTCAGAGCAGTCGTGAGATTGTGCCCGATCTCCCTAGTGTCCTTTCCGTAAAGGAGAAGGACTCCCTTCAGATACTTCTCGATTGCCTGGGTGCCCAACCAGAGGAACTGGTCGATCAGTCCGAGTTGGTAGCATGCGCGAGCGGAAATGTAGTCCGCATCAGCCGTATCCCGAAAGCAACCCTTCACGAAGTCGTCTATGTATGCTTCTTGTTCAGGCGTCATCTCATCTCCTTGCCAATGGCAGCTGTTTTGTTCCTGGTAGCCATTCACGCCAAGGGCTACCACTACGAGTTTCAGGGACATAGGCCTTATTTCAAGCGGCTCCTTGCGGAATCATGGTATGCGGCCCCGGAATTCCCAAGATATAGAATGGCCGCAATCTGATACGATCCCTTCAGAACCTCGACAGCAATTTGCTCCGTTTTCATGTCGGCCACTATCTTGAACTCCTCTAGTTCATCCCTGGCACCTACTACTCTCGTATCCTCTTCACGACTCTCAACAAACTCTACCATCCATGCGAGATCTCCGTGGATGAATTTATCCAAAGCTTTCCTAGTGCTTTGGGACTTAAACTTAAGGGAACGAAATGCATTTTCAATGTCCTGACTACTGATAATCCCAACCTCTGAAGCCTTTTTAATCAAAGGTTCCAAGCTTTCACCGCCAAGCCGATTCAACTTTTCTATTGTCTTCGCAGGCAAGTCGCCTCGGTTTGAAACCTCCTGCCTTGCCAACTCTTCAGCCAGTCTTTCTCTCAGACCTGTTTCAATAGCCGTCCTGCAAAGACTTATCGCCCCCGCACAGATTCCGGCACGGTAACACATGCTAGCAAGAGTCAGATATTTGAAGATCGTTTTCTCAATACAAATCTGCTCGAATTTCGAGGACCCCATCTTGTCTCTAGACTTCAACAACTCCTGTTTGATTTCGAAATCCACCACCCTGCGGATAATATGCTGTTCATGGAGAACAACGTATTGATTTTTCAATACTTTATCTATCCATTGCAGATCATAATCTGCCGGGACGAATCCATAGTGATAGGAAACTGTCTTCTTTATTCGTCCCGTCATTTCATCAGATAATTGTGGTATCTTTATTTCTTCCATGTTTGCCATTACCGATTTTTCTTTGTTGCCACCCAACAATGATTATTGTACAACTCCGCAACATAGTATGTCGAAGAGCGGCGAGTGCCAACTCGATTCCTGCTAATTTGTGGGACATAGACCCTATCTCAGGCTGCTCCTTGAGGGATCATGGTTTGCGTCCGCGGAATTCACGATCTTCGCCCTGTGCTGGTAAAGGCGGGTTCGATAATGAATTTGCTAAGGTGCCCACATCAATTGCCAAGTCGGCCAATTCTTGCCAGGACAACGTCGCAGTGCTGATCGCTAAACCATCATTGGTAATCCAAACAGCGTGAATATGGCCTTCTGGAATTGTGGAGGCTTCAAGGTGCTTGCTGATGCTATAGAGCCTGTTTAGGCGCTCAATCGTACTCCCATCATTCTTTTGAAAGAGCTGTTTTCCAGTGATCTTCATTGCCATTTCATAGGCTTGATATAGCAACCATACTACAATCTCAAAATGATATAGCGCCCGAAAATAGACGGACACCCGTTCTTTCGATCCTCCAAGGTAACCCAGTAACGCGGCACGCCCGTCACCGTATTCTGCTAGGGCCATTTGGGCACGGCGAAGTATGCCGAATATAAACGGTTTCGCCTCGGGCTTGATTTGGACTCGAAAGATTGAATTCAGAATGAAGTTATTGACCCAGTGTTCCGCTTGATCGAATTCTTTGGATAAATCGGGGGCACTGCATTCATTGAGCTTTGAAAGCCCCTGTGAAACGTAAGCATCAAGCGCATAATTGGTAAAGGGCATTTCGAACACCTCTTTGGTGCCTAACGTGGCGGGTCACTTGTTTGGCAGGCCCGGCGGCCTGCCAAATCAAGTGCACCCGCTGGTTATGACGTTTCTCTCTTCTTTGCTCCTATCTTCGTACCTTTTCCACCAGCGGCAAATGCAGAGAGGAAGTCCTCCGACAACTTCTCAATGCCTACGAATTGCCGGATGCCGTTCTGCAGGGCAAAGAGCTCGTGGATGGCCTCGTAGGTCAGTTGGGTGCTTGGAGCCTGTGTTAAGGAGAAGCACTTGCCGTGGAAGTCCTTGACTTGCCGAAGGAGATCCTCCGGGAGATACATGTAATACTGCTCAATCAACGCCTCCAGTTTTTGTACGCAGCCGCTGTTGGCGACGGCTTCGCTCACCCTCGCGGGCGCTTCAGGGGTGATCTCACCAAGCCACACGTCTATTGTCGTAATGTAGCCGTTCAACTCGAGAAAGAGGGAAGCAAGGGCATCGAAGAAAGCAGTCTGCTTATCGTACACGACCGTGAATGGGTGTTGTCGCCTCTCTGCTGACAGTCGCTGCATGCTGAGCCGATGTTGGAGGTAAATGGTGGCCAGAGCAGAAACGAGCGATATCAAGCCACCAAGCAAAAGCATGGTAACGGATGAGGTCATGTTTTCTGGTCCCTACGCATCGCTTCTCTTAATCGCCTCGTCATAACAATGATTATTCTGCACCTCCGCAACAGAGTATACCGAAGAGCGGTGAGGGTCAACTCTATTCCTGCAAACTCGATGGACATAGCCGCTATTTCAGGCTGCTCCTTGGGAATTATGGTATGCATCCCCGGGATTCTCCCCGGAATTCGCGTTCGAATTAGCGGCATAACGATTGAACTCAGCCGCGAAGCCCGCAGGGGGACGTCAACTGGAGCGAGTTGTTCGACATCCGTTACTGCCTTTCACTGATCATTCCAATGCTTCTCAGAAGCAATCGTCCAAGAGGACTGGCTTCATGGTAGGAGACCTTGAAATCTCCGGAGAACGTGTCGAATTCAGGCATTCCATCCCTGCCTTTGGAAATGTGGCGTGTTAACAACCCGAGTTGAATCAAGTGGTCCTTGTAGCTTTGCTGAAGAGCATAATCGTCCAGTTCTTCAATGGAGCACCCAATGTAGGCAGCACGATGCTCAAATACATCTTTGTGCAGTTCCCTGAATTCCTTATCTCCTCCAATCGTCGGGACGTGAAAGAAGCGAAGCCACAGGACCTCCAAGTCGTTCAGCTCGCCGAGCAACCTCATAAGATGCTTCGACTCGACATGCTCAATCGCTTCCGACGAGAGACTGTTCGCCACCAGCGAGGCGAGGTACGCACGCCGGTCCTCAGTGGTTGATCGGGAAGCCTGCCGCAAAGCTTCTTCAAGGAGGTCGGTGAATTCTTCGTCAGTTAGATGCTGTCTGACAACATCTTCTTCCAAATGGTTGATTCGCTCCTGAAGTTTGGCTGCGAAATCAGCGATGCGATCTATGCGCTGGCGGGGGATGATCGAGCTAGCGACCTCGGCCAGAAGTGAGCCAGCAAACGGCACTGCCCCGAGAGCTGCCTTCACTCCCGAAACAACATAGTCAATTGCCCGACTCTTGATCGGTTCTGGTGACTGATGCGGGTCGTCCGCCATGATTTACTCCGTCGAACGATCATTATCTTGCAACTCCGCAACATAGTATGTCGCGGAGGGGCACGTGTCAACTCTATTCCTGTCATCTCTTAGGATATAGGGTGCCAAAATCTCGAGGTAGAACCTCCGGCTTCCGACACTCACTTCGTCGCCTCCTCGACGATGCGGATTTCCTCTTCTGTCAGGCCGTAGAGCTCGCGTCGCCATGGATCATTTAAAAGGGAGCCTTCTATCTCAGAAACCAAGACGACGGTATATTTCTTCATTCAATGAGTATAAAAAAGAGTCTTTATATGTCTGCCCCGTAAGTGCTAGGATCTCCTCCAGGACATCTGGAAACGTTCGGTCCTTAAGTTTCCGCACAACTTCTTTTAAGCACACTCCGGTAGTCAAATGGGGCTGAAGGACCTCGATCTCCTTGATCGAGAGGATTTGCCATGGGAAGTCATTAACCCCCTTTTTTGCCAACAGCCCATTGATGTGCTCACAGAAGAACTTCCTATTAATAAGATACAGCGGTTCAAAGGTTACCAAAACCGGAATCAGATCTGTGCAACGGCGTAGTAGCTCAAGGCCTGGCAGTTTGGCTTTGGCTGCTTCCTGAAACTCACTAAGTTGTATGAGTCCCTTCAACACTTGCTCTAGACTGGTGTCGATAGCGGATTCAGCTCCAGTAGCCAAAGCGGCCCGAGAGAAACGAGTTGCTTTACACTCAATCAAAATTGCAGTGTCACCTTCGACTACTACCCAGTCGGGAACCTTCCCCTTCTTTGCCGGGTACGTATGTCGAATATCATCTTCAGAAAACAGGTTTTCAAAAGAAGTCGCCTCCTGCAAAATCCGACCCACATAAGCCTCAAAGAGGTACCCGAAATATCTAGAGAAGCTCTCTTTATACTTATTGAACATCTGATAAAAGATGCCCGTTGAAAAACGGTAAGAAACAAGATCTGGTACAGGGGCTACCATTCGATCCTGATCAATTGCTAATCCCTTACTGTGTTTCCACGGTCGAACGACAGGGAACTGGAAAAGCGGGTTGAAGTCATACATCCGAAAGCGCCGATCTTTTTCCTTGAGCTCCTCGTAGATATCTCTAAAGCGTTGTGGGTCGGCTACAACTTGGTCGAGGATGCGGCAAATGGTCTCGTCATCAGGAAGTCGAATTCCCTGTGATCTCGCCTTGCTGAAGTAACCGCGGGTGAATCCGTTCGTCATCTTCGAAGCCGTCCAAATTACGAAGCCAACATCAACAAAATCTTCGAGGGATACCCTAGTCGTTCTCTGGAACTCCCCTCTAAAATCAAAGTTGGGCACGTCCTTTCGCCTAGAAACCACTTGAGGCATCTCACCAAAGAGAATCAGCGGCTGAGCAAAACACCCAAAGGTGTTGACCTCAAACGGAAACTGAGCAGCAACAAGCCGTAACACCAGGAATATCGGGTTCGAACTGTAGAAACCTTGGCAGAGTTCCTTGTCAAAACAGATGGGATCTGTCAGTAAGTAATCTTCTGCTAACTGTGTTAGTTCAGCTAGCTCTCGCCATCCAAAACTTCTCTTTCTGCAGTATGGATTGGAGAACCGGATAGAAAAAGACGCAATGGCAGCAGCTATAAAGGACGGCAATCCTTCCGTGTCGGCTGGAAAGAATTGATGTCCAACCGAGGTTTGTTTCTGCGAATCTTCAAGTGCATACTGAACGAAGCGAAGCACGACATCTGAGCTATACCTCCGAATCTTCTGGATAATTCTTGATTCAAGCTCCTCTAGATTTCCTTGCCCCTTTATCTCAGGCATCCCAATCTCCTTGAATTAAGTTAGCTCAGCACTTCAAAAGACCAACGCAACATATTTCTCTCACAAAATTGGGTTCGAAGACCCGTTCCAATGGGGATAGCGCCTGTAGACAAGAGTAACGATTTCTTCAAGCTTCTGCTGATCCAGAGTCATGTGACTTCCTCCTCAACTATCCTGATCTCCTTCTCCGTGAGGCCGTAGAGTTCGTAGACGAGTTGGTCGATCTGTTTGTCGGTCGCGTTGATCTGGCGCTGGATGAGTGATTGCTCATGTTCGGTCTTGGCGGCTTGAAGGTTTTTATGAAGCTTTAGCATGGTGTCAACAAGTTCGACCAGGTTGTCGTGAAGCGCTCTATCCCTAGGGTCCTCGAACTCAATTGCCCGTATCGGAAGCTGACGAAGGTCTCCAGGATAGACATGCAGCCCGCCCCCGATGCCACTACGAAAAACAAAATTTAGTAGCCTTGAGTTCACTAGGCCCAGAAGGTAACACATTGAATACTGGCTTGCTGTCTTGAGCTCCTCTTCAGACCATCGAAGATTCCTGCTTGTAACATTCTCGATATTGGACTTCAGAGTGAGACAGACAATTGAATAATCAGCGTACAGGCCGGTTTCATCAAGCGCACAGACTAACCCTCTGTCACCGACAACATCCCGAACCATGATTTTCTGGGCATCAAACAGCTCTGGGAGCCCAGGGCGGCGGACTATCTTAGGATCATACCGCAACCACCGCCCTGTATACGTGATGTAGAACCTCTGGATCTCGCGTGCTTCAATAAAGCGAACGCATTTCTCATCTACTCGTTCGGTAAAGATATAGGCGTCCTTGCGCTTGTTCTCAACTTCACTATGTGCCGCCACACTATAGCTCACATAGCAAAGAACACCTAGTTGAATACCCGCATTTTGAGCCTTTCTATAAACACGCCATTTCACGCCAACGAGGTCGGTTCGAATAACGGACTTTGGCATCGCCAGGGATTGCTCTTGCGGTAGCTGGTTCGTGCTTTGGGTACTCCAATCCGTTATCTGAATCATCTGTCCTGTTCCGTGTTGTTTTTGCACCACAATAATGACGTTAGTTATGGTTGCTCGGTTGAAGACCTTGACTCCCTTGAAATCCACAACCTTAGCTATATGAGCAGTTCTAAGAAAGTGTTCCCGCGATCTTGCCGCATAAGTCTCCGTCAAGTATGACCTGGGGATGATGAACCCTAGGATTCCCTTCATATCAAGGACTATAAAAGCACGTTCAAGGAAAGCTATGAATATATCTGAATTCGCTGTGAAAGTGGAGTATGCCTCCAGATAATAGTCCTTCAACTCTCTTTGCAAGCTACGGCCCCGCACATACGGTGGATTTCCGATCACGGCGTCGAACCCGCCGGTACCCATGATTTCGGGGAACTCGGCGTTCCAGTCGAAGGCGTTGATGCGGTAGCGTTCTTCTTCGTCGATCAGGCTAAGTTGCTTCCCTTCGTAGAAGTCGGGGCCGATGAGGGAGTTGCCGCACTTTATGTTCTCCCCAAGGTCGGGAAGCGCGCGTTCGTGGAAGAGCCGTAGGCTCTGGCCGATCGTCTCCTCGTTCTCGCCTTCGAGCACCTTGAGCAAGAGCGAGAGCTTGGTCACCTCAACGGCCTGGGTGTCGATGTCCACACCGTAGATGTTGTTCAAGAGAATCCGCTTCTTCTCCGCGGTGGTCAGGCGCCAGTCGCCACCCGGACCGTGGAAGATCTTCGGCTGACGGCCTTTGGCGTGCTTCTCTGCGTCGTGCTCGGAGTACCAGTCGAGGTGCCAATCGAGAAGGGTTTGGTAAGCACCCAAGAGGAACGAGCCAGAGCCACAAGCGGGATCTAAGATACGTAGCTTGCTCGCCTTCTGCGGGGTCTTTCCTTCAAGGAGCTGTCCCACGGTGTGGTTTACGATGTAGTCCACGATGTAGGTGGGGGTGTAGTAGACGCCACCGGCCTTCTTCACCTCGGGCTTGTCCTCCACCTTGGCGTGATGTCCGGCGGTCAATCGAATCACCTTACCGAGGAACTGCTCGTAGATATGGCCGAGGATGTCGGCGGGCAAAACGGAGAACTCATACGGGCTATCCGGATAGTAAAGGTCTTTAAAGACCTCTTTCAGCACCTTGTCATCGACGGTTAAGCTGAGGGTGAGTCCGTCGGGCGGCTCAAGGCGGTCCTTGTCCTTGCGGAAGTGAAACAGGCCAGAGTTGTAGCGCTCATCTGCGCGGCGGAAGATCTGGCACAGCCGGTTGTAAGCGCGCATTCCGCTTTGCAGGGCCATCAACTGCCCGTAGTCCTCGATCCCCCGGTCCTCGCAGATGCGAAGGAAGATGATCCTGTCGATCGTGCGTTGCACGGCGAAGTTCAACTCGCGGGTGGAAAGATCAGCGTTACGCAGGGCGATGTTGCGTGCCAGCACGTCACGCCAGTTCTCGATCTCCTTTAGGAAAGCATCGTCCACCTCGGCGGTTCCGCGCTTGCGCTTGGTCGATTCAGCGTAGCGGTCGAACGAGCCCTTGAGAATCTCCTCGCGTGAAAAGATCCCGGCAATCTCGTCCCAACGCTTGGCGTATTCGGTGTATGTGAGGTAGAGGATGCGTGCGGCGGAGGCCTTATCCGCCTTCGCCGGCTTGATCCGGCAGTCGTAGACCGCGAACTCCTCGAAGTCGGTGAGAATGGAGAGCGGCAGCTTGGCCGACCAGGCATAGCGCCGAAGCTGATAAGCCGGAATGGGATCATCCTTAATGCCGACTGATGGGCGTTTCGCTTCCACGAAGAACTTGCGCGTACCGCCGATGCGGAAGCAGTAGTCCGGTGCCTTGGTCGCACCACGAATCTTGATCGCATCCTCGTGTACGACATCCTTGAACGCTTCGGCGTAGCCGGCCTCGTTGTACATATCCCAACCGAGGGCCTTGAAGAGCGGGTTGATCAGCTCCAGGCGAGCCTGCGCCTCGTTGTAATCACTGGAGCGATAGGCGTCGCGATTGCGTTCGAATCGCTCGACGAGCCGTTTGACTCCTTTAGGTTCGGACATTCCCCTTCCTTGTCCTCTCAAGGTTTCTTCCTAAGATTGTGGCTATTGTTTCATAACGTTTCAAACCTCAGTGACGAAGAGAACCTGTTAAAAGAGCCTAAAGAGCGTAGGTATCGGCTGAAAGATCGCTTGCAGCGATTGCCCTATCCTGTTCTGGGCTGGATCGTTTGTCGCTGGGAAAGTCGGTGTGCTACGTCGTTCCCTCTTTTGATTCCGTGGATGCATCTCTGAAAGCGTGCATCTGCTCCCTTAGCTTCCGAATAGGTGAAGATGCCTGAGCGAGTGACCGGTTGGGTCATGAACAAATAAAGACTGGTCTAAGGTTGAGGAAAAAGGGCTCGGGGAGATCGAGTTCGTAGATCCCTGTCCAGACCTTGATCGGCGCATCGCTACACCTCATGATCCGTGGGCCGACCCTCGTCAATTGCAGTGTCTCTCTTTCTCAACCTATTCATGACCTCCAGGGCAAGGCTATGGCAGCGGTTCTTGAGATTGCTCATCTCCCTCTCTTAAGATCTTGCTGGGCCTTGCTGAGAATCTGCTCGAACAGTTCAAGAGGATCATGGGAGTCCACTACTTCACGGAAGGCCTTAAGCCACTTTCGGACCGTATCGAGGTGCAAGTTCAAGCGTTGGCGGATGAGAATCATCTCTACGTCCTCTAAGTCGCGCGGACGTCCGGCAACGCACTTGTGAATGATCAAATCTTCCGGGCCGATCAGCCGCAGCGTTCCAACCTCGGGAAAGTTCACTCGCACCGCTCGCTTCAGAGCCTCCTCTTCGTAACCGGGAATTCCCAGTGAGATGTCGATCGGAACACCGTGATCAGTCTGGATGAGTACTACCCGATGCTGTAGGGCGAACGCCCGCGCGTCGGGACTGCGGGCGTTGAACCTCTCTAGAACAGCGTCTACAAAGGTCT
>Ga0315539_1002772_pt1 | contig 12509 bp, 7 predicted proteins | sample SalMarSW160150MG_FD_203097 | JGI IMG/M metagenome (GOLD analysis project Ga0315539, IMG submission 203097) | Salt marsh sediment microbial communities from the Plum Island Ecosystem LTER, Massachusetts, United States - Salt Marsh Sediment SW1601-150 ... | reverse complement strand
TTTCTTCCTGTGGCGTTTCGAAAGTCAGGGCATAGATGTAATCTGTCCAGATCTGAAGTTGCAATGGCATCTGGTCTTTTTTTTCAAAAGCCCTGAGACAACATTCTTTTGCTTCTTCATACCTGCCATGTTTGGCATATGAAAAAGAAAGTAATACAGTTGCAAAAGTCAGACTTGAATCATATTCCAATACCCGGGAAAACCATTGTGCTGCCGTGGAATAATCAAATTTTATCAATGCTCCGTACCCATAAGCAAAAAAACTATACACTTCATGAGAGTTAGTAGATACAAGTTGATGAAAAGCAGCAGGCACTTCCTTTTGCAGTTCAGCTATAATAAGGTAATTCTTTACCATAAAAGAAAGTGAATCAATGAAATGCAGAATATTTTCTGTTGTTCCATCAACATGAAAAGACTTAAAATCATCTTTTGCTTTTGTATCGTATAATTGTGCATTTAACCTTATTATTGTACCTGATTGTTTTATACTGCCGTAAATAAACATACTGGCGCCCAGCTTCTTTGATATTCTATTTGCAACAGAAGGTGTTATTGAAGTATTATTGGTAAAACCACTGTTTTGGAGCAGACTGTTGATGCTTTCTTTTTGTTTCACTTTTAATTCCTCTGAGTTTGAGAGGGAGGTAATGAGATCAGTTTGAATTGCAGTCTGCCATTTATTCCAGGTTGTATCATTTGTCATGTTCTGAAAAGGCAATACGGCTACTGAAATTCGATCATTTGCACGCATCTCATTATCTGTTTTATCCCGGCTGAATATTTTCGGCCATACAAGAATCACAACTATAATCAGTAATACAGCAATCACAACATCATTTGTCCTCAGTCTTCTCTTTGAAGGTTTTGTTATAGTTTTTTTCTCCCCGGTTACTGTTTCCGATTCCGTTTTAATTATGCCTTCGGAAGTAATATCAAATACCCAGCTAAGGATAACGACAACAGGTAATCCCAGCACGAGAAGAAAAACAACCAGTGTTGCTGTCCATTCCGGCAGGAGCAAAGGTTCAATAAGATTGTTAAGCAGTTCAATAATGATATAAGCAGTTGCAGCATATATGGTAAGCACCCTGAAGACTTTGCGTCTTTTCAACTCCTGCCACAGTCTGATAAGTTTGTTTGGTTTTTGTGGCATAAGATTTGGTCAGGTTGAGGTTTGATATATAAAAATAGCAACTTAATTATTTAATTGCTCAGCAACAGCCTTCTTTACCTGCTCAAGTAAAAGATAGCTTGAGTGATTATACACGGGTCTTAGTCCCCAGCTTTTTTCAAGTAGCTCCAGGGCTTCATTATATTTACCCTGTTTATATAATCCCAGACCTTTATTTTCCAGATAGAGATAACTTTCTGGTCTTATTTTCAGTGCCTTGTCAATAAGCTCCATACCTTCATTAATATTTCGATCTTTATTGATCAGGAACCAACCAAGATTATTCAGACAGCTGGGATTTTCAGGTTCCATGGCTATGGTCTCCCGGTAACAATCCTCCGCTTTATCCAGGTAGCCTCCCTCAGTGTAAATATAAGCCAGGCCAAATTTTGTAGCTACATCAGATAAGGAAAGATCTTCAGCTACAGATATACATTTCTCAATATATCGATTTGCCGCAATCGTGTCTTCTTCAGTTAATGCCAGGATAGCCTGCCTTTGGGGTACATAATAAGTACCAGGGAAATCCTGCTCTGCTTTTTTATACAGCTTTTTTTCTTTCCTGTACTGGCCAGTCTCATGATATGAAAATCCAAGCATAATATAGTCATATGCCCACCTTGGTTTTGACCCCCATTTTTTATATATATCAAGAGCTTTTCTCATGGCATTAATCGCATTATCATATTGATCCAAAGCAACATAAATGCGCCCCAATTCATAGTATATAGGGGGATATTGATCATCAAGTTCCAGAAGTTGATTACAGTATTTAATTTCTTCATTTGGTGTTTCAAAATACATGGCATAAAGCCAGCTTAAGTGAATATTCTTCCTTATGTCCATCTGATTTCTTCTATCGTAAACCTTAAGACACCATTCTTTTGCCTGATCAATCTGGCTGATGTTATAATAAGCCACAGAAAGCATTGTTATTGCAGAATAAAAGCTTGAGTCGATAGCTATGGCCTGCAAATAATAATTAATTGCTGTAGTAAAATCTGTATTATTAAAAGCTTTTTGCCCATACATGAAATACCTGTATGCTTCGGGTGAACTGGTAGGTAAAGTATACCTGTCAGCAATAGATGATTCCTGTTTTAATTTCGATATTACAAGAAAATCCTTTACCTGCGCGGAAAGGGAATCAATGACGTCAAAAATCATCTCCTCCCTGTCGGGGCTTTCTATTTGAAACGACTTAATTACCTCTTCATTTTTCGGATTAATCAGTTGAGTATTTACCCGGACTACATTACCTGCCTGAGTTATGCTTCCATAGACTAAGACGCTTGCATCCAGTTTCTGTGAAATTGTACTTGCAACTGAAGGTGCTATTGAAGCATAATTGGTAATACCCCTGCTTCGCATTATGCTGTTTACAGTTTCTGTTTGCCTGACTTTTAGTTCTTCTGAGTTGGTAAGGGACGCTATTAATTCATTTTGTATCCCGCTCTGCCAGATATCCCAGGTGGTATCACTGGTCATATTCTGAAATGGCATTACAGCAACTGAAATCTTTCCATCGGATGAGCTCAGGCTCTCCAGACTGTTTCTATTGAATATTTTCGGCCATACAAGAACTACAACTATGATAATCAAAGCGGCTATTACATAATCACTGGCTTTCAGGCGGCTTTTTCCGGCAGGTTTTATTATGGGCTCTTTTTGCTCGGGTTCTTCGATCGGTCCGGTTTTCTTTATCCCTTCAGGAGTGAAGTCAAATATCCAGGCAAGAATTGCCGCTACCGGAAATCCTATCGCCAGCAGTAATATAATTAATGTAGCAACCCATACAGGCAGATGCAAAGGTTCAACAAGATTGTTAACCAACTCAATTATGATATAGGCAATACCTGCATAAATGGCAAGTACTCTGAAGACTTTCCGTCTTTTCAGCTCCTGCCAGAAGTTTTTAGGATTTTCAGGTTTTTCAGGCATAAGGCTATTTTAATAGGTTTAACTAATAAATATATGCAATTAAAATATTTTAATCAAGAATATTATTAGAGATGAGTTATTTAGCTGCAGAAGGGATGTTACATGCGAAGTTCTTGCTTTTCCTTATAATAAAGTAATAGCTAACTTCCCATCGGGAGGCATATTATTGTATTAGCCCCTTGAGTTGAGCTTATCAATGATTTTATAATCGGGGCAAGTATTTACCGCTGTCAATCTTCATTAAAATACTCATTGATCAGACTTTGAAATCTTTCCTCATCATGCAATAAGAATAAATCAGGGCTTAGTTTTAACCATACCAGATCGCGATAACCATCCTGGAGCGCTTTTTCCAAATGGTCAAGGGCCTCACTTTTCCTGTCCTGGGCTGCAAGAAACTCGGCAAAATTTATATGTGCGGTTGTGTCGATTTCAATCACTTTTTTCCCGAATTCCCAACCGGTATTACTGTCACCAAGATAGGTTAATGCAAGTCCATACCAGAAAAATGATAAATGATTATCAGGATAATCCCTCACCCAGGTTGCAGCCTTTTTTCTTAATTCAAGAAAATGCTTCCTGGCATTTTCATTGTTTCCCATCAAATTGTAATTTATGCCTAAATTATAGTGAGCAGATGCATTTATCTCCGGATTGTTGCGGAGGATTTCCTCTAAAACTTCAATTGCTTTATCAGACATTCCCTGAAGCCGGTAGACATAGGCTAAGTTATACTGATTTGTGGAAAACCCGGGATCAAGGCTCCTGGTTTTGAGAAATTCAATTTCAGCCTTTTCCAGACTATCCATACATACATATGCACAACCTAAATAAAAATAGCTCCATGGATTTTCCGGGCCATATTCGACCATTTTTTTTGACCAAATAAAGGCAGAATCCATCTGCCCAAGCTTTGTCAGATATGTCCAAATTAGTCCACTATAAGAGAGCATTAGATATGGATCAATATGAAGTGCAATTTTGTATTCTTCAACGGCCTTTTCATAGTCGCCCTGGTTTTGAAAATACCAACCCAGGTTATTGTGAGGCGTCGATTTATCAGGATAAAGTTCAAGCAAAGTTTGTTCATATTGGATGGCTTTATCCAGGTCACCTTCGATATTGCTGGCATAAAAAGCAAGGATCCCATATTTTTCACTGTCTGTAAGATCATCAATAGATAGCATTGCCTCTTCCAACCATTCCCGTCCTTTCTCCCTGTCAAATTTCTCATAGAGCAAATTACCCAAAGAGGCTTTCGCGGTAGTGAAATTAGAATCAATTTCAATGGCATTCTCATAATGGATTTTTGCACCTTCAAAATCAAGGTTAATATGATTTTCAATGCCGAGGGAAAACTGCTTAAGGGCATTCAAAGAAGAGGTGGTGACTTTTGACAGTGGCTTACTTTGTCCTGATATCTTATATCTCGATTCTCCCAGGTTTCGCCTTATCCTGTGACTCAATTGATCCAGCTTTCCGATTACTTCATCCTGAACACTTGCATAAATGACTTCTGACCTCATTACATCCCCGGTTTCAGCTTCCAGGATTTTAGCAGTTAAAATATAGTGGCCTCCAACTCTGCTAATACCTGGAACAATACAAACTTCTATGCCTTCACGAATAGCAATCTCCCTGCCTGTCTCTTCATCAATGTATAATCTATCCCCCTTTTTCATTCTTTTTAATGTCTCGAACATTCTCTGCCGTGGCATTACATTAATATATCGTGATTGATCTATGCTCAATGTAAAAGCAGTATTCAGTGAATGATCAAAAATTGTTTCTTCAGTAAGATTTTCAAAATCGGTGATCACGATCCAATCCCGCTCTTCAAAATGTATTGATTTTCCTCCATAGAACAGAAACATAATTACAACAATACCGATTACTCCAAATGAGCTTACCCGGACTATCTTTTCTTTACTTTTCCCTTTCTTGGCTTTCAACATTTCATCTGATGGACCTGCTATGTCGGGGATTACATTATCAGGATGAAATGCAGCTTCTTTTATATCATCCTGTTCTATTTGAGCAAGAGAAAAATCCTCCCATTGGGCAGTACTACTGTTCCTTCTAAGTTTAATTCCATCAGGAGTTGCTTTAAAAAACCAGGAAAGCAACAATGCAATGGGAAACCCAATGCTGGCAAAGACCATAACAAAAGTTATAATCCTGACAGGCAGATTAAGGGGTCCGATGATTATATCTGTGATTTCAAGCAGACTAAAAGCAGCAGCTATGTAAACGGTCATGACATGGATCACCTTCCTTCGTTTCAGTTCCTGCCAGAATTGGAATGGGTTGTTAGATTGTTCAGGCATATTGGGTTGGTTTGGATATATAAATTTAATCCAACTTGGTTACATTACCAAATAGAAAGTACACGCATTATCCCCCTTGCGTTAGAGAAGAATTACCCCGGAGGGGTAGAATAATAGTAGCCCCGGGTAAGTCTGCCCTGAGAAATCCGCATTAGCGGAATATTTCACAGGGCGGGCGCAACCCGGGGTATTGAAATCGAAAACACAACTGCCGAAACTCCCTAACCTTAATCAAGGGAAATCATTTCATTCGGCGGAAGGATCAGGTGCTGATAAGAACGCTTCAGCCTTCCGGTCCATGAATCGTTTTCCCTTTTAAAAAGGATGGTAGTTGGACCGGCTGTATTTACGTTTACCTCAACCAGGGGCTCACGCCCCTGGCTACCAACATACGGCCCCGCCCCGTGAAATAAAAGCAAAACTTTTACTCCATTGGAGTATTTCACGGGGCCCGGTGGGGCCAAAAGAAGAGACAAGAAGAGAACAAAAAGTAAATGAAATATCGAATATCGAACAAGGAACACCGATTTATGAAGTAAATCTAAAATCATAAATCGTTAATCGATGTTCTTAAATCAAAGACCCAGCACCGAGCCGAAGGCCCAGACCGAGCAGAGCGAGCGTCAGGGGACCCAGGACCGGGAACCGAGTACCGTCTTTGCCAAAATCTTTAGGTTAATTTAAGGGACAAAAGGATGACAAGCAAGGAATACGGGATTAAAACTGAGATGGTTAGCCTGGTTTCGAATGAATGTAAATAGATGTGAGATAAAGGAAATAAAAGGTTTTAATCTTAAGAAAAGGGCCCAATTTCAAAAAAAATCATATTTTAGTTTCCATTAATCAACCTAAAACTTCTCCACTATGGCAAAAGAAAACATTGAAGAACTTAGCATTAAGATTCTAAAAAGAAGGAAAAGGATTGTTTTGGTACTTACAATTACATTTATTGTGATAATAGCTGTAAACCTGGTATTCATTGTTGCATCAATAGGAAACGAGGATAGAGATCTTCAATTTTCCTATTTTATACCAATGTTTCTTTTCGTTGGGATTATTATACCGATGAACATGGGAGTAAAAAAAATCAACAAAGAATTAGCCAGAAGGAATGACAATTAGATGACAAAAAAAGCCCCAATAGATGAGCAAGGAGCAAAGAGCATAGAGTATTAAATCACAAAATCCTCCATTGGAGTCCTTTGGACAAAAAACAAATAACTGCCGCAGGCATGCCTATGGCAAAATAATAACCAAGTTTCAAATTTCAAGTTCCAACCCATTTTAGATTTACGAAGTATTTTCTAGTCCTGAAATCGGCGTTCGTTAATCGGTGTTCTTAAATCACAGAGAATTCAGCCACCCTGCCACTTCCTCCGGACTCAACCCTTTTAATCCTAACTTATTCTTCTTGTTTAAGCCATTCAAATCAATGACTAGCTTTCCAGGCTTCTAAATCCAGATCATTTACCGGGAATTAAATATTCATTCAATCTCCAACTGCTTATACCGAGCAAGAGAAGAATTTAGCATTTCCCTTGATTGCCGGATGACCTCGGATCTCCAGACTTCAGAGGAGGGATAATACAATTCCTTGAAATCATGCATCACTTTTCTCTCAGTTCTCTTGTTTTTAAAACCATGATGGAATCCCTGGTTCTCCAGGATCATTCTCTGAAGGGAAATCATGGACCCAATGGTTTCTTGTGAATTCAGAGTCCCAAATTCAAAGGGCATACAAAGTGTTACAGCATCTGGATTTACCTGTTTTATAAATCCGGAAAGATCCCCAACAATGGTATAAAAATCTTCACTATCACCCCAGTCGATAAAGTGACCCTCAAAGAGAGATTCTGTTACAGACTTTATTGATTCATTCTTCTCAGGATTTGAGAAAAGATGTAGCTTTGACCATTCCCCATAACCGGTATGAAAATCAATTGCGAAGATCGATTCATATGGCTCAAATATCTCAGGCAGGATTGATTGAAGTGCATGAGTTTGAGGAGTAAAATCTTTTCCACCATAGAAGAATCCTTCAGGAAATTCATATTGTCCCTGTAAAACTGCCTGCCTTAAGGTAGCCATTGACTCCTTAAGTATATTCCACATCGCCACAAGGTAGAAGAATTGATTGTGTAAACTATTCCTGTTCACTTCACCTGAGGGGCACAACAGGTCATATAAGTCTTTATAGCCAGGATTCGTATTTTTGAATATAGATTTATCAATCCCGCAATTCCGGTTAAGGTCAACATTAAATTCAGTTGCCTTCCTTATATATTTAAAACCATAGGGATTGAAAGCATGGACAAACAGAATCCCCATATCGCTCACAAGCTCCTCATTGAGCAATTCAGTCATGAACATTTGTTGAATGGCACTACCGGTATAGCCCTCTACTCCGTGAGTGCCGGAGATCAGGATGAGCAGTCGGCTTGTATTCTGTTGTGGGGGGATATAGCATAGATCCATGAATAGACTGGTATCTATGTTGCTCTCCACCTTGAATTCAGAAGATTCAACATTCCTAAAAATCTGTTTCACTTCAGCAACATCAGCCAGGAATGAATTCCTCGATTCATCGTATGTTTCCTGGAAATAGACCAGATCTTCTTTATTGATATCTATATCATCCCGTTCCGGTGAATATGTTTGATAATAGATGTAGAAAAATATAAATCCACCGATAATTATTATAAGAATGGAGTACAGGAATATCTTAAGGATCTTTTTCATAATGGATTGTTTGATTGTTCAGGCATATAGGGTTGGTTTGGATAGATAAATATATATCAACTATTTATCAAACGCAAGGGAGGTTCCTGTTTAATGACCTCGTACAACGACTGTGGGTGTGATTGTGCTGGTTGCAGTTCGTGGTACGAGTTTGATTTTGGTATTCGGTTACGAAGCCCGTATCGTTAAGCGGTTACGGTGTTCGTTAATGGATATTCTTAAATCAATTCTTTGTTATAGTTTTAACCAACTTGCCACATCCTCCGGACTCAGCCCTTTTAAACCCAAAGGAATATCGAACACTGATTAACGAATGTTGAATTATGAAGTGGAAAAAAGATCTTAATTCGTAATTCGGTGTTCCCTGCCTGCAGCAGGCAGGCTTGTTCATTATTCATTGGAACATAAGAAGCTACTACGTTCACTTATCAACATATCAACCTATAACTTATCCCATAGGGATGCCTATGGCATAACTTCTCCAGCCAATCCCTAACCTCATCCGGTGTAACCGTCCTAATCTCAAGCTTGTTCTTCTTCCGGAATCCCATCATCTCCTGATGCAGCTTAGTATACTTCTCTACCTCACCCAACTTCTCCACCGTCTCATACCCCAACTCCTGGAGCACCGGCACCCACTTCTCCGGACTCACCCCCCTGGGAATATACAATATCCCAACCTGCCGGCTGGCAGGGAACAAGGAATATCGAATATCGATTAACGATTTTTGATTTACGAAGTATTTTCTAGTTCTGAAATCGATATTCGTTGATCGTTAATCTTAAATCAAAAACCGAGCAACCAGCACCGAGGACCCAGAACCGAGTACCGCTTTACCAAAATCTTTAGGTTAATTTAAGGGACAAAAGGATGACTGGCAAGGAAAAGGATCAGAAAATCAGAGGCTTAGGAGATGTTATTAGACAGGACAAATAATGAACAAAACACTTGATTAATAATAATGAATATCATAATTTTGGTTAAGTAACTAAAACCTCTCTATAATGAAAAGCAATTTTAAAATTCTATCCCTTATTGGCATTATCATGGTTATGGCCATGTTTAGCTGTACAACTCAACAGCCTGTTGAACAAGAAGAAATAAACTCATTAAAAGGTGTTTGGGAGTTTGTTTCAGGAGAATCAACTACGCAGGATACCATAATCACATATCCTGGACCTCAAATGCCTGATCTTAAGTCCTTTAAATTTATTACTGAGAAACACTGGGCAGTTACTGGAATGGCTCATTCACAGGAAATGAATTGGGGTTTTTCTGGACCCTACCGTCTCACTGATGATACCTATGTGGAGTATTTTTTTATTCACAGTAATCCGGAAATATTAAAAGATTCTGCAGTATATAGCTATACCCTTGAAGGTGATACTTGGATCATTTCACAGGAAGGATATAGCGAAAAGTGGAAACGAATTGAATAGATATTGATTTAATCCACATCCTCCTAAAACCCTGAAATCATCATTCAGGGTTTTTCTTTCAATTTATCAATCCAGCCAGCCACCTCTTCCGGACTCAGCCCTTTTAACCCCAAAGGAATATCGAACACTGATTAACGAATGTTGAATTATGAAGTGGAAAAAAGATCTTAATTCGTAATTCGGTGTTCCCTGCCTGCAGCAGGCAGGCTTGTTCATTATTCATTGGAACATAAGAAGCTACTACGTTCACTTATCAACCTATAACTTATCCCATAGGGATGCCTATGGCATAACTTTTTCAGCTCCTTCGGAATCCCCAACTCAACATATTCCTGCGTACTGCTTACTGCATACTGGTCAAGGGACGCATTTTAGCCTTCTCCGCCGACTGGCGGATACGGCTTACGCAGTGCGGGAAGAAGATCACATCCTGGATCGAGGGGGAATTGAATGAGGGAGTTATTGGGTTTTGGATAGTAGGTGTGGACAATCTTGTGACAAAAAAGTAGTTCCTACCAGATTTGGAATAGTTTGTTTGTGGGTAGTGGCATATTGAGAACTTATTTATTTTTCAAAGCCCATTTTCTTTACTATTTCAACAAATCTTGGGTCTGAGCGCAGGGGGTCATAAATGGGATCAGTGTTCAAGTAGATTAAATTGGATGTACGATTTTCATAAGCCTTTTCTAGCCAAATGATAGCATTTTTACTTTCTCCCAGACCAATATATATAATTGCAAAACTAATAGGAGAAACATGTCTCTCTTTTGATATTTCAATTAATTCATTTAGAATAAATTGAGCTTTGTCTTGATCACCTGTCGTTCCATAGACATATCCCAAGAGTGAATTGCAATAACTATTGTCTCTGGAATACCTTAAAGCTTTTTGCATTTCTGAGATCGCTTCAGGAACCATACTTTTTTGAAGATATGCTAACCCCAAAGTATAATGAGTAACGTAAAAATCAGGGCTTAAAAACAATGCGTGTAATAATTCTTCAATTGCCTGGTCGTATTTCCGTGCCAAGTATAAACGGAATCCTACGTTTCTATTTATAATAGGGGAAAGGGGATCAAGTTCTTGTGCAAGTTTTGCTTCGGTAATTGCTTTATCATGCTGGGTATAAACAGTAAAACAATTTGCATACCATTGGTGCGCAGGACTGTAACTTGGATTAAGTTGTATGGCTCTTTCAAAATCTTTTAATGCACCACGCCAATCCCAGTTATGATATAGTTTAACATAAGCTAACGAAGTGTAAGCTTCAGCAAGGGAGCTATCAATTTTCAGTGCTTTAGTAGCTGCATCTATCCCATTTTGATAATTATCCCAAATACCATCTTTTGATGTGATATACTCATAATTCCCTATCAAGTTATAGCAATCAGCAAGTCCAGCATAAGCCCTGGCAAAGTTCGTATCCACATCAATCGCATTATTAAAGTATCCTATGGCTTCTTTAACTCCCTCTTCAGTTCTTTTATTCCAGAAATATCGACCTTTAAAATACAAATCAAAAGCTTCAGGATTATCTGTGATCCTTTTTTCAATCTGTAGTAATTCTTCAGTTGAAAGAACAGTTTTTAATTCATTAGCAATTTGTTCTGCAATATTTGATTGAATAGTAATTATTTCTGCAAATGGTTGATCATATTCATTCTGCCATATGTGTTTATCATTAATTGGTTCAATTAATTGTGCAGTTACTCTAACTTGATCTCCTATCTTTTTATATGTTCCTTCAAGAATATAATTGACACCCAACTCTACGGCAATTTCCGGTATTCTTTTTATTGTTTCCTTATAAGTTAATACTGAATTTAAGGAAACCACTTTTTCAAATGATTTTATTTTATATAAATGATTTATGATCTCATCAGTTAATCCATCACACATGTATTCCTGGTTAGGGTCTGCACTAAAATTCTTAAATGGCAATACAGCAATTGATTTCTCCAAATTGTCTTGGGATTTAGCGTTTTTTCTACCACCAATAATATTAACAATTAACAATCCAATAATGATCACAATACTTACATAGGTTGCGACTTTCCAAACATTTGAAGTAATAGGTTTTTCTTTTTTCAGAATCTCTCTGGATGGTTTAGTCTTCTGGACACCTTCCGGTGTTATATCATACACCCAGGAAAGAATTATTGAAATAACAAATCCAATACAGAGAAGTATAATAATAAAGTTTAATGTCCAGGTTGGTAATCCTAATGAAGGTGCGACAATGTCAACTAATTCAAGTATAACAAAAGCAGCAGCAGCATATACAGGTATAACACGAATAACCCTCCTTCGTTTTAACTCCTGCCAGAATTGAAATGGATTGTTGGATTGTTCAGGCATTAGGTTTGGTTTGGATAGTTAAATTTAATCCAACTCGTTATCAAATCCAAATTAGAGAAGATTCCCATTATCCCCCAGGAGTTTGGGAAAACCATACCCCGGAGGGGTACAATTATCAATAGCCCCGGGTAAGCGTAGCGCAACCCGGGGTATAGAAACAGGAAGAATAACCGCCGAAACTACCAGACCTTATTCCGGGGAAGTCCTCGCATTCGGCGGAAGGATCAGGTGCTGATAAGAACGCTTCAACCTTTCGGTCCATGAATCGTTTTCCCTTTTAAAAAGGATGGTAGTTGGACCGGCTGTATTTACGTTTACCTCAACCAGGGGCTTACACCCCTGGCTACCAACATACGGCCCCGCCCCGTGAAATAAAAGCAAAACTTTTACTCCATTGGAGTATTTCACGGGGCCCGGTGGGGCCAAAAGAAGAGACAAGAAGAGGACAAAAAGTTAATGAAATATAGAATACCGAACAAGGAACACCGATCTAAGAAATAAATTATAAATCTTAGATATTTAATGGATAA
>Ga0315539_1002771_pt1 | contig 12513 bp, 9 predicted proteins | sample SalMarSW160150MG_FD_203097 | JGI IMG/M metagenome (GOLD analysis project Ga0315539, IMG submission 203097) | Salt marsh sediment microbial communities from the Plum Island Ecosystem LTER, Massachusetts, United States - Salt Marsh Sediment SW1601-150 ... | reverse complement strand
TCCTATAGAGGGAGCGAAGAATGACCGGAAGATTCTCACTATTCAAAATCACGCGTGCCGATGCTATCGTTTCAATACTCGTATGCCTGTTTTTTACGGCTATAGTCCAGCTTGCACTCAGTAATTCACGTGATCAGTCATATCGCATTACATGTGCAAAAAATCTCTCGGTCATCGGTAAAGCAATGTTTCTTTATGCCAATGATTATGAGGGCAAATATCCGCGAGCCGGGGGACCTACGTCACTATTGTCCAACAGAATACCCGACTTTACGGCCCCCAATAGATACCTTGCGTACCAGATAGGTTCGGACGGCAGCGGCGGTTTTGCCAACATTTCGTCCAGCCTTTATCTGCTGGTCAGGTATACCGAAGTATCACCGAAGACATTCGTCTGTCCCGGTGATTCAGGAGTGACGGCATTTAATCCTACCGATGAGGAATTAGGCAATCTTGAACTTACCCAACTATGGGATTTTGGTCCGTATCCATCAAGCCATTACAGTTACGCCTATCATATGCCTTATTGTTTGTACTGTCTGACTCAATCGAGCGATCCAGGTATGGCAGTGGCCGCCGACAGGAATCCCTGGATGAGCCCTTCTGTGAAAAATATTGAAGATTTCATTAAGTTCAGGCCGGATGGTGACAGGGATGCTGTCAAAGCTGGCAATTCATTTACCCATGAGGATGAAGGGCAGAATGTCCTGTTCGTGGATGGTCATGTATCCTTTGAAACGACCTCATCCTGTGGAGTTAATGATGACAATATATATACATATCAGGGCGACAAAGACATACGAATAGGTAAGTATCCGACTTTTGACTGCTATCCTTCAAATAACACAGATTCGTATCTTGTCAATGAGCCGGGAATATACAAGAAATTAGTAACAAGACAATCCAGGGAGATAAATTCTTCCGATTTGAAACAAACCTCGATTGTAGCAACACTTGATTGCTCCTTGCCGGAGCATCAAAACGTCATCTGGTGTTCGACATTTAAGATGGCCTGGGACAAAATGAAAGACGATTTCATCGGCGAGCCGATCCGGGTTATCGGCGCCGAGGAGCTGGCCGCCCGACTAAACAATGCAAAAATATCACCGGCAGACCTCAATGAGGATTCTTACTATGCGACGGTAGGTTTTATTGAAAAAGGTTTTATCGAACAAATTCAGGCTGAAATGCAAAAACGTTTTCCTTCGGAGCCGGTTCCCTCTTTTAATGAAGAAGAAAAAACTGGAGGAATATTGGCGTATTCCTACTTAAATGTAAATGTGGAATTCGAGCATCCATTTTATACAAATGAAAAGAAATTCACCTTCAATAACCCGGACGGAACAAGCACTAATGTCACGTCTTTTTGCAATTTCTCTGGTTCAGAAACCGAATATGAAAACAAAAAGAAAATTTCCGAGCAGGTTGATATCCTGTACTATAAACGGGGAAAACAACCAAATGATTCGGAATTCGCAGTGGATTTATCCAGACGAACACAGCCGTATCAGGTCGTTTTGGCGGTAGTTCCGCGGCGAGCGAGTCTCACCGAAATAATCGCCGACGTAGAGAAAAAGATTTCCGAGTTCAAACTTGATCCGGATTACGGAAAGTTATGCAAATTACGACCTATCGATAGATTGATTGTGCCGGATGTTCTCTATAAACTGACACATCACTTTAAAGAGCTCAAAGGCAAGGGAATTGGTAATCGACCGTGGCGGGATGAAGGTTATTACATTTTTGAAGCGATGCAGATGATAGACTTTTCGTTGAGTCGAACCGGTGTGGTCTTAAAATCAGAAGCCAGATTCGGAATAACACCTGCGATAGGACGCCCTCTTTTACCAAGATATTTTCATTTCAACCGGCCATTTTTGATTTATGTTAAAAAATGTGGAGATGACTCTCGTCCATTTTTTGTTATGTGGGTGGACAACGTCGAACTTATGAACTTATACCAGGACAACTGATATGGAAGAAAAAGGGGATAGCGGTTTTGTTATTATTGAGTTTGCAGCTTGAAATCTATGGCCATTTTCAGGGCTATGGTCGCTCTTGACTGCGGCATCTCCTGCATGACAACTTCTAAAACCATCCCGGCTTCGTTGAATCTGCCCTCTCTGTAATACACGTAACCTAAAAGAAATCCGAGGCCGGGGGCGTTGCTTTTTTGCAGCCACTTATTCAATTCGGCAATCCTTTTATCGAGGTCTTCGGGACCACCCAGTAATTCGGCAAGGTCGATCTGCTTATTGACATATTCCGGGTCAATCTCGATGGCCCTTATCAAAAGCAGGGCACTATTGACATATTCGCCGGCGGCAAACAGGGCGTGGCCTCTGCCGGCATAACACAGCGGATCGTCGGGATTGTAAATCGCCGCTAAAGTATATGCATCCGCCGCCTGGTAAAACCTGCCGATGCCCAGGTGGCCTTCGGCCGCTCGACAGAGCTGGTTGTACTTGGTCTGTGAATAAGTTTCGTAATCTGTGTGCGGGGCCATTATGCGTTTGGCCCGGGCATGAATTTGTTCCGGTGACATTTGATCTATGTCGGTCAGGGCAGATGTATTATTTTGGGAAGGTTGCGTTCGCGAACTGTCAGAAGAATCCATCAACTCCTGTAAACGGCGATTATTATTCTGTACGGAAAAATCCCCGCTGCTTAGGCCGGTCTTCGCCTCTGCGGAGCCTGGCTTTGCCAGGGCAGAGCCGGTCTGATAAGATACATCTGTCTGGTAAGGGACTGTTGCATCCTGCACGGTCGTCGTATATTGGGATGTGTAATCCGTCGGATTTTGTAAACGGGTATCTATGGATCGGATGAGGTCGTCGAGCTGTCTTTGGATATTAGCAATAGCTTCGGATGTTTTCATGTCTTGGGTTGTATTTGGAGTGACTTGTCCCTGATATTGCTGTGTGCCCGTATATGGCTGATACATCGTGTTATTGACAGGCAAAGACTGCTCCACATTGCCCGGGCGGTAGGCTGCCGGAGGATTTTGTATTTCCTGGGTGGCTGATTCATTTATTGTCGGAATCCGTCGTTGTGTGTATGTCGCCACCGGCTGATTTGCGGCAACCTGGGAATACGCTTGCGATGTTCCATATTGTGGAACCGTCGATTCCTGCTGCCATTGGTCCCGGCTTTGCTGAATATTGTACCGGGGTAGTTCCGGTTGTTTTGCCGTATTATTTTCTGAAAGCGAGGGATTACTCCAGTTGTTTTGATTCGTGTTTTGTTCCGGCGGGAGCTGCTCGTTGACTCGCGGGCTTCTATAAACCGGCTGAGGCTCACTCGGCGTGTTGTATTGAGACTGCGCGCCTGCCAGACCTGAATTATATAGCTGCCACAGCGTAGGACTCTGGCTGGATGCTCCCTGTGTATGAGCAGACGGTTGATTCTCCGAAGGTATTCTGTAGGACTGTTGTGTCTGCGAGCCGGAGGTATATAGCGAGCTGTTATTGACACTCGTGTTTAGCTGAGTTGTAAGACCTGAGTTATTGGGTGACATCGATGTCACCGTCGATGACGACAGATAATAAGGCTGATAATTCGTCCCGGAGGCCGAGACGGCCGTTGTGCCTCGATAGCTGCCGAAATCTTCGGCGCCTGCGGAATCCCGCATGAAAGAGCTAAGTGTTGACGAGCCGAGGCTCGAGCTGAAGCTCGACAGAGAGTTGTACGGCACGTCTCCCCGGAAGTGCGCGCCGCGGCGGACGTTTCCTGTTACTATTTGGTTGCCGCTGTTGTCGATTGGACTGGATGTATCGACAAGACTGCTGCGAAGATAGCTCTGTGGCGTTGTCGTGACCCCGGCGGGATTTGCTACCGAAGGATTTTGCACGGCATGGACAAGGGGGCCGCCGAAAGCGAACAAAGCGAGAACGATTATAAATAACCTGTTTTTATTCATATTTTAACACCTGTATCGATTATCTTAATCGTCCAATAAGGGGTGGCGCTTTAGGTCGATACTGAATTATTTTTATCAGACCTAAAAGTATTTAATAAAACAACAAGCCGACACGATTATAGTGTAGCTCGCGGGGGAGGGAAATCAGGTTATTTGGGGATTTTTTATGTTATCTTATACTTCGGTTTTTCCGCCCAGCTAAGCTTGGTGGCTAAAGTGTCCCACTGGCTTCGGAGCGGATTATTGACAATCAGAAAATCATTTTGTTGTTTTTTGATTTTGACAACGTCGTTTATCGCCAGTTTGAGCGAGATTTGGCCGTCGATTGAAACTGTCGTGCCTTTATTTGACCTGACTGCGAATACTTCTATCGTGCTGTTGGCGTCGATGACAATCGGCCGGAAACTCAGTGAGTGAGGGCAGATCGGCGTAATAGCTATAGCATCCATTTTCGGCGAGACGATAGGCCCGCCGGCCGAGAGATTATAGGCCGTCGAGCCGGTCGGCGTGGAAATAATCAAACCGTCACTGACACAACCGGCAAGCGGCTGACCATCGACCAGAATCTTCAGCTCGATCATACGAAAGGGCGGTCCCGCTGTGATGAAAACATCGTTAATAGCCGCCGTGCAGAATTTCTCCGTTTGTCTCTCTTCCTCAGACGAGCTGTAAACTCTGCAATTGAGCATCATGCGTTTGTCGATCGGGGCGGTGCCGTTGGTCAACCGGCCGAAAAAGTCTTTCAACTCATCGACACTGAATTCCGCTAAGAAACCGAGCTTGCCGACGTTTACACCGATGACCGGCACATTCGCTTCACTGACGGCCCTTGCCGTGGAGATAATGCTGCCGTCGCCGCCGAAGACGACCGCGAAGTTGCATTCTTTGAGAATCTTTTGGATTTTCTCATCTTCCCGGCTCTTCGAGACGGTTCCCTGATTACATTCCGCTTTGGGACGCCCTACGACGGAGAATTCCAGTTGCTCAATGCTGTAATTGCCGACGATATCGGCCTTGTCTTTAGCGAAGCCGAGGAACTGCTCGATCGTCTCGTTGACTCCGTGTTTTTTCGGGTCGCCAAAAATTACAAGTTTCGGTAAGGATTTCATATTTTCAATCCTATCCTTTGTTAGACATTCTTTATTTCATCATAGCCTTGGCCGTCTTGACTATTGTATCGGCATTTATGCCGATTTGCAAAAGCTGAGCGTCCCGGGAATTATGTCCTATAAGTTTTCTCGGAGCGCCGAGCAAGCGGACGGCATTGAGCGGGCATTTATTGGCTACGGCCAATTCGAGCACTGCCGAGCCGAATCCGCAGGCTACGCTGTGGTCCTCGACGGTAATAATGCCTTTTCCCTTTTTCAGCAGGGAGAGGATTTTTTTATCGATCGGAGCGGCGAACCGTCCGTTAATCACATCGACCGGCAGTTTTTTATGAGCCAGCGTTTCAGCCGCTTTGAGTGCTTCGGTTAGGATGCCGCCGTAACTGACGATTGCCAGCCGGGAGTTTTTCGAGCGTTTGACGGTCACGCTTGTGCCTAACTTAAATGGGCGTTTACAGGCGGCTTTTACAGAAGATTGTGCCGGGACAAGGTCCTTCGGGTATCTGATTACAACCGGGCCATCGTGGCCGAGGGTGAATTCCAGGGCAAGTTTCATTTCGATATCATTAGCCGGCGCGATCAGCACCATGTTCGGCATCATTCGCAAAAAACCGATGTCCATCAATCCGTGATGAGTAGGGCCGTCCGGGCCGACGAATCCGGCTCGGTCGATGCAGAAAACGACCGGCAGATTCTGCAGGGCCACTTCCTGGAATATCTGGTCGAAGCTTCTCTGGAGGAAAGTCGAATAAATACAGACAAACGGCCGCAGACCGTCTCTTGCAAGACCGGCGGCCACATCTACGGCGGCGCCTTCTGCGATACCGACGTCGTAGAACCTTTCGGCGAATTTCTCCCGAAAATTCATCAGGCCTGTGCCGTCACACATGGCAGAGGTCAGGGCGATAATCCTGTCATCCTTTTCGGCCAATTCGGTCAGATATTCGCCGAATGATTTTGTAAAGGTTCGCCTGCCGGACGACGAGGTCGATTCGACATTGTCACCGTTTATTTTGAACGGCCCGGTCGAATGGAACTTTGTCGGTCCCTTGTCGGCCGGTTTGAAGCCTTTGCCTTTTTTGGTATAAACATGAAGAATCGCCGGATGATTCAGCTCGGCTAAAGCCTCGAACAACTGGATCAGCGAGCCTATATCGTGGCCGTCAACGGGGCCGAAATAGGGAATACGCAAAGACTCGAACATCTGCGATGCCGGCAGGACCATTCGAATGCTCCGCTTGATTCGCTCGATAGCTTCCTCGACGCTTTTACCGAAAACAGGCATGTGCTCTAAGATATTGGTGGTGGTCTTTCGCAGGTCTTCGTATGTCTGAGACAAACGGACCTTGGAAAAATATTTAGCCATGGCTCCGACCGTCGCATCGATTGCCATCGAGTTGTCGTTCAGGACGATAAGCATCTGCCGCTTGATGAGTCCGAGATTATTTAGAGCCTCGAACGACGTGCCATTGACGATACTGGCGTCACCGACTACGGCAACGATCTTATTGTCCTTTTTCTGGTGAATATTTCCAAGCGCCATCCCTATTGCAGTGGCGATGGCTGTTCCGGCGTGTCCTACGGCGAACAGGTCGTATTCGCTCTCAGCCGGATTGGGAAAACCGCTGATGCCGTCGGCGTGCCGGAGATTGGCGAATTTGTCCTTCCTGCCGGTGATGATTTTATGGGCGTAACATTGATGACCGACATCCCATAGCAGCTTGTCGGTCTTGAAATCGAAAACACAATGCAGAGCCAGCGTAAGCTCCACCACGCCGAGATTGCTGGCTAAATGCCCGCCGGTCTTGCTGACCGAGTTCAGGATAAAGCTGCGGATTTCCCCGGCCAGCTCCGTCAACTGGGGGACCGAGAGCCTCTGAACATCGGCGGGGCTGTTGACCTTATCTAATAATTTACTCATGAACGATTCTTAACTTCTACAATGCCTATAGTAATCTAAAATAAAATTTACAACTTTAGGCACTTTGAACTTTTAATATATCACCGTATTTTCGCACAATCTGCGATAGGGGGTAAAACAAAAATGAAAAAAATAGTAAATTTTTATTTCCTTTGCCGCAAAGACTTAATTCATAAACTTTTCAAAGCGCTATCGGAATTCGTTGGCATATATGCAAGTAGCTCCAATTGTGGGGGGAGTACTTTTTTAGCCGGACATGAAAAATGGAGCGAAAGTCGAAGAAAACCGGAACTCCCAAAGACTCCCGATGTGAGCAATACCTCAAGATTCCATATCATATCCTCAATATCGAGACTCTGGACCTGCGTGATAAGGTTCTCTTAGCCCATATCTACAGCTTCGGCCAAAAAGGATGCTGGCAAAGTAACGCCACACTTGCGAAAATATTCATGACCTCGCCGAGGACAATTAAACGCTGGCTGGCGAAGATTATCCTGGCCTGTCTTGTCCGGATCGAATCGCCCAAGGGCTACTACCGTACAATATGGGCAAAATCACATCCCGATGTCCGGGAGGCTGTGGCATTGTACTATCGCGGCAAAAAGATCGATGCTCAACAGGGTCAAAACTGTCCTGCAGGGCGGGGCAAAACCGACCCGGTCAGTAGGCCGGATCGTGTACTTTCACCGGGCCGGAACTGTCATGCTACTAGAACTCATCCCAAAACCTGTTTTGTGACGAGATTGAGCGAAAATTTCGTGGTCAAGGCCGGAGGTGGAAAAGGCTCGGAGGCGTGCTTCAGGCACAGTGAGAACCTTTTTCGCCGACAACGCAGACCTACGGAATTTGCAGCAAATCGCAGTAGGAAGAGGTTTTGGGATGAGTTCTAATAACACGACTAAGAAAGATACTACTGGAAAAACCATTGCACCGCCTTCGCCTTTGCCTGCTGGTGGGCAGGCTCCGGCGGCGCTCGAGCAAAGGAGCGAGGCGGCTTATCGAACAATTGAGCAGTTCGGCAAAAACTTCGGCACCGGCAAAAAATGGCAGCCGCCCAGCGAGAAGGAATTCAACAAACGCAGAGACCAGCAGAAAAAGGCCCTCCTCGGGATGAAATCATAACCGCAAATCCGATACCGTAGTTTTTTTATTGTCCAGTATAGGTGAAGGTAATCGAATTACTTGCAGTGGCAGACTCAATCACTGTCCAAACAATTTCTGCCAGATCTTCTTTAGTTTATATCCTAATGAGATACTCCATCTTTTTGCTCCCTCCGAGGCAGTTACAGATGAGACACTCCATCTTTTTGCTTCTTTGGAAGCAACTACAGATGACTCCTTGTCGCCGAGAAGTCCGAAAAGAACTGACATGTCCTCTAAATGGCTTTTAATGATATCTGGCTCAAATCCATCTGTTTCCGAATCTTTTAGTTGGCGACAGAGAGAAAGCGCCTCATTGAGCGAACTCAAGGCTTTTTTGGAACCACTAAGAAAACGTGTGGAAGCGCCTAACTGGCAAAGTAGATAAACGCGCATTTGCACGGGAATATCTGATGGAGCAAATTTAAGCGCATCCTCAGCCATCTTGGACATACCTGCTGCAATATCATGATTCATTTCGGCCTCTCCAAGGCATCTACATCCAACCCAATTAACCAAGAATCGGGTTTTATGGTGTAGAGATCGGCAGTTGTCAGTTAAAAGCACAATTGTACCCGCAATGCAACCTTGTGCATACTTATCTAAATCCTGACCTTGATTCTCAAGAAAGTTTAAGGCTTCAAGTATGTGATCCTCTGAAATATGACCCGAAAGCGCCTTCTTTACAAGAGTGTCTGAGGCCCAAGCAAACATTGTTTCGACGTTTCCTTGTCTGCTCTGATGGGCTTTCAGTAACACATCAAGTATCGGATTCTTTGGCATTATAATTTCTCCATTTCAGCTTTGGCGGTGCCATGGTTGCTTGTAAAGTAGCACAACGATATGTCGAACGAAAATCGCAACTGAGAGACGAAAATGTTTTCGGTACAAATAAACATATGTCTGTGAATAAGAATGGAATTTTTTTAATTCTCAATATTATAGCGTTTTATCGCGTTTTCTACCAGCAAGAAAGATTTTTTAACCACATCACAACAGTAAGCCCAATTGTGTAGAGAAAGTTTTTAGTATTCCTTTTGAATTTGACGTTGAGAGGCAAAAAAAAGTAAAACAGAAACAATCCTCCAGGATCACACATTATATCCTCAATTTGGTAAGTATACCCAAAAAAGCAGGCATGATTGTTTAAGTATGTAGGCTTCTATTGTCCAGTGTAGGTGATGGTTATGGAGTTGTTCATGCCATCGATAGCCGGTCGAGCGTATGTTTGCCCGGCTTTAAAACTTTAGCCGTCTTGTTATACATTATGTCTATAAGTCTCTATTATATCATTCCTTAGATAAATTAATTGGAAATATTCGTAGATTTAGTTATGATAATAGAATTAACAGCTTAAGATTATAGAGTTTGATCTTCAATGGATACTGATAATCCTTTCTTTAATATACAATCCCGTTCTGTGGTCGCAGTGGCACATGGCCAGGGTCCTTACCGGAATACACTTGAGGCCCTAAAGTCTGTCCCTTTGGAGGCTGTACGCGGCAAGCGGGTCCTGCTCAAGCCCAACGCAGGACGTATAGCACAGCCGTGCAGTGGCATCACTACACACCCTGAAGTTGTCGCGGCGGCTATTGACACATTTCGCCGGGCGGGAGCCGATATCGCAGTGGGAGAAAGCCCTATTACCGGCGTTAAAACGATGGAAGCCTTCGAAGCTACAGGTATTGCTGCCGAAGCGAGGAAACGGAACTGTCCGCTTATAGATATGGATCGGCGGCAATTTGTCGAGATTGACATACCGGCTGCCAGAGTATTACATAAGCTTAAGATTTGCCCGGAGGTTCAGGAATTCGACGTGATTGTTTCTATTCCGGTTATGAAAATGCACATGCACACGGGCGTGACTCTGTCGATAAAGAACATGAAAGGCTGCTTATGGCGGCGAAGCAAGGTGAAATTGCACATGCTCGCACCCATTGAAGGCAGTGACGAAAAACCTATCGATGTTGCTATTGTGGATATGGCCTCGGTGTTGCGTCCGCATTTGGTAATTATCGATGGGACGGTCGGGATGGAAGGTCTCGGCCCCAGTGCCGGCGAGCCTAAACAGCTTGATTGTGTGGTTGTCGGTGCCGATGGATTTGCCGCCGATGCGGTGGCCTGCCGATTAATGGGAACTCGAGCGGAAGATGTTCCTCACCTGTCTCTGGGTGCGGAGCGTAAGCTGGGTGTGATCGATTTGAACCGAATAATTGTCAGTCCTGAAAACTGGCAGGATTGGAGCTGCTGCTTTGCGAAGCCGCCGCAGAATCTGTCCATTGAATTTCCGAAAATTACTGTCTGGGACAACAATTCGTGCAGCGCTTGTCAGTCCACGCTGTTGTTATTTTTAAAAGAATTCGCAGACCGTATTTTCGATTATTTGCCGGACCGGGAACATTTGGATATCGCAATTGGAAAAGGCAATAAGGACCTGCCCGAAAGAACGCTTTGTATTGGAAATTGTACGGCTGAATGTCGGCAGGACAGGCCGTATGTGCCCGGTTGTCCGCCTGTGGCCAGTGAGATACTCAAGAAATTGACCGGGCATACTACATTAGGCCCCAAGAAACTAACTGAAAAACAATAATGCAACCAGATTACTGTCCGGTGTAGGTGATGGTAATTGAGTCGTTCATGTCGGCGAGTTCTTCACCGCTGCTGGCGTATCCTTGGAAGTCCAGCGTGTTCTGGCCGGATTGGAGCGGGATATCAATAGAGAAGCTGGTAACATTGGTCCATGTGGTCGGATATTCCCGGCCGTTGATAGTGATGGCGTCGATTTTGACCGGAGCCGTACCACGGATAGTGTAAGGTGAGGTTCCGGCAGAAAAATTATTGCCGTTATTGGTTGTTATCCTGAAGAATGCCGATACCGAATTTAATTGGCTCAATATATATCCCCGGCGGTTTCTCACCCACCTTTTTGCCGGTTCGGGATCGGCCGTATTAATACCGTTGTCCTGGAACGCATTGTAATAGGCGTCGGCGACGGGATCGAAATTCTCGGCGGCCATCGGCCCATCAACCAAATCCTGCAGTGCCCGCCAGTAAGCCCGGCGGAATGCAGGTTCCTGGAAGAATTTGTTGTTCAGGACAGGATCGTTGATTTCAGAAAAAAGTCCGGCATTATAATTGCGTTCGATGCCGAAACCGAGGTCCAGGTCCCAGAGGAGGTATTTCCATTTCGTGTTGTATCCCTTATAAATATAGGCGTTTTTGCCGGCCTCGTAGCCGTAACCATCGCGGTCTGCCGCGGCACCGCGACGAACGGCAAATCCCCGCATCCACTGGTCCCAGTCAACCATCGAATCGACCGTATTGAAATAATCACTGTTGCTGTTCATCACATCGACAAGTTCAAAGAACGGCGTATAATCGTCGTCCGTTGCATGGGCGACTTTCTTTTCCCAGTTCCAGCGGTAGCGAGCCTGCTTGTGGACGCCGCCGTTAGTGGTGAAACGCTCGAGTGTGCCCCTGGCCTTGGAGGATGGGAAATTATTGTCGTACTCGAACCAATCATCCACCTCGAATAAATCGCCGTCGTCATTATTAGGGAACCAGCATCGCAGGTAATCTCCGTTGGGATGCTGGGTGTCAGTAAATACGACGCCTTTTTTATTGCCGTTGAGATACAACAAAATATATCGCTGGTAACATGTTTCGACTCCGAGGCGCTCGCCGATCCAGAACGACATTCGCTCGTATATGAAGGTCGGGTCGAGCACGCCGCGTCCCCAGACATCCTGTTGTTTGAGGTTGTCCAGGTTAAATGAAGTGGAGCCCATTACGCGATCGGCCTTATCCACTTTGACTACATACGATGCTATCCATGTAAACGGGTCTTGGAATTTCGGTCGTATCCACCCGCTGCCGCGCATTCGTACACCTGCATTGTGGACGACCCGAAAGTTACCATAGACGAATGTGCAGTCTATCATTTCATTGCTCATTTTCGGTTGGTCCGACCAGTAGCTGCTGTTGGCGGCATTGAGCCACACCTTATAATTGCCGAATACGCCGGGAGCTAATGAATCACCGACCAGGATAAGTGCTTCTTTTTCGGGAGCACCGGCGGGGAAGCGACTCACAGCCGACGATTCGGCATTATCCTCGGCCTGAACGTAAAATGCGATCATAGTGCCTGCCGATCTGCCGGAGATGGTTACACTGTAGATATTGTCGCCGGCTACTGCGTCACCGTTTGTGCCGTTGTCATTCATGGTGGAGGAAAAATAATATGTGCCCGGATCGATGCGATACTTGAGTGTCACGCTGCCGATAAGGTCAGGATCGTGCACTCGAGCGGTGATTGTAAATGCCTGACCCGATTCGGGTAGAACCGGCCGGTGAGAAATGTCTTCGATAACCGGCCCGGCATTTTCGATATATCTGCTGTTTTGTTCGCCGGGAGTTCCGAGCGTCTC
>Ga0315539_1002766_pt1 | contig 12521 bp, 10 predicted proteins | sample SalMarSW160150MG_FD_203097 | JGI IMG/M metagenome (GOLD analysis project Ga0315539, IMG submission 203097) | Salt marsh sediment microbial communities from the Plum Island Ecosystem LTER, Massachusetts, United States - Salt Marsh Sediment SW1601-150 ... | reverse complement strand
CGTATAGATGGTCGGGCGGGTCGAGAATCTCGCGATGCATCTTAATATGCTTCCACTTGTTTTTACCCAGATGAATCCTCCGGGTGGCATAAAAGGTGTTTTTGCTCTTAATCGCGTGCCATTTGTGCTTGCTCAAGCGCTCGTAATCGTCGGGGTCAACTATGGCATATTTGCCCTGAGTGAGTGGGATTCGGCGAAAGGGGTAGCCGTAGCGGATGCGGCGATAGAATAAGGTCAGAGCCACGAAAGGTCTTGTCAGGTAATCGGGAATCGTAATGGAAAAATTGAATTTGATAATCAATACTTAGAGGATTAGTGAATTAGAGATTAAGTCTTGTATCTCGTATTTCGGTTCTGGATTCCTGCTTTCGCAGGAATGACATTTTTAATAGATTTCTCCACTTAGTCCCTTCGGGACTACTGTCGAAATGACATGCGGACTTGCGGCTTTCGGCTGAAAGCCGTGCCTTCTATAATTGGAGCTATCTGCGTATTTGATGCGAAAAAAGGATTCGATTCTCGATTCGGGATTCTCGTAACTTGATGTCAGCAAAGAAGATAAAAGTTTTTTGAAAATTTTGATTTTTGTGCAGAGGTATCAGCGTTTTTGATTGAAATTTACTCGATTCTCGATGCTGGATGCTCGATACTCGATGCTCGCTGTAATTGCATGGCAATTTAAGGCAAGAGCGAAAAAGGCCGAGCCAAAAAGCCCGGCCTTTGGGGTAAACATTGCATTTGCGGGGTGAGCTTATTTGGCTATTAGCCGGTCTTCGATTGAATCGACAATCATTTTGCAATCAGCCTGGAAATATTCTTTGGCTGCTTCGGCATCGAAACCGGCAGGGTCTCCGAGATAGCCTAAAGGAGTTACCCGCCTTGCATCCGTAAGCCAATTTACGACATCACTATAAGTCAGCCTGGTCGGTTCGAGGGTTTTTGCGAGGTCCGTATCGACCTGGTCGGGAAAGAACGCGGCCACGATGCCTGTCTCGCCCGCTCCGGCGTGAATATCCAGATATTCCTGAGGGGCCTCGTCGGAAGGAGGGGATTTATGAGTGACAATGAACGGCTCATTCCCAGCTAATCCGTAACGTATGATTTCCTCTTCCGACAGAACACAATAGGCATTGATACCAAGGGTGTTGCGTGCATCAATTATAGATTCAAAGATAGTGACGCAATGCTGGCCATCCCCGTGAAAGTTCATGTTAAAGATGTCGGTAAAGCCCCAGCTTTTGAGCGAGCTGAGTATGTCGTGCAGCAGGGCCTTCATCGTTTCTTTTCGAACGGTAAAAGTTCCGGGAAAGACGTGTGTCGTTCCGTTGATTCCCCAATAAAAGGGTGGAGCGATAAGCGTTTTGATGCCCCGTGATTCAAGCTCTCGACGTACGAGCTTGCAGGTAAGATAGGCGCCATAGGTATCGATGCCGCAGCTCATGTGGGGTCCGTGCTCTTCAATTACCGCAGTCGGCAACAGAATAATAGCGCCTTGGTTGGCCGCTTCTTCCACCTCGGGCCAGGCCATATCAACCATAGTCTCATGGAAAATTGAGCTGCCACCTGATGCAGCGGATGTTTCATTAGCAGGCGGGTCTTCTTGATTTTCCGTGGACTTGAGAGAAGGTGACATCAGCAAAACCAACATAACGCATACAGAAAGTAACAATAGGAATTGTGTACGAAGCGACGAACTTCTGCTACGCCCCTCGTTGAAATAAAGTGGAAACCGTTTTTTCCGGGTCGTGCTCTTCATTGCTTTTCTCCTCATAATTACGAGACCGCTTTGTGTATTTGAACTTATACCGGCTCACAAACCAAATGGGGCGATACCTTTCCTTTGAGAAACGCCAAGACAGGACCTGCACTGAGGGCAAAAATAGATGCAACGTTTGCCGAGGTCGCCTTTTATTTGCTGGAACCATACGGTTGTAAGCTCTTTTTTACAGTGCGGGCAGATTGGTGCCGCCTCTTCTTTTTTCTCAAAAGTAATCATGTTATGTCTCCGTTTTCACCGGGTAAATTTGTCAACCGAATCTATCTTCATTGTTTTGGCATTGCCCTGGTTATCCAGCTCGAAGAAGATTGTATTTTTATTAAATTCATCAAGCCATCTTCCTTTTTCATTTGGGAGTTGCAGTTTTATAGTTTTCTTTTCGAGCGGGTCGTCCACCGCGAGGCTGCCATCTTTATAAAGAACTGTAAAATCAGCTCGCAGGGCCGCAAGTGAATACGTGCCGAGATATGGCCTGAATTTTTCGGGAACATTATTATTTACTTTTTCAGGCCCTGATTTTCTTGGCAGGGGGATAATTTGATGCAGCTCCATTTCCACGACTTTGCCAAAGCCGAGATATTTTCTCTTAAACGTGAAATACAACTGGTTCGACAATTTACAATACCATAAACCTTTTTCGTCGGGGTCATTCAGGGCCAGGACCACTTTTCCCGGAATATCAACGGCCAAGCCTCCACCCTGAACAAATACCTTTAATACAGTTTTGGTGGAGGGATTTGTATATTCACCCACGTACGCTTTATACATCTGGGAGGCAGGTTCTTCCGTCTGGCCCATTTTCATTGAACCGGCCCTAAAATCAAGCACTTCCATTTCTTTGGGATTAAGAGCAGTAGCAAGGGACTGATATTCACCGATGCGGATGTGGCCGGAATCGACATAATCAGTCTCATTGGCGGTGGCATCGACAGTTATCCATCCGGCCTTGCCCATATATATTTCGCTCCATCCATGCTGTCCGAAGGCCCCGCCATAATTGGGTACATACATACATCCCCAGACAACTCTTGCGGGTATTCCCACAGCCCGGCAAAAGGCGGCCAGAAGAAGTGAGTGTGCCCCGCATTCCCCGGCTTTGATGTCGTAGGTTTTGCGGGCAGTTCCTCCGCCGGGAATCGCATAACCAATATTCTCGGCAACCCATTTGCTCAGACGGCAAGCCGCCTCCCAGGAATCCTTTGAGCCTTGAGTTATTTCCTGTGCTTTTTTGATGAGGACAGGGTCATCCGATTCGAGCAATTCCTCCGGTTCGAGATACTTTTTCAGGGACTGGTCTTTGCTGAAATCCGGAGGAAAAGCCGGGGCATCCGAACCATCATACCGCTTATGTTCAATCTCGAAAATTCCTTCGACCAGATTGTCATTTATAGTGCCGGTAAAACGCTGGCCGGTTATATTAAGACCCTCCCGGGTTACCCACAATCCTGTAGGCTCAACGCTTGCTTTGACCTTCATGTATGATATGGCTTGAACATCCGCAATTGCCACGTCAACCTTGGCAAAGAGGTTATCATCCACTTTCGCCAGCTTAATCCTATCTACAACCGAGCGGTCGGTTAAATATATCTTCCGGCCGTTAGGAAGGTCTGCTTTGAGCATGTGGCTGGTTTCTGTATCAACCCACCATTTTATTTTCAAACCCGTTTTATGATTCAACTGTTCAAGAATAATCGCGTTATAAGTCTTCCCTGCCAGCTCCAGGTCTTCAGCTCCTGCTTTTGTGTATGTTGATTCCTGGATTTCCCCATCCATAACTTCCAGTGTTTTATACCTCTTCTTCTGTATTTTGCCGCCCGTGAAATCCTTTGTCAGTTGTGAGAAAAGCTGTGTTTCGCCAAGCATAACATCCGGTGAGAGCTCTATGTCTTTCGGCTTTGGGCTCATTGTAGAAGTGTAATGAGCGATATTGTCCTCTATTACCACCTTTATACCCAGCTTTATTTGTCCCTGTGAAACATCAGTATTTAAATAGGTGAAGCCCTCGGTCGCAGGGTCGATGTAGCTTTGTGATTTAACTTCCGTATTGAACTCGCTCCCGAGCGCAGAGAGCATCACAAATACATTTTCATCCTCCAACGTCATATCTTTACCATCTATTACCGCAGGCGAAATATTGGCCTCTACGTATCCGCACAGTACCCCATTTATTTCAATACCATGGTACCGTGTCTGGGATTCGGCCTGAGCCGCTTGTGCCTGAAAGCTACTTGAGGACACCAGAATCAGGAGTACAAGTGCGTACATAAAACATTGTTTCTTTAAGTTTTTCATTTCAATCTCCTTTTTTTCATTTGAATCTCTACTTTAATATAAAACGATTCACACACAATTTTCTTCAATCTTTTTCGCATAGCAGCTATCGCCGGGCCTATTTAGGCAGCGAAAGGAGTAGTGCATTTTGAGCGATTTCTGAAATCTCCTCAGCGCTCAGGGCGTAGCTGTATATGCGGACGTCGTCAATTAGGCCGTTCCAGAAGCGGTTCGGCGTCTGCGAGTTTTCGCCGATGTAAACCGGCTCATCATTAACGCGTATATTTCCCGGTGCTTCGGCTGAGGCATCCAGGCTGCCGTCTATATACAAATATATTTTTTCTTCGTCATATACTCCCGCAACGTGATGCCAATGTCCATCGTTGACGTCTGTGGTGCCGAAGATTTGTCCCCAATCGGTGCCTGGGACGACAAGGCCGGAGCAGGCGAATTCGAGCGTGCTCTCGCCGACGTTCCTTTGCAGCCTCCAGGCCCTGTCCCCTTTAGCAACAATGGCCTGCCAATTTCTGTTGAACTCGTTGACCTTTATCCAGGCCGAGACTGTGATTTGCTGGGTGATGTCGAAACTCGGGTCTTTACCTATATCCACACAGTCACCGTCACCGTCGAAGGCAAGGGCGGCCCCATCTATGCCATCGACCCAGCTTGTATCGCCCATGAGCGTGCCATTGTGTGCGTTGCCGCTTGAATCGATAGCAGTATTGCCGGAGCCATCATCAAGTTTCCACCAGGCAATGAGTCTGCCGGTGTTGAAGCTCCAAATATCTCCGGTTGCGACAGAGCCATCGGGCTGGACTTCGTCAACGCGCCAGTAATAGGTTGTGCCTCTTTCCAGTTCCGGCAGTCCGGCATAATCGGTTGTCACCTCATCCAGCATTGACATTTGGTCTGCTCTGGCGCCGAAGTACACTTTGTGCCCGGTGGCGCCGGCGCCGGGAATCCAGGTCAGCTTTAATCCTGTAAGTGCCGTACCCTCTGCCCGGTCGGCCGGCTGCGGTTTAATGGCCTTGGGCTTGGTGTTCAAGGGCATAGCTTCAAGCTGAGCTAATTCCCCAGCGCTAACATCTCTTGCAGTCAAGTCCCCAAAGATTATCCTGTACTTGCCATCTTCGATCTTCCACCGCATCAGAACGGCGTGGGGGAACTCCACCGTTACCTTGTCGCCGTAGTATGCAAAGTCTTTATCTTCCATTACTAATTCTGCACAGAACCGAATAGCCATCTCCAACCCAAATACCCTCTTCTCATCTCCCGGTTTTGGAGGCCAGGGGGGCTCGCCACCGAATGTTGCTAACAGCCCGGCGCGAAGCTCCCTCGACATCGTCATCGCCGACATATCACTCGGATACCTCCCAGAAGCATACTCAGCAAAGAAAGCTAATCCCTCCACGACGCTTTTCTCATCCGCCGAGAGCTCCACATCAGCGACCAGCTTGTAATCATCCGGTATGTCAGGCTCAAACTCGCGCGGGTCAATCTTAATATCCCACTGGTACCCATACGTGACCACATCGAGCGCCTTTTCACCATCTTTGGAAAAAACTTCGATTTGGAACTTTACGGGCAAATCATTCTCGACGGCAGCCCAAAGGCGCGCGACCACATTGCCAATCATCTCTCCTGCAATTTCTGCAACTGCACCTCTTGCAATTCCGGGATCGCGGCACTCGATACCTTCAACCTCAATGCCGTTGATTTTACTGCGTCCCAGTTTGGTGTATTCATACTTCATGAACTCTTCGACGAGCTCTCTTGGGTCATAAAATTCCTTCTGTACCTTCTCGAAAAGCTCATCAGTTAACGTCATACGCAAATACGTCTTTTGCCCAGGTATAACCGTTACAGCCACCCGGTCTGCTATCGAAAGATAACCTTTCGTGCGCAGTTTACCTTCTCTGTATGTGTTTGTGCGGATGCCATTCTTTTCTGAAACCCAGCCCTCGGCTTCTAATTCCACACTTTCTTTTTCATTGAGCATCCCGATCATATTCAGTTTCATACGGTATGCAAATGCCCCAACCTTTTGGATATTGTCAAGGACCTCGCCCCAGGCGACACCATTGTGGCCAATAATATTGAGTCCAAAAAGCACGGCAATAATTACCATAGCCGCGGCTGCCAGTCGTGTAATTTGGCTCTTTGTGAGAAACTTCAATAGAATATGCTGCCTGGGTTGTCTTGATTCTGTCAGAGTTTTGTCAAAGTCTATCGAGGTCTGTTCGGCGATTCTTTGCACGTCGGCCGGTATGTCTTCGGCGCCGATGGTTTTCAGGATATCTTCGATTTTATCCGTTTTCATTTTATTACTCCTGTTCTGCTAAAGTCGCCAATTTGCCTTTCAAAGTTGCAATCGCCTTTGAAACGTGCGACCTTGCACTCGCCTGGGTACAACGTAACTGGGCAGCAATATTCCCATAATCCTGTTGCTCCAGGTATCGCATCACTATTGCCTTTGACTGCTTGGCCGGAAGGTGGCTTATTGCCCGTCTGACCATTGTGACTAATTCAGACCTGTCGAGCTTCTCATCAGGGGCTTCCTGGATATCAACCTGATTTTTATTGAAATGCCCATTTCTGCCGATCCTGTCCCGCCAGGCCTTGGAGTTGGCTGTAAGCACAATCCTGTAGATATAGGCGGGTGCTTTTTTGCCTTTGAGCTTCTCTATATGCTGCCACATACCCAACAGTGCATATTGCATCGCCTCGGTGAAAAGCTCTCTATCTCCCGTCAGCTTCCAGAGGACCGATGCCAGATATCCGGCATGCTTTGTTCTTAGCTGCCTGAAGAGCTCGGCCCGTTTCGAATAATTCATCTACAATGCTCCAGTCTTCGGTAAAACCTGAAAATTTCCAGTTTTCTACTCATTAATAACCGCGTAGAGCTGATTTTGTGTAAAAATTTTTTTGAAAAGGACGAGACTATAACGAATTTTGGACTTTATTCAATCGAAATGTATCTTTTCTACTGTCGGTTGTGGAGCAGGTAATTTTGTATGGGTAGGGCTTCGGAGCTTCAACATAACCAAAAGCCCAAACAAACCTGAGCACAGATAGCCCAGAGGCGTAAACTTAAGGATAAAATTTGTGCCGAAATGTTCGGCGGCAGGCAGCAGGGCCATAAAAACAATGTTGGCCAGCGCCCAGGTACCGCCGACCATAAAACCCATTCGCTGTCCGAGGCTCAATCCTGCGGCGTGTCTGGATAGAGTTATCATCAATATGTAAGCTGCGATTGCGCAGAAGCCGGCGCCAAACAGTAACCATATAGCTGATCTGTTATTTATGAATATAATGTAAATGACTATGAAAGGAATCACGAGGAAAAGTGAAGCGATTGAGCATTTCAGCTCGTCCTTTTTGCGGGCGATATTTGCCCAGACAAAAGAGCCTATAGCCCCTCCCAGACCGAACATCGTTGCGGAAAAACCGCCGAAGGTAAGCTCGAAGCCAAGCTCGTTTAATACTGTCGGCAGAAGGTTTGCAAGAATGGTCGTAGAGACAGCCGCGGGTATTGCCATAGTCATTATGAGCCAGAAAGGCAGCCGGTTCTGCGTCGCTCCATCTTTCTTTCTATTACTTACTTTGTGCTCGACCGCCAGGCGGACTCTCAGGAATATGACCATTATAATACCGATAAGAGGACAGAGGGCCAGAGGATACAAACCCTGCAGGCCAAAGCGAGAAACGAGATAGGCAGAGACTGCGCCACCGCTCGCGTATCCTAAAAAACCGCCCGCCATAAATACGGCGGTGCTGAGCGCGGGTGGAAGTCGTTTAAGCCGGTGCACGGCCCGCAGGCCTTCCGGGTGCACTATCGCAATTCCGCAGCCGCTGACGACAGCCAGCAAGATTATTAAAGAAAAGGCACTGCTGCCTCTGGGCAGGGCGCCCAGCAGGCAAATACTGACGGCTAAAATCAGCCCAAGATGCAAAAACAACGGCCTGCGCTTATTAGCCCGCAAATGGCCGATGAGCGGCTGAATGCCGTTGCTTGCCATAAGCATTACGACCAAAACAAGACCACCCAGAGACAGGCTTAAAGAAAATTCGTCCCGGATTGCCGGGAGGATGGCGGGCAGCATACTGGCGAACATATCAATCAGGAAATGAACGCCCGCAAGCACGAACAACTGCATCCAGTAAAATGTGGTGATTCTTCTATTCAAGTATCAACTGACTGGCACCTCAAACTTGTTACCGGTGAGCTGCTCATAGGCCTCGATGTATTTTTTGCTGGTTTTTGCTCCGATATCATCAGGCAGCTCGACGCCGGGGCCTGATTTATCGAAGTTTATGCCCTCAAGGTAATTGCGAACAAACTGCTTATCGAAACTTTCCTGGTCCCTGCCGGGTTGGTATTTATCGGCAGGCCAGAACCGCGAAGAGTCCGGCGTCAAAACCTCATCAATCAAAATAATTCTGCCATCGATGCGGCCCCACTCGAACTTTGTATCGGCCAAGATTATCCCTTTGCTCTCGGCATATTTGCCGGCCTTTTTGAAGATCTCCGTGCTCTTGTCCCGCACATAGTTTGCCGCTTCGGAGCCGATAATATCCACACATCGCTCGAAGCTGATATTTTCATCGTGCGTTCCTCTTTCGGCCTTGGTGGCCGGGGTAAAAATCAATTCCGGCAGCTTCTGGCACTGAGTCAAGCCGGACGGCAGCTTCCGGCCGCAAACCGTTCCGCTTTCCTTGTATTCTTTCCAGCCGGAGCCGGCCAGATACCCCCGCACGACACATTCAATCGGCAGGACTTCAACTTTTTTAACCAGCATACTCCGCCCGGCCAACTGCTTGGAATAATTGCAAAACGGCTCGGGAAAATCGGCCACATCATCGCTTATTAAATGGTGCTCCACATACGGGCTTAAAAAATCGAACCAGAACTTTGAAATCTGTGTCAGAATAATTCCTTTACCGGGTATGCCGTTAGCCATAACCACATCAAAAGCGCTTATCCTGTCGGTCGCAACTATGAGCAGCTTATCGCCCAAATCGTATATGTCACGAACCTTGCCTCGATTCGGCTGACCACCCGCTATATTAGTCTTCAAAACCGTCTCCATAAAAATCCCTTTCAATCTGTGGCTCGTAGCGAAACAGTCAATTATCAATATTCAGCAACCAATAATCAATTACTTTCCATTCTGTTCTATTCTAAAATTAACATAAGCAAATATTTTTTCTTTGACCCTTTTGATATCTTCGGTGTTTGGCAAAAAGCTAAGCAGCTTTTCCAGATATCCGCGCTGTTTCATTCGTTTCAACGTCGGCGTAAAATTCACGTCATAAACCCATCCAAGCAGGCAAAGCTTCAGGTCATTTAACGTCCGCAGCCGGCTGTAATCTACACACTGGCCACGTAGAAGCTCCTCAACGACTTCAGGCGAGTGCCTTGGTTCATCCGGAAGCTCAAGGTCCAGCTTGAACCCTTGCGGATTGTCCCGGTATTGCTTGTAGTATTCGGTTACCACATTGAGGGCATCTATCTTATCGGCATCGCGTATCAATTTCGAGAGCAGCAGGCATTGGCCGTTTAAATCCGGCGGCAATTCTTTGCGTCCGTGGTATTCAATCGCTTTTTCGATTAATTGTTTTTCCTGGCGGTCAATCCCATCAAGCACGCCGGTCTGCTGCACAACTTCCACTCCTAACCGGCAGTGGTCCACACTTCTGGCGTCGCTATACGTGCGGTATTTGACAAGCTGCTCGAACCGTCCGATGTCGTGAAAAAGGGCTATCGTCTCACTCAGCCGCTTCTGATTTTCCTCAAGGCCCAGCTCACCGGCCAAATACAGCATCTCTTCGCAGGTGCGGCGGCTGTGTTTTTCTTTGAGTTCCAAATTGGCATTGATGACTTCATCGTCGCCATAAAAGCCCGCTACGTAATCATCGAACCAGACCCTGAACTTGTCTAACTGCGTTTGCTCCATAAATTCCTGACTTTCAATAAAAATTCCCGTTGCATATTCCAAAATAGCCTGCATGAGGTATAATACATGCTGAATCGATAATAGTCAAAAGGAGTAAAATAATATGCCAACTGTAAAAGACGTGATTGTCAAAAAGCCTTCCGATGAAGAGGCGGCGGCCTGCAAGGCGTGGCCTACCTGGAAGTGCGAGCCCAGCACCTTCGACTGGGCGTATACGGAAAAAGAAACCTGCCTTTTGCTCGAAGGCAAAGTAACGGTTACAGACGGAAAAGAATCGGTAAGCTTCGGGCCCGGCGACCTCGTGGTCTTCCCCGAGGACCTCGAGTGCACATGGAACGTCCAGGAAGCGGTCACAAAGCACTACAACTTCGGCTAACACCTGTCATTGACCGTAACAAGCACGGGGAATGCTCTGAGCAAGGTTGTCAGATTGTCAGCTTCAATCCCCGACCTGCACATCGGTTTTCACGCCCGGTTTGAGAGAGACATTATGGAATGTTACCCATTGGAACGGCCGGGTCTGAAACAAGAAGTATTCGATTTGATTAAGCTTTATATCGTGAAAAACGGCTGTTGTTTGTCGCACCTTCCCCGCCGAGCCTCCACGCTGATGAAAGACATGCTCCTTACCTTGTGTGTCGATAGCAGCAATTCGATAGTCCAAGTCGAGGTGTTCGTCCGCGACAATTATTCTCACCCCTCCATCTGACTCGTATGCCTTAGAGAACACTATGCCGGCTGTGCTCTTGCCACCTCTGGAGCTATCTCTTGCCCTTGTTTTCCAGGGCCCGTCCGCTGCGCCTAACTGAATGGAGGCTGCAGTAAGCTGTTCATCAATATAAACCCGTAAAGCCTGCATATTACTAATTGGCCTATCTTCTGAGTCCACTACCTCAAGACTGATTCCACCTGTTTCCCCTTTAATTCTACCCCATTTGAACGTTGCATCTTCAGGCATGGTTACTTTCACAGCTACGTTATAGGGTACGCCGCTCGTAAAGACGCGACCACGTGATCTGACACGGATCTCTTTAGACAGCTCTGTCCCATCCGGCTGCCACCACTGTTTACCTTCGCTCGGATGCTCACAAATACCAACTAACTCAAGCGTAACATCATTGTGTAAAATTGCTTGAAAAATCCCTATAGGAATTCGAAGGTCATATTTATATTCCATATTTATAAAGCCTATATCTCGGCAGCGCTTACCCAACCTTTCTATTGGCTCTTGTTGGCGTTGAAATTGCGATGTCGTACGCACGCGAATCATAGGAAATGGATCTTGCTTCATCAGTTGACCAATACGGGCCACAACCTTGTCAACCTTGCGGTAGATTTTGCCTTCCAGTTGATAAACAGGTTCCTCTGCTTGCCCCCAGATATAAAGAGTGTGAGTAATAATAGACCTACCTTTTTCGTCTAACCGGACCGGGTTTCTAAGTTCGCGCTCTGCTTTGGCCATAGGAAGTGTTTTCTTGAATTCTGATGAGTCTGAAGCTTTTTCAGGCTCGAGGGCAAAGTCGAAAGTCTCTTCGTCTTTCTTATTGAAAACAAAATGGCCATCGTACAGGCTTTGGCGTTCAGCTTTATATCCGGGTGCTTCAACTTTTATGGAATGATGTTCCGGCCAGGTTAGAAAGCTGTATTCGCCGGCTGTGTTTGTAATCGCCCCCCATTCGGACCGCTCGTCGGCTTTGATTTGTTCCCAGTTCGGCTCTGGGCCATAGCCATCGTCAAAAACTCTTGCCCCTGCTATCGGTTCGCCCGTCTGAGCATCTTTTACTATTCCCTTGATAATTAGCTCAGGAGGACCCGGCATAGACTTTGCCATTGGTAACAGGATTGCGGCGGTGATGATTACTATTAACAGGCCGAGGATGCCGAGTTTGGCTCTTTTGGGTATCGGGCGATTGAGGATGTGTTTGATTCGGCCGGCCAGTGCGCTTTTGGATTCCACGACACCTATCAATCGCAGAGACAAAGCCGGTCGCTTAAAGGCCAGCTTTGCCACGTCCACCAGAGTCTGCGGATACTGTTGAGCTTTCTCGCCCATTGCCACCAGGACCATTTCATCGACGGCCTGCTCGCGAATCCTGCGAATAATGCAATTAGCAAGCCAGAGCAGCGGGTTATAGAAATAGATAATCTGCAAAACAGTTTGGGCCAGATTCACCCACAAATCGCCGCGCCGGATATGAGCAAGCTCGTGCAGCAGGACCGCTCGTAATTGGCTTTTATTTAAACTCGATGTCAGATTTTGCGGCACCAAAATCACAGGCTGAAATAATCCGCAGACGGCCGGGCTGGTTGCTTTCGCCGAGACCTTTAAGCCAATTTTTCTTTTCACTCCCATACGTTCGCGGCAGGACTCAAGCGTATCGGCCATCGAATCATTTGCCTCTTTGGCCTGGGCAACAAGTCCCCTCACAAAAATCGCCCGCTGCAGAAGCAATAGTCCCATTGTTAGCACAACAGTCAGCCAGGCCAAAAACACAGCACCCTGCCAGGATAACGGC
>Ga0315539_1002756_pt1 | contig 12539 bp, 10 predicted proteins | sample SalMarSW160150MG_FD_203097 | JGI IMG/M metagenome (GOLD analysis project Ga0315539, IMG submission 203097) | Salt marsh sediment microbial communities from the Plum Island Ecosystem LTER, Massachusetts, United States - Salt Marsh Sediment SW1601-150 ... | reverse complement strand
GGGCGAGGCCGGAGCCGTTGAGGGTGTGCACGAACTGGGGCTTTGAGTCCGGGGTGGGGCGGTAGCGGATATTGGCCCTTCTGGCCTGGAAATCGGTGCAGTTGGAGCAGGAGCTGACCTCAAGCCACTCTTCACAGCCGGGCGCCCAGACCTCGATGTCATAGGACTTGGCCGAGGCGAAGCCAAGCTCGGAGGTGTTGAGCATGGCAACGCGGTAGGGCAACTCCAGCTGCCGGCAGACCGCTTCGGCATCGCTGGTCATCTTTTCCAGCTCGTCATAGGAGGTATCCGGCTCGGTGAATTTGTAAAGCTCGACCTTGTCGAACTGGTGGCCGCGCTTGATGCCGCGGGTATCTTTGCCGGCGGACATCTTCTCCCGTCGGAAGCAGGCGGTGTAGGCGACGTAGTGGAAGGGCAGCACGCCCGACGGAATGATTTCATCGCGGTGAAGATTGGTGAGGGGCACCTCCGCCGTGGGCACGAACCAAAAATCATCCTCCGAGTCGTGGTAGAGGTTGTCGGCGAACTTGGGCAACTGGCTTGAACCAACGAGGCACTCGCGCCGCACCATGAACGGCGGATAGACCTCCTGGTAGCCGTGTTTGCCGGTGTGGAGGTCGACCATGAACCAGATGAGGGCGCGCTGAAGCCGGGCGCCCAGTCCTTTGAGGACGTAGAACCGCGTGCCGGAAAGCTTGACGCCGCGCTCAAAGTCGATGATGTCCAGCGCTTCGCCGAGCTTCCAGTGGGGGACGGGGGTGAAGTCAAAGCGCTTTGGCTCGCCCCAGGTGCGCACCACCACGTTATCATCTTCGCTCTTGCCGACGGGCACGGAAGGGTGGGGGACATTGGGCACCTGCAAAAGCAGTTCCTCAAGCTGGCTATCTATGCTCTTCACCTCTTCTTCAAAGTCGCGTATCATGGCGCGCAGGTCGCGTGCCTCTTCGGCCGACGTTTTGTCCGTCCTCCGTTCTTTTGATGCTTCCTTGCGGGTATGCCGGAGGCTCTCCAGCTCCAGAATCTTCTGGCGGCGGTCGGCGTCGAGCTCGAGTATCTCGTCAATCGGGGCGCTGTCCTGACGGTTTTTCAGCGCTTTTTCGACAACCTTGCTGTTTTCACGGATGAATTTAAGGTCAAGCATGGATTTCCTCTTTAATTTTTATCAACCTCACCCCCTTTGTCCCCCTCTCCTTTGAAGGAGAGGGGGAGGAGGTTGGGTAAGAGGGGCTTCGCCCCTCTAAAACTCCCCTTTCAGTATTCCACCCCTCATGCCCCCCTGTTCTGGAGGTTTTGTTTCTCAGCTACTCCTCTTTAATTTTATTACGTTTTCTCCCTGAGTTGCGGGAATAAGATGACCTCGCGAATTGATTGCTGGTTGGTGAGCAGCATCACCAGGCGGTCGATGCCCACGCCCAGGCCGCCGGTGGGCGGCATGCCGTATTCCAGAGCCAGAAGATAGTCCTCGTCAATGGTCCAGCTTTCCTCGTCCTTTTCGTACCGCTCTTTCTGCTGCTGGACGAAGCGCTGCCTCTGCTCATCCGGGTCGTTAAGCTCGGAAAACGCGTTGGCGATTTCCATGCCGCCGGCGAATGTCTCAAAGCGCTCCACCACCCGGTCCTCGCCGGGTTTGGTCTTGGCCAGCGGCGACATCGATACCGGATAGTCCTTGAGGAAGGTGGGCTTGATGAGGCTCGGCTCAACGAAGGTGGCGATGAGCTCATCCACCAGCTTGGCCCAGTTCTTCTGCGGGTCAACCTCAAGCCCGCGGGCCTTCATTTTGTCCCTCATCCGGTCCCTCAGGCCATCGGCAGTGGGGTAAGTGACGAAGTCAATGCCGCTGTACTGCTCAACGGCTTCGCGCAGGGTGAGGCGCGGCCAGGGCGGCTTGAAGTCGATTTTGTAGTCACCGTACTTTACCTTGGTGGTGCCCATCACCTTTTTGCTGACCCAGGCCACCATCTCCTCGAGCATGTCCATCACATCGTTGTAATCGGCGTAGGCCTGGTAGCTTTCCAGCATGGTGAACTCTGGGTTGTGCCGGGTGGAGACGCCTTCGTTGCGGAAGATGCGGCCCAGCTCGTAGACGCGGTCCAGTCCGCCGACGATAAGCCGCTTGAGGTGGAGCTCCGGGGCGATGCGCAGGTAGAAATCCTGGTCGAGGGCATGGTGGTGGGTAACGAAGGGGCGGGCCAGTGCCCCGCCGGGGGATGGCTGCAGCACCGGCGTCTCCACTTCGATGAAGCCGCGCTCGTTGAGGAACTGCCGCAGGGCATTGATGACCTGGCTGCGGGTCTTGAAAGTTATCTGGGTCTCCGGGTTGCTGATTAAATCGAGGTAGCGCTGCCGGTATCTGGTGTCAACATCGCTGAGGCCGTGCCATTTTTCCGGCAGCGGCTGCAATGACTTGGCGAGCAGGGTGAAGCGGTTAACGTGAACGGTCGGCTCGCCGGTCCGGGTGCGGAGCACCTGTCCTTCCACGCCGATGAAATCGCCGATATCCAGTTCCTTAAAGAGCTGGCTTTGCTCTGCGGGGTATTTGTCCATGTTCTGGAAAAGCAGCTGTATCTTGCCCGCACCATCGCGGATATCGGCGAAGGCGCTTTTTCCCATCTGCCTGATGGCCATGATGCGCCCGGCGACGTTAACCTGCTTCTCTTCGGCCTGGCCGGCCTCGTTCTGCTCAAGCAGATAGGCCGCCTCCTGGGTGGTGTGGCTGCGCTGGTAGCGGTGCGGGTAGGGGTTGATACCATTACCACGAAGCCGTTCCAGCTTCTCGCGGCGCTGCTGCGTAATCCGGTCCAGTCTGGTCGTCATTTCTGCCCCTATAATATAGTAAAAAGACTGAGAGTTCCAGACCCCCAGTCAACTTCTATTATAGGCCATTCCGGAATTGCGGTAAAGGGCTGAGTGTCGTGATGGTTACTTCATCTGCTCCCGCAGCTCATCAAGCCAGGCGGCCGACTTAACTTCCCGCTCCAGGAGGTATCTGAGATAACTGTTTATTACTCTCTCCAGTTCCCGGGAAAGCCCGGCATCTATTTTCAGACGTTCGACCGTGCCGTAGTCGCTGTCCTGAAGGAGGCGCAGCACTTTCTGGGCATTTACGGAAAGCGGGTAGCTTGAGGGATGGTTTGCGGAGCAGTCCGGGCACAGCATGCCACCGGAGCTCGGGCTGAAAGAGTTGACCACCGGCGCCAGTGGCTTCTGGCAGGAGACGCACTGTTGAAGCTGTGGCCGGTAGCCGACCTCATCGAGGAGGTGCAGTTCAAAATAGCGCAGCGTCAGGTCCCTGTTGCCTGACCGGCATAGTTGCTTCATGGACTCCAGCAGCAGTTGGAACAGGGATAAACTCTCAACGTTATCGACGGTGAACTGGTTTACCAGCTCAGTGATGTAGAGCCCGCAGGAGGTGAGCCAGAGGTCGCTCTTCAGAGGCAGGAAGCTGTTGATGGTCTGGCTGCCGATGATGGTGTCCAGATTGCGCCCTCTGGCCAGTGAGACCTGGCTGTGGGTAAGGAGCTCCAGATGTCCGGCCATTTTGCTTTTCGTTTTGCGGACGCTTTTGGCAAAGGCCTGAATCTTGCCGAGGTGCGGCGTGTAGAGGGTAAATATGACGTCAGCCTCCCTCAGCTTGGTCTTTTTGATAATGACGGCTTCTGTCTGATAGGTGCGTGGCTTTGACATTTCCGCATCTTATTCCCGTATCCCTTGCTCCCGGTGGACGCTCACCAGATAGCGGATAACACCTCGCAGGGCTTTCCAGTCAATGATAATGTGCACCAGCGTGACGGCGACCGTGGCAGCGGCCACCCAGAAATGAATATCGCCCCACTCGCTTTTAGTCAGGTCGAAAAGCAGGGGCCGTTGTCCTGACCGGGGTCCGGAAGGTGCCGCCCAGATAAGGATGCCGGTGAACGTAACCAGCGCCCAGACGATAAGCAGCAGGATAGCGGTTACGGCTCTCATGTAGACTCTGATTTTTATCGGACGCCTTGATTTCATACCAGCCTCCGTGTTCAAGTAAGGACTTAAATATTATTCGGATAGCGTTTTCCGTGCCAGAATATAGCGCAGGACGTGAGTGTGTGGGCCTTCACCGTGGTTCTCCGGGTCTTCCACAATCCCGGTTTCCAGCACCACAAAGCTTCTGAAGTAATAAAGAAAAGTCTCCTCGCTGAAATAGTGGGCGGGCCTGCCTGGTCGGCTTTCAAATGTGTTTTTGCTTAGTTTTTTACCCCGTCCACGGCTCGGGTCATGGTCAGAGAAGGCGGTGAAGAATAGCAGGCCGCCGTCATTTAACCTGTCAGTGCACTCCTGGATAAATGCTTCCCTCTCTCCTTCTTCAAAGAGGTGCAGAACATTGAAGCAGTATATGGCATCGAAACTTTCATCAATGAATGACATATCGATTGCTGAGCCCTGGCAGTGTGTTGTCGAGGGGTCATAGTCCCTGGCCATCCCGCAGGCAATATCCGATATCTCAATCCCGGTGACATCAAAGCCAGATTCCGAAAATAGCCTGGTATTCCGTCCGTATCCAGAGCCGGGAATTAGAATCTTCTTCGCCCCATTTTTGCGGAATATTCTGGCTGCATATTCGGCGGTCTGGCTCGGCTGTGTGCCCCACACATAGCCCTCGCTTTGAAACCTTTTGTTCCAGTAATTTTTTTTATCCATTTGAAAGCATAAGAAGAGCAATAGTTTAAAAAAGATTAAAGACGGCGAGTTAAATCTTAAAACTCCTGTCTGCCTTCGATGGCGCGGGTGAGCGTGACGTCATCGGCGTACTCAAGCTCGGTGCCGAAGGGCAGACCACGGGCGAGGCGGGTAACCCTGATGCCCAGCGGCGTTATCAGGCGGCTGAGGTACATGGCGGTCTGTTCCCCCTCAAGGTTGGGATTGGTGGCCAGGATAACTTCCCTGACCGAACCGTCCTTCAGGCGGTCCATCAGCTCTCTCGCCCTGATGTTTTCCGTGCCGATGCCTTCGGTGGGGGAGATGGCCCCGTGCAGGACATGGTACAGCCCGTAATAAATTCCCGTGTGCTCCAGGGCCAGTATGTCCTGAGGCTGCTCCACGATGCATATCTGGCTGCGGTCACGCTTGTCACTGCGGCATATCGGGCAGGGGTCAGACTCGGTTACGTTGCAGCAGACCGAGCAGAGGGTTATCTTCCGTTTCAGGGAAAGAATGGCTTCGGCAAGGTATTTGCTCTGCTCATCCCCGGCCCGCAACAGGTGATAGACAATGCGCTGTGCGCTCTTGGGCCCGATGCCGGGCAATTTATTGAATTCCTGAATGAGGTTGTCGATAACATCAGCGTTGGGCAGAACATTCTGGTCCAATGCGGCATCTCCTTCGCTTTTTTAGGTTAGCCCCGGAATTTTCAGACCGCCGGTAAGACCTCCGAGGTGCTTGGCCGCCGCCTCCTGGGACTTGGCCAGGGCTTCACCGACCGCGGTCAGCACCAGGTCCTGAAGAAGCTCAACGTCTTCCGGGTTGACCACCTCGGGTGATATTTCCACCGACTGTATTTTCTGCTGCCCGTTCATGGTGACTTTGACGGCACCACCTCCGGAGCTGCCCTCGACGGTCAGGTTGCTCAATTCCTCCTGGGCCTGGGCCAGTTTGGCCTGGAGTTTCTGGGCCTGCTGCAACATAAACCTGTTCATTTCTCCTCCGATTCAATTATCTGGGCACCTATTTTCAGGGCTTCTTCTATCAGGTGGTTTGCCTCCGGCTCGTAAACACAGCGAACGCGGCAGGCCCGACCCAGGAAGTTACTGATTATTTGCTCCGCTATCTTCTGATTGTCCATTTTTTCCATATTTTCCTTGTGCAGCGGGAACTTGAAAGACAATATAACGGTATTGTTCTCAATGGCTTTGGGCTTGGCACTCCGGAGCAGGGCGGCGGCGGGGGTCCGGCTCATGCTGGGGGGTGCGTCACGGATGAATTTCAACCAGTTCAGTTTAAGGTAATCGATTTCTTCACCGCTGGCTCCAGCGGGGGTGGCAGGGGCAGCTTCTGCCGGCGCCGGTGCCGGTTCTGGTTCACCTTTTTTCGCTTCCGGTTCCGGCGTCAGGGCTGGTTCCGGCTCGCGTTTTGGCTCCACCGCCGGCTTGCGGGGACGTTCTTCTCCGGCGGCGGCCTTCGCCGATACAGGGGGTGGGGTTTCCGGGGCTGCCGGTCTGGCTGGCGGGCGTGCCTCAGGTTCGGCCCTGGCTATCGGCGGTTCTTTGGCGGAGGGCAGGGTTGCGTCCACCATCGCCAGCTCCAGCGGCAACGTGGAGTAATTGTCGAGGCTGAGGTCAAGCTGTCCGAAGAGCTTGGCGGCCTTTAATATCTGCGCTATTGACGCCTTGCTGGCCAGTTCCTTCAGCTCTTCAACGTCCTCGGCCGGCAGGTCTATTGATTCGGCGGAGCCGGTTTTCGCCAGGAGCAGCGCCCTTAGGTATTCCACCAGTTCCCGATTGAACTGGCGCAGGTCAAGGCCATCGCTGTTGATGTCGTTTATGGTCGATACCCCGGCCGCGACATCGTTATTCACGATGTGCTTTACCATCTCTTTGGCGCGCCAGTCGCCGGTGATACCCAGGATGTTCTGTGCCTGCTGGAGGGTGACTTTCTTCCCGTAGTATGTGGTCAGCTGTTCCAGGAGATTTTCGGCGTCGCGCAGGCTGCCAGTGGCCGCCCTGGCAATGAGCCGCAGTGCCTCGGGCTCGATTTTAATGGTCTCTTTCTTGCCGATTTGCGTTAATTTGGTCACCACATCGGCCTGGGAGATGCGCCGGAAATCAAAGCGCTGGCAGCGCGATATTATGGTAGGCAATACTTTGTGAACCTCGGTGGTGGCCAGGACGAAGATGACATGCGGCGGCGGCTCTTCCAGGGTTTTGAGCAGTGCATTGGACGCGCTGGTGCTCAGCATGTGAACTTCATCAATGATATAGACTTTATACCGTGCTTCATTTGGAGCGTAATTGACCTTTTCCCTGAGGTCGCGAATATTATCCACGCCGGTGTTGCTGGCGGCGTCAATCTCGATGACATCCAGGGCTCTGCCTTCGGTGATTGCCTGGCATATCTCACAGGAATTGCAGGGTTCGCCCTTGCCCTCGTTGGTGAGACAGTTGACCGCCTTGGCCAGAATGCGTCCGGTGCTGGTTTTTCCAGTGCCGCGCGGACCGCAGAAAAGGTAGGCATGGGAGATGCGGCTGCTGCTCAGGGCATTGTGCAGTGTCTTGGTAACCTGTTCCTGCCCGACCACTTCAGCCAGGGTCTGCGGACGCCACCGGCGGTAAAAGACCAGGGAAACCATTTTATCTATTATAACCCATATGCGGTGGTGTTTCTAGGCAGTTGCTGCCCGCTATAGAGTCAGGTTTCGGGCATCAGGCATGAGGGTTACCACTAGAAAACAAAAGCCAGCTCTGCTGCGTGAGATTGGCTGAGTCTCCTGCGGTAAAGCTGGCTTGCCGGTCTAATCTGCTTCAGGAGAGGAGGGAGGGAATATCTTTGGAGGCGTCTTCAATGGCTCTCAGTTTGACTTCGGTTTCCTCCTGCCGCTTCTTGAATTCGGGGATAAGCTGCGTGGACTGGGTATAGTAATTCCTCACCTTTTCCGCATCGCTGAGCTCGGACAGGATTACGGTAACATCAAGCACGCCTCTCTCACGTGGGTAATCACCGTTTCTGATAAGAGCTTCCGGAGCGATATCTCTCATGTAATCACCGAGGGCTTTGACCATGTCCATGTTCATCTCTTTGCCCGGTGCCGAGATGAGGTAAAGGGCTCGCTTGGAATCCACCGGGTTGCACTTTAAAGACATCTCGCTGACGGCCTCGTCCATGGCCTGGATGCCCTTGAGGGTCTCATCGCCTTTGGCCCTGAAATCGCGCCTTGACTCGCGGCGGAACCGGATTAGAGGCAGTTCTGCCTTGCCGTATCCGATAACCGTCCAGCCCACCAGCGTCTGTATGATGTCGCCGGCATCAAGCACTTTTGAGGCAATGTACTTGGCCTTCTTTTCCTCGCCGGCACACAGCATATTGTAGAAGGGCTCCGAGATCATGGTATTGATTTTGGAGATGTTACCTTTGATTGAGGAATCCTTGCGGACAAATCTCTGGTTATCCACCAGAAATACGGCATCAGCCACGGAGTATGAGGATTTGAGACAGGTGGCAGTATTGTAAATAGTTCTGTCCTCGGTGGTTTCTTCATGCTCAAAGGGTAGAACAATGAGGTTGTAAATGGGCTTGTCAGCATAGCGCTCTTTAATATGCTGCGTCATCACCGAGATTGCCCCGGAGCCGGTGCCACCGGCAGCACTGGCAATAAACAGGAAGGCGTCTGTCTCAAAGAACCGCTTCGTGGTCCTTATTGCGTCGATTACTTTGTCGCCGTCCTCTCTGGCGATTTCGGCACCGAGTTCATTTATTTTGCCCACTCCGTGGCCACCGGTCTTGCGACTGCCGATGAGGATTCTGTGCTGGTAGTCCTTGCGGATGCTCGTGAGTCCACTCAGGTCAGCCGCATCAGCGTTGACCGCATAGCAGCCGGTAACTATTTCAATGCCACGCTGGTTTCTTGCTTTCTTGTTTAGACGGGCGAACTCATCGGCAATTCGACCACCGCACTGCCCGAAACCTACAACTACTAGTTTCATAGCTCACCTCTAAATCTATTTATAGGGTTATGAGAGTTATGTTATTTTAAACACACTTACCATTTATTGTCAATCATTTTGCCTATAACTGTCATAGAATTCCTAGCAATAAGGTACCTGGTAATAATGTCATGCGTGGAGCAAGAAATGTGACTGGCATCCGACCAATCATTTTTAGTAAGGAAGTTTTCTTATTCCATAAAAAATATTGAAAAACTAGAATACCTATATTAGAATTGTGTAAAACAATTGGGTGTGAGGTCAATGGCGAGAGAGGCACCATCACGCGAAGTGCTGGATAGTGCTGGTAGTGATATCGGCGCTCTGGAGAAGGCGGTTATCCGTGCCGAACAGCTAAGCCGTGCGGCCATGGAGGCGGCGGGGGCGACTACCACGGCTGCCCGGAGGGCGATTGGACATGCGGAGCAGATCAGCCTGGGGGCGAAAGAAGCCGCCGAGGCCTCTCGCCGGGCGGCCGAAGAGGCGGTGCAGCGTGCCGAAGAGGTAAGCCGGGAGGTCAGGGAAGGTGCTGAAGCTGCCATTAGGGCCGCTGAGGAGGCGATAAAAAGAGCTGAGGAAACTGCCCGCACGCCAAAGGAAGCAGCCGAGGCAATCACAAAGCGTTTTCAGGAAGCGATCAATCGTGCTGAGGAGATAAGCAAGGAGGCCATGGAGGCGGCGGAGGCGGCGTACGTTGCTTCGGAAGAAGGGCTGAATCGGGTCAGCGAGATAAGCACAGAAGCCAGAGAAATGTCAGAGTCCGCAGCCCGGGCAGCCAAAGAGGAGCTTAATAAAGCTGAAGAGGCGGGGAGGATTGCTAAAGAAGCGGCTGAAGAGTCCATCAGGGCAGCCAAGGAAGCTTACAGCAGGGCCGAAAAGGCCAGCCGGGAGGCCAAAGTAGCTGCCGAAGCATCGATAAAAGAAGCTGGAGACGCTGCCACCAAGGCGGAAAGGGCCAGCCGGACAACCAGGGAAACAGCGGAGGCGGCGTCAAAAGAGGCTCAGGGAGTGGCCGTCAGGGCAGAGAGAATAAGTAACGATGCCAAAGGGCTTGCCGAAACATCATTGAGAACCTCGCAGGAGGCAATCATCCGTGCTGAAGCGATAAGCAAGGATATGAGACTGGCGGCGGATAATTCCGCCAGGGCTTCACAGGAAGCTATAGGCAGAGCCGAGACAATAAGCAAGGAAAATAGGTCAGCAATTGGGGAGGCCTCCAGAGCTACCAGAGAGGCCGTTGATGCGGCAATTACTGCCTCAAGAGAAGCCGCCGAAGCATCATCCGGGGAGTCACAGAAGGCAATCAGCCAGGCGGAAGCGGTGAGAGATGAGATAAAAGCGGCGCATGATGAGCTGGTCAGGGGATTTCAGGAGGCTCTTGCTCATGTTGAGACAATGAGCCGCGAGACGCTGGAGAAGTCTAGGGAAGCGACCAGTACCGTGCAGGAGAAAGCTGAGGCGTCAGCCAGAGCCTCGGAAGAGGCGATAAGCCGGATAGAACGGGTCAGCGCAGAAGCCAGAGAAACCGCTGAAGCTTCCGCCAAGGCGGCCCAGGAAGCTGCTGAAGCGGCGATTAAATCTGCCCAGGAAGCTGCCGAGGCATCAACCACCACCTCTCAGGAGGCGATAAGCCGGGCCGAAGAAATTGGACGGGAAGCCAGGGAAACCAACGAGGCCGCCGCGCAGGCGGCCCAGGAAGCGATTGATGAAGCAATGCGTATTGTCAGAGAGGCAGCAGAAGCAGCGACTAAAGCCTCCCAGGAGGCGATAAGCAAGGCAGAGACAATTGGCAGGGAAACCAAAGATACGGCGGATGAATCGATTAAAGCGGTAAAAGAAGCGACCAGACTGGCCACCCGGGCCGCCAGAGAGGCAGCCGAGACCTCAGTAAAAGCCTTTGAAGAAGCGATAAGTCGTGCGGAGATAATAGGCCAGGAGACAAGAAAGGCTACTGAAGAGTCGGCGAAGGCCGCCAGAGAGGCTACCGAGGCTACGGTGCATGCTGCCAGGGAGGCGACCGCCGAGACAACGAGGATTGCCAGGGAGGCGGCGGAAACGGCGGTAAGGGCGTTCCAGGAGGCCATACTCCGCGTTGAGGCATCCGGCAAGGAAGCAAGGAAAGTAGCGGAGGATTCACTGAAGGCTTTTGAAAAGGCAATCGGGGGAGTAGAGAAACCCCGTGAGGAAGAGAAGAAAGAGGTCGCTGGGGCAGTAGGAGAAGCTGATGAAGAGACTGCTGAGGCAACGCTCAAGGCCTTCGCCCAGGCAATTGGCCGGGCTAAGGAATCCAATGTTAGGGGAAAATCAAAGGTGGTGGAACGCAAGGGCAAGGAAAAGCTAGAGGCGCGTTTGAACTTTTTGGCCCGTATGTATGAGACCAAGAAAAGCGAACCGAGCGGTGAAGATGGTGCCGCTGAGGATGATGAAGGTAATGGAAAATAAAACACGTTGAAACGAATCACATATCAGTGTATCAGTAATATCAATGCAGGAGGTACTCGATGGCGAATCCAAGGGAACCAGTCAAAAAGGTCAGTGAGGAAACCGAAGAGGTAGCTGAGGAGGCAGTCGAAGCCGTTCCTCAAGAGATTGAGCAGGTCAGCGCCGAAGTGGAAGCGCAGCTGGCCAAGCCTCTTGAAGAGGTATTGGGACAGGCGGAGAAAGCCTACGCTGCTTTCATGGAAGCGCAGCGCCAGGTGACCGATGCTTATCGTTCCAATGAAAAGCAAATCGCACAGGCCTACAAGCGTGCTGAGAAACAGGCGGAGAAAGCCTGCAATGAGGCGATCAGAGAGGTGATGAGAGCACGTGATGAGGCGGTGACGGCCGCGCTCAAAGCGCGTGATGATGCCATCTCCCAGGCAGAGAGAGCGTTCAAAAAGGCGAAGGAACAAGCGGATAAGGAAAGTGAGATACGGCTAGAGGAGACCTCGAAAAGGAGAGAAGAAGCGCTGGCACAGGCCTGGCAGCTCCGCGGGGAAACAGTGGATCATGCCTGGAGTATATACGGCAAGCTATCACGATAAGGACGATAGTATAGAACCCTGGGTGCTCCTTGGCTTGGCTGATACACTTATTGTGTGATTGGTAACTTTTTAATTAAATTAAAGACGGGATATCTTTGAGGGTGATCTCTATTCCCCGGTACTTGTCTTCGATTCCTTCCTGTCTCTTCTTCAGTGCGGTAATGAGGCTGATTGTCTTGGTGAAGTAGTTCCTCACCTTTTCCACGTCACTGAGTTCTGACAGGATGACGGTAACATCGAGCATCCCTCTTTCTCTCGGGTAGTCGCCGCTTCTGATGATCGCCTCAGGGGCAAGGCTCTTGAGGTAGGTACCGAGTTCCTTGATAAGGTCGACATTCATTTCCTTGGGTGGGGCGGAAACGAGGTAAAGCGCTCTCTTGGAGTCTATAGGGTTGACCTTGAGCGATAGGCCGCTGATGGCTTCGTCCATGGCCTGGGTTCCCTTTTGCGCTTCCGTAGCCTTGCTTCTGAAATCTCGTGTCCGGGTCAGGATTTTCTTGGCCAGCGAAATCTCGGACTGGCCGTAACCAATCGCCGTCCATCCGGTCAGCGTCTGTATAATGTCGCCGGCATCAAGTATCTTCGCCCCGATATACTGGTGCTTCTTTTCCTCGCCGGCGCAGAGCAAATTGTAAAACGGGGCCGTAATCAGGGTGTTTATTTTGGACAGGTTACTTCTGATCGACGCGTCTTTCATCACATATCTCTGGTTATCAACCAGGAAGATGGCATCGGCTACGAGATAAGCTGATTTCAGGCAGGTGGCAGCATTGTATATGGTTCTTTCCTCGGTGGACTCCTCGTGTTCGAAGGGCAGGATTACGAGGTTATAAACCGGCTT
>Ga0315539_1002750_pt1 | contig 12558 bp, 9 predicted proteins | sample SalMarSW160150MG_FD_203097 | JGI IMG/M metagenome (GOLD analysis project Ga0315539, IMG submission 203097) | Salt marsh sediment microbial communities from the Plum Island Ecosystem LTER, Massachusetts, United States - Salt Marsh Sediment SW1601-150 ... | reverse complement strand
ACATATTACATAAAAATTTCTTAAGCTCTCCAACGATATGTGCAAGATACGTTTTTATTTTTCTTCCAGATATTCCTGACTTTTTACGCAATACGCGTCACGCGATACGCACGACGATTTTTTATCTCACTGAACCGGCTATCGGCTCTTCATCTTTGTCTTCTTCTTTTAATTCTGTTACCAATACATTCGTTGTCAGCATCAGCCCTGCTACAGAAGCAGCCATTTCCAGCGCGGTCCTGGCGACTTTTGCCGGGTCGATTATGCCAGCCTTAAACATATCTACGAACTGGCCGGTGTTTGCGTTATAGCCCACTTTTGTGTTTTTTTGCAGCTTCTCCAGGAGTTGGGCAACAATGACATCTCCTTGTTCGCCAGAGTTATCAGCGATTTGCTTTGTCGGCGTCTTAAGTGCCTTGATGACGATATCGAAGCCTATTTTCTCTTCGCCTCTGACTTTTGTTCGGGCCTTTTCAACTTCGGGTATAGCCCGCAGGAACACGACACCACCACCTGGCACAACACCCTCTTGTGCCGCTGCCCTTGTCGCGTGAAGAGCATCCTCCAGCAGGTCCTTGCGTTCCTTCATTTCTGTTTCTGTCGCAGCTCCAGCGTTGATCACTGCAACGCCACCGGTCAGCTTTGCTAATCTTTCCTGTAACTTCTCACGGTCGTAATCGCTGGTCGTTTTTTGTATCTGGCTGCGAATCTGGTCGCAACGAGCCGTGATGTCTTTTTTCTTGCCTGCTCCTTCGATTATTGTGGTCGTATCCTTGTCAATCGTAATTTTCTTTGCCTGTCCTAATTGTGAAAGTTCGATTTTTTCCAGTTTAATGCCCAGGTCTTCGGTTATTACTTGTCCATCTGTTAATACGCCGATGTCAGCCAACATTGCTTTTCGTCGGTCACCGAAACCCGGAGCTTTAACCGCACAGACTCTCAGCACGCCTTGCAGGCGATTGATAACCAGAGCCGCCAATGACTCGCCCTCCACATCTTCAGCGATAATCAACAAAGGTTTTCCAACCTGAGCGATTTTCTCAAGCAGTGGTATTAACTCGCGGATATTAGATATCTTCTTTTCATGCAGCAGTACGTATGCGTCTTCAAGCACTGCTTCCAGGGTGTCGGCGTTGGTCATAAAATAAGGCGATAAATAGCCGCGGTCGAACTGCATGCCCTCAACAACATTTAACTCGTTTTCCATTCCTTTGCCTTCTTCGATCTCGATGACGCCTTCTTTGCCAACTTTGTCAAAGGCCTCAGCTAATTTTTCTCCAACTTTCTCATCGTTGTTGGCGCTGATAGTTGCCACTTTTGCAATATCGTCATGGCCTTTCACAGCGACACTGACCGACTTAATAAACTTCGTGACAGTTTCAGCAGCTTTGCTAATGCCTCGATATAGTGCCATCGGGTTCACACCGGCAGCCACGTGTTTTAAACCTTCCAAATAAATCGCCTCTGCCAGAACAGTTGACGTGGTTGTTCCATCACCGACAACATCGGAAGTCTTGCTTGCAACCTCATTGACCATTTTTGCGCCCATGTTTCGGAATGGCTCGGGCAGTTCTATCTCTTTGCTGACCGAAACGCCATCTTTTGTTATCTTCGGCGAGCCCCAGCTTTTATGCAAAATCACGTTCTTGCCGGTTGGTCCAAGTGTGACCTTAACCGCAGCGGCTAATTCCTTAAGGCCCTCTCGCAGCTCTGTTCGTGCGGTATCGTCGAACATCAATTGTTTTGCCATTTTTTCTACCTCTTTTACTTTCAGCTATTGGTTCTTAGTTTACGTTTGTAACGATGAACAAAGGACTATGAACAATGAACTATCGTCTCACTTTTCTATGATTCCCAAGATGTCACTTTCACGAAGGATCACATACTTTTCACCGTCAAGCTCCACTTCGTTGCCTATGTATTTTCCGTAGATTACTTTGTCGTTGTTTTTGACTGATATCTTGTTACGTTTGCCATTATCCAGCAACTTGCCGGCTCCAACGGCTACTACTTTTCCTATTTGTGGCTTTTCCTTTGCGGTGCCGGGCAGGAAAATGCCTCCAGCGGTTTTCTCTTCAGCCTCAACTTGCTTGACCACAACCCGGTCGTCCAAAGGTTTAAGTTTCATATCTCTTCACTCCTTATCTATCTTTGTTTTCACTTATTGACTTCTCATTTTTATTTCATTTCCAGCACGATTACCGTATTTATTGAATCCGGTGCATCTTTGGGCACTGTAATTACTATCTCATTCTCATCAATACGCTTAATTGGTAACGGGCGGTGTCTTTTATCGGCGAGTAAGTGAGCTTTTCTAACCTTGTTTGTCAGATTCGGTACATTCAGTTTGCCATCTGCGGGCCAATCAAAAACGTGCAGATACAGCCTGCCGGCTTTGGCAGTGCATCGGCCCCATAGGACTTTGCCAATCGGACTGGCCGTCGTGCCGTAAATGCTTTCGCCATTTACCTTCAGCCATTCGCCCATGGCACTAAGGCGATCGACGCTCGGTTTTGGAATTAGCCCTTCTGCGGTCGGGCCGACATTTAACAGAAAATTTCCTCCTTTGCTTGCAATATCAGCCAGTTTGCGCAAAAGGTCCTCCGTAGACTTCCAGTTGTGGTCGTAGGATTTATAGCCCCACGTGTCATTCATTGTCATGCAGGTCTCCCAGTCTACACCAGGAAGCCCCGTTGGCGGAATTCTCTGTTCGGGCGTGCCGTAGTCACCGGCAAACTCCTTGCTTTCGCTCAGGCCCCGCATTCCTTGACGACCTTTACCTACGCGGTTGTTTATAATAATATCCGGCTGAAGGCTAAGAACATACCCAAACATATCCCAGCCCATTTCTCGGCTCCAATCCTTTACCCATTCGCCATCGAACCAGAGTATTCCGAGCGGTCCATAATTCTGAACCAATTCTTGTAGCTGACCCTTTAGATAGTACTCGACATAGCGATCAAAGTTGGGATTAGATTTACTTGTGTCGTTATAGTTTTGATAAAAAGGCCCTTGCGCATCGGGATGGTGCCAATCCATTATCGAATGGTAAAAGCAGAGTCTGATTCCATGCTTCTTGCAGCTTTGAGCCAATTCCGCGAGTACGTCGCGCTTAAATGGTGTGGCATCGATTATATCATAGTCGGTAAATTTTGAATCCCAGAGGCAGAAGCCGTCGTGATGTTTGCTTGTTATGACGATATATTTCATTCCCGCGTTCTTAGCGATCTGCACCCACTGGTCAGCATCGAACTTGACGGGATTGAACTGTTTGGCGAACTGTTCATATTCTTCAACGGGAATATGAGCGTTGTTCATTATCCATTCACCTATGCCATCTATTTGCTTGTCCTTATATGTGCCCGCCGGCACAGCATAAATACCCCAGTGAATGAACATACCGAACCGCGCATCACGCCACCACTTCATACGCTCGTCCTTACTGAACTTGCTCTTTTTCTGCCTTAGACCTTGAGATGAAAGCTGGCCATTCATTTCCGCGCATCCCGCAGCTACTAAAGCGCATAAGATGACAGCTAATGTCACTAGGATAACATTCCTTTGAGTGTTTTTTTGCTTGATCATCCTTAACTCCTTGAGAGGCTAAGCAACCTGACGCTTTGTTCATTGAGGTTAATCAAATTGACCGATTCTTTGTATCATTCCCGAGCAGGGCCTGCCCTGAGCGCAGCCGAATGGGCGGGAATCTATTAAAGTTTTCAGCAAATTGGATTCCCGTTCCCTTAGGGATAAATCTCACGGGAATGACAAAATGCAATATATTGTTGTCAAATAGCTACTTATGTTGGTTTTCAATTAAAATTCGGTCAGTTTGAGTAAATTAAATTAGTCTGAGTAGGTTAATCTTAAACCATAACTTTCTTATATACCTTAATATCCATTCCACCTCGTTAGCAATAAAGTCGCTTAACGGCGTATCTCGCTTTTTTATCTTTTCTACTCTCGTAATATCACATCATACCCATATCTCCACCATAACCACCAGGTCCTCCAGGACCACCGGGAGGCATCTCTTCTTTCTCCTTGGGCTTTTCGGTCACGAGACAATCCGTCGTCAGCAGTAATCCCGCAATACTTACGGCGTTTTGCAGAGCAATTCGTGTTACCTTCGCTGGGTCGATAACACCGGCATTCAAAAGGTCTTCGTACCTGTCTGTATTGGCGTTATAGCCGAAGCCGCCTTTACCTTCGGCTACCTTGTTAGTGACAAGGTTCGCAGTCGCGCCGGCGTTGTCCGCTATGTAGTAACAGGGCATTCTAAGCGCCTTTGCTAATATGTCTGCTCCGGTTTGTTCGTCTCCCAACAATTTCAGTTGCTTGACTGCATCCATACAGCGAATCAGAGCCACTCCTCCGCCCGGCACGATGCCTTCCTCAAGAGCTGCCCTGGTAGCATGAAGCGCATCTTCGATCCGTGCCTTTCGCTCTTTCAATTCAGCTTCGCTTGCTGCTCCTACGTTGATTTGCGCAACCCCACCGGTCAATTTGGCCAGACGCTCTTGTAGTTTCTCGCGGTCATAGTCGCTCGTTGTCGTTTCTATCTCGCCCTTTATTTGTTTGATTCTGCCACTGATGGCGTCTTGACTGCCAGCGCCCTGGACAATGATTGTATTATCGTTGTCGATGGTTACTTTCTTTGCTTGGCCGAGCTGTTTGATGCTGATATTCTCCAGATCAATACCCAGGTCTTTGAAGATTGGCTCAGCTCCTGTTAGCACAGCAATATCCTGCAGCATCGCTTTTCTACGGTCACCATAGCCCGGCGCCTTAACAGCAGCTACCTGCAACACGCCTTTAAGTTTGTTGACGACCAATGTTGCCAGCGCTTCGCTTTCAACATCCTCAGCGATAATCAGAAGTGGTCTTTTCGCCTTAGCGGTTCTTTCCAGCAGAGGCACAAGCTTGGCAACGTTGCTGATTTTTTCTTCGTGAACGAGAACGTAAGGCCTTTCCAGCTCACAAACCATACGCTCAAGGTCTGTCACAAAGTGCGGCGAAAGGTAACCCCGGTCAAATTGCATACCCTCTACGAATTCAACCGTTGTCTCAAAGCTTTTGCCTTCTTCGACGGTAATAACGCCATCCTTACCGACTCGTTGAAATGCCTCAGCCATGATTTTTCCTATCTGGGCATCGTTGTTCGCGGAGACCGATGCGACGTTGACGATGTTGTCGGTTTTGGTAATGTCTACGGGTTTTGCCAACGCAGTTAACTTTTCTATCACAGCCGTAGCAGCTGCCTGCATTCCACGGTTCAACGCCATCGCGTCTGCGCCCGCTGCAAGATTCTTATATGCTTCTCGAAACAGGGCCTCGGTCAGAACGGTCGCGGTTGTTGTGCCGTCGCCGGCGATCTTGGATGTTTTGCTGGCGGCCTCTTTAACGAGTTTAGCCCCAAGATTCTCATTCCTGTCGATCAACTCGATCTCCTCAGCGACCGTTACGCCGTCTTTGGTTACTGTAGGTCCGCCCCAGCTTTTGTCCAGGATCGCATTTCGACCTCTCGGGCCAAGGGTGGGTTTGACAGCCGACGCCAGCTTTTCTACGCCGGCTAAAAGACGTGCTCTTGCATCGGCTTGGTATGCCAATTCTTTCACTGCCATAATTGCTTGCCTCCTTAACCTTAAATGCCTGCTCAAAAAAATTCCGCGCTTAAACAATCTACAAAAAGTAAATTATGTGCAAATTAGATACCAGCCTGTTCATCAAGCGAGTACCAAACCTCTCATTTGCTGATAAGTATTTCATATATAGAGACTTAAGTGCCAATAAAATTGATTTTGTTGCCGAAATTGTCAGCCTACGGCCTCCCGGAAGGTGCCAATTTTGGCACCGAGTTACACTATTCTACGCCAAGTTGACAGCCATTCAATCTCCCTTATTGTTCTCCAATAGGCGTGATTTTCATCGAGCGCCTTGAAGAAAAGAAAGCTATCAGTTTGTCAGGATTGAATCTATAAGTTGTCATTCCCGCGAAGGCGGGAATCCAATTGATGGAAAAACTGGATTCCGCATCAAAGCTTGCCCTGAGCGCAGCCGAATGGGTACGGAATGACAACTCACTAAATCAAATTTGACAGAACAATCGTTTCTATTAATTGCATACGAACTCGTTTCGTAAGGTATGTTATAAATAATGTAAAATATGGTCAATGCTGTAATCCCCTCAGGGATGTCCAACAGCAGGTATGCTGAGCATAAAAGATTTGACAAGCAAATAAGAAGGAATATAATGATGTTTGTTCCGCAAGTGTCTTATATGGAATCAGATAATACATAGTTGGGCTTTATAAATTTAATGACGAGGCTTACAATGGGTAGAATACGTCAAATGATCAAGGTCAATGGACGAGAATGCTGGACATTATTTGATACAGGTGCACGCAATACTTATGTTGTACACTCATTGTCTTCATTATTGATAACTTCAAAAATCAAAGAACCGTTTCGATCTGCGATAGGTGGACAGATTAAAGAAACAACTGAAACAGCACTTTTAGAAGCTGAAATAGAAGGAAGACGAATATCCACCCACGCGATGGTTATCAATGAAATTGGAAATGATGAAAATGGAATTCCCATTGAAATTCTTTTTGGTGCACTGGCGATGCAACAGTGGGGTATTCGGCTGATTCCTGAGCAAGAGAAATTGGATCTGTCACATTATCCAGAAGAATTTGTCGAATTCTAAATTAACGAAGATATTATGAAGAAGGCGAATAGCGGAGAAATGGCCGACGATTTGCGGCAGGAATACGACCTTTCCAAACTCAAACGTGGTGTGCGAGGCAAGTATGCCAAGCGGTTCCAATAAGGAACGAACTTGGTCCTGCTCTCCCCAGATGTTGCCAAGTATTTCCCCGAGAACAATTGGTGAATGCTGCGCTGAGGTCTCTGGTCAGCATTGCCAAGGCCGAGCTACGCCACGCGAATTAAACCGTAGATGGTTCGGTCCTTCGGCCTCGCTCAGGGCAGGCAGGCTCACTACAAGTAAGACACCAGCGAAAAGGATCACCATCTCGTGCATGAGTCCGTTTGGCAGATGGAATGTTAGGCTGAAGTTTTGCATCCTAAAAAGAATAAGTTGAAACCATTTATACAATGTTAGGCTAAAAAAAAATGAACGATTACTACGTGTACGTATATATCGATCCTCGTAATTACGAAGAATTTTATTACGGTAAAGGTCGAGGTTCTCGTAAGGATACCCATTTGGATGATAAATCGGACTCGGCTAAGTCGAGACGTATTTCCGAGATAAAACGTGAGGGCTTGACACCTATTATTCGAGTTATCGCACGATGTCTAAGCGAAAAAGAAGCATTGCTAATCGAAAAAACACTCTTATGGAAGCTCGGCAAATGGACGACTAACATCGCAACTGGACACTTTTCCGACAAGTTCAGACCTCACAGTACATTACATAAAGAAATTTCCGGTTTTGATTATCAAAATAGCATATATTACTACAATGTTGGTGAAGGTCCTCATAGAAATTGGGATGATTATGTAGAATTCGGTTTCATTTCCGCAGGTCAAGGTACAAGATGGCGTGATGCGATGATTGGTTTCAACCCCGGAGATGCTTTTGTAGCGTATCTAAAGCGATATGGTTTTGTCGGTGTAGGCAAAATTAAGACTAGAGCAGGAATGATTCGTAACGTAATAGTTAATGGGAAACCTTTGCTATCATTGCCACTTCGTTGTCAAAACATGGATGATAATAATGACGATCCTGACCTTTCTGAATATGTCTGTCTTGTTGATTGGTGCAAGACAGTTTCCAGAAACAAAGCTATGTGGAGGTCAAAGCCAAAACTTTACACCACAACCCATGTACGAGCCTCTCTGGATGGACAACCAGAAACACTTAAGTTTATTGAGAAGGAATTTGATATAAAAATAAAAGAACTGATTGCCTAACAAGGCAATGCAGCGGACGTAAATCGCAGCTTCAATGCTCTTTACGTCGCTGATTTTTACGTTAGCGGCTTTGCTAATAACGTGAGGTAGGGATAATATCACACCTATTCCTAGGCAGTCCGCTCGGGGATGCCTTACAGTAGTTGTTGGTTTTTGGTTTGAAGTGTGGCGTGTTTGTCATTTCGACCGAAGCCTCTGAGGGGCGGAGTGGAGAAATCTATTAAATAAACAGATTCCTCGACTCGCTGCCCCATCGACTTCGCTCAGGGCTAAAGGATAAATCGCTCGGAATGATGGCTTTTCAGGTTTTCACAGAGTGCGTACTGGTAAGAAAAAAAGATTTGGAGTTGAATCTCGGCACTGATGCTGATATTTGGTATTGAGAAGTAAGATTGAAATGATGTACTTTTACTTAACTCAAACTGTCCGAATTTTAATTGAAAACCAACATAAGTAGCTATTTGACAACAATATATTGCATTTTGTCATTCCCGTGAAACTTGTCCTCGGCTACGACAGGGGAACGGGAATCCAATTTGCTGAAAACTTTAATGGATTCCCGCCTGCGCGGGAATGACACAAAGAATCGGTCAGTTTGAGTACTTTAATTGATTCCAATGAGTGATTTGTATACAGAGAGTCTCAATAAGCTGATTGAAGAGTTCGGCAAACTGCCTGGTGTTGGGCCGAAGACGGCTGAACGGCTGGCTTTTCATATATTAAAAACTCAGCCAACAGAGGCTATGGCGCTTGCTGACGCAATCCGGGACGTCAAAACTAAAATCAAACGCTGTCAAATCTGCTGCAACCTCTCCGAGCAAGACATCTGCCAAATCTGCTCCGACCCACGCAGAGACAAAACAGTTGTATGTATAGTCGAGCAGCCAAAGGATGTAATAGCACTTGAGAAAACGGGATTGTGCAAATGGGTTTACCACGTTCTTGGAGGCCACATCGCTCCCCTTGAAGGCGTCGATGCTGATGATTTGACGATCGACAAACTTGTCGATAGGATCCGCGCCGGCGGGATAAAAGAAGTGATAATGGCAACCAATCCCAACATAGCAGGTGATGGCACAGCATTATATATAAGTTCATTGATTAAAAAAGCTGATGTCAAGATTACCCGACTGGCTCGCGGCCTGCCCACAGGTAGTACACTTGAATATGCCAGCGGCAAAGTAATCGAGGACGCTATACTCAATAAGCAGGAAATGGCCTAACATATCCTGATACCGGGATTAAAAGTCCAAAAGACCCAGCCATAAGGCTAACACGAGAGAAACGCACATATCCATTTCTTGATTTTGGTAATCACCTTATTCAACAAATAGTAGGTAGTAGCTGAGCTAACTAAGAAAATATATTTTGTTGAAAAATCGCAAAAGTCCAGACGTATCTTCGTAAGAGTAAGAATTGTGAAGGCATAAATTTTTTGAAGTATTGTGAATTGGCAGCCTAATCTTGACGAAAGCATAAAGTAAACTTAAGATAATGAGTAAACTGAAAAACAACTTAGGTAGTTTAGAGGAGTGCGTATGAAGCTGGAGATGAAAGGGCAGATGCGGATGGAGCAGCGAATGAAGCTCGCTCCGCATATGATCCAGTCAATGGAGATTCTTCAGCTTCCAATCCTCGCACTTCAGGAAAGAATTGAACAGGAACTTAACAGCAATCCTGTTCTCGAAATGGAGGAGCCTTCCAATTCTGAAGAGACTGAGCCTTCCGCCGAAGAGCTACAAGAAGATGATAACGTAAACGAAAAAGACCTCGTTCTTGACACGGACAACGATAAAGTCAAAGACTTTGAACGTCTTGAGGGTCTTGAGGATGAACTAAAAGAGTACGTGGAGCAGGCTGAGGTCTTCCGACCACGACCTCGAAGTGGAGAGCGCGACAGAAAGCTCGAGGCGATAAAGAATACCGCAGCCCTGCCCCAGTCACTACATGAGAACTTGACAGAGCAATGGCGCCTGGTGGATGCAGATGAGCCTGTGAAAAAAGCCGGCAGTATGATTATCGACTATATCGATGACAGGGGCTATCTTACAGTGAGATTAGAGCAATTGCACAACAAGGACAGAGGTGACTTCGGCATTGATGATTTGAACAAAGCATTGAAGCTCGTGCAAAACCTGGAACCTGCCGGTGTCGGAGCAAGAGATTTAAAGGAATGCCTGCTTATCCAGATAGCACAGAGCAGCGAAGATATGAGTTTCGAATCAACTCTTGTTGCTGAACACATGGATGAACTGTTGGAGAATCGTCTGCCAGGTATCGCAAAGAAGATGAATTGCAGCACCGAAAGGATTAATCAAGCTATAAAAAGACTGAGCAAGCTGGACACCTCTCCCGGATTGCAAATCAGCCGTGACCAAAACCACCCTATAACTCCCGATGTAATGATCGAACCATCCGACAATTCCGGTGAATACTCCGTGAGATTAACTGACTACGATCTGCCTGGTTTAAAAATGAATACCTACTATACAAAAATGGCAAAAGACAGCAGAGTCAGCGAAAAAACACGCAAGTTCCTGCAGAATAACATACGCTCGGCTCAATGGATAGTAGACGCCATAGAGCAAAGAAAAAATACTCTGCTGAGGGTGACAAAATCAATTGTCAAATATCAGAAGGATTTTTTCGACAAAGGCCCCTTGTATCTGAGGCCGCTTCCAATGTCAAAAGTTGCAGATGATGTTGGTGTGCATCTGGCTACCGTCTCCAGAGCAGTCGCCGCCAAATATGTACAGTGTTCATGGGGCATTTTGCCACTTAGAAAATTTTTCAGCGGCGGCATGGAAGACGTAAAAGGTCAGGCTCATAGCTGGGAGGCTATAAGGATCAAACTCCAGCAGATTATTAAAGCCGAGGAGAAGACGAAGCCGCTCAGCGACGATCAGATACGTGTAAAGTTAACTGAAGACGGTATCACAAATATCGCCAGACGGACTGTTGCAAAATATCGTAATCTCCTCGGCATTCCCACAGCAAGGTTCAGAAAGAAGTATTAGCATTTCTGGCCGTGCACTCTACCCATGGCCATTGCTGCCCAAGCACAACTTCATTTTCTGAATCGGTGGCGGTCTATATTTACAGCACGTAGCACGCCCAAGATTGCTTAAGCATAGCGCATCAACACTTTTATACATTAACGCATCTATTTCCAATAATCCCAGCCACAATACCAGTGTCACAGGCGAGATTGGCAATTTTGGTTCGACAACAAGAACCACAGGAGCTAATGGCTATCTTATACTGATTGTTAATAATCAATGCGCTTATTTTTGTTATTTCGAGCGCAGCGAAGCGTAGTCGAGAAATCCCTCGGCTTGGCTCGGGACAGGTCTGCTTTTTTAATAGATTTCTCCACTTCGGGTTGCTTCGCAACCCTACGGTCGAAATGACAAAGGCGCAAATATCAAGCACAATTGGTATTACAGGGATGAAAAGAAAAAAAACATTGACTGTATCGAACATTGTGTTACTAAATGAGTATATAATCATATAATATTTACGGTCGAGGTGTACTATGGTAGGTAAGAAAAAGCAGTTGCTGTTCCAAAAACAGGCAGAAATAGCAAAAGCGATATCCCACCCTCTACGAATCGCAATCGTTGATTTCCTGCAAAACGGCGAACAATGCGTCTGTGATATTGCCGAATGCGTCGGCTCAGAAAGGTCAAATGTTTCTCGGCATTTGGCCGTGATGGTTAACGCCGGGATATTGGATTATCATAAGCAAGGCCTGAAAGTAATCTACCAACTCAAGACTCCCTGTATTCTTGATTTCTTCTCGTGTGTGACGAGTGTCTTGAAGAAACAAGCGAAAGAAAACGAAAAATTGCTAAAAGCTATATAGAAAGCATGGTCGATGTTGAGGGGCTTGATCCTGCTTTTATTTTTTAGGTACTATGTGAATAAATGGTAATATAAGCACATAAGACAAAGGCGATGAATGAAACGTGAGCTGAAGATTTTTACGGCATTGGTTTCTATTTTTGTTGTGGCTTATGCTTTGCCGTTAAATAATCCTAAAATTCAGCAGGCGATTCAGGAGGCGTTTCGGTTGCTTCAGTGGTATGCGCGCAACCACACGCTGGCCTGTGTTGTTCCAGCCCTGTTCATAGCCGGAGCTATTATCACTTTCCTATCCAAGGACTCAGTAATGCGCTATCTGGGCCCAAATGCAAATATGCCCCTTGCGTACGCGGTCGCATCGATCTCCGGCTGCGTATTAGCAGTCTGCTCTTGCAGCGTGTTGCCGATGTTCGCAGGAATCTACAATTTGGGTGCAGGCCTCGGGCCGGCTACAGCCTTTTTGTATTCTGGTCCCGCTATAAACGTGCTCGCTATCTTTTTGAGTGCTCGCGTCTTGGGCTTTTCTATCGGGGCGGGCAGGTTTATAGGAGCGATCGTTTTCTCCGTAGTGATAGGTTTATTGATGGCGGCGGTGTTTCGCAAAGGTGAACAGATCAAGGCTCAAGCTGCAATGCAAATGCCCGAGCCGGAAAAGCCCCGACGCTCTATCAGCAAAACGGCGATTTTCCTGGCCCTGATGATTCTATTTTTAGTATTTAGCGACTGGTATAACCCAGGCAACGTCACTGT
>Ga0315539_1002745_pt1 | contig 12570 bp, 14 predicted proteins | sample SalMarSW160150MG_FD_203097 | JGI IMG/M metagenome (GOLD analysis project Ga0315539, IMG submission 203097) | Salt marsh sediment microbial communities from the Plum Island Ecosystem LTER, Massachusetts, United States - Salt Marsh Sediment SW1601-150 ... | reverse complement strand
GTTCTGCGAATAATAATACAATCAGCGTTCTCCGCAAGCTGGCGGTATTTACCTTCACTTTCCTGCAAAGTTTGCTCGGTCTGCCGAAGCTTTTCTGTTACATCTCTAAGCACCTTTGCTTGTTTTTTCATGCGTTTTCTAAGCCTTTGGCGACCTATTTCGGGACCCTTTTGCTCTTTTGTATGCGATGTTGAAGCCTCTTTCTCCATTTTCCACATCCCCATCGTAAGAACTTACGAAAAATTAGAGTTAGTCGTATTGATAATTGTAGCGAATGGGCTTAAATTGTCAATGTTGGAAGACCAGAATGATTTTTTAGTCACAAGCCTTCTTACCAAACGACCGGATTTCTACTCCTTCCCTCAATCTCTTCATGAACGCCAAGGTTTCGTCCAGCCTGTGATCGGGGACAATTTCACGTACATTCATCTTGAGGGCTTCAGTTTTGTTATAACCGTATATCCGTTCCGCCCCGAGGTTCCAGAGCTTGAAATTGCCGTCAAAATCCTATACCGTTATGGCATCGTTGGAGTCATGTATGATTGCGGCCAATAAGCGATACTCCTCCGCCCACGGCCCTTGCTCAGCAGTGTCCTCTCTGGCAGACATTTCTCGGATTCCATACAAGAAACACAGACCATCAATTCGACATAAGTCTAACAAAATCAGCCGAGCTGTCAATCCCAATATTCATTTTTTTGAGCTGTCCAACTAACATAGGATTCTCCTGAGGAAGGCCTGAGAGGAGTTTTGGCAGTAGTACCGTAGTGGTTTTCCCCTACAAGAATATGCGTGTTCTGATGTACATAAAAAACAGATATTATCCCGATTTACACATGCTTGGCCTACGTTATTATTAGGCCGTGATTTAAGAGTCCTGAAAATGAGAATTTGCAGAAGCAGATCTCGCTTAGCTTGGTAGACAAGAATTGCAAGGCTCCACAGTTTTGTGGATTAACAATTAAGGGTTTTCTGTTTCAAGAAAGGAAGGCGTATCATGTGAAAGTTACTGATTACAATTACAGCGATGATATTGGTGGCGGGTACCTTAACCCTTTGTTTCGCACAAGGAAGCGGGCTGAGACGCGGAACAATGGGAGAGCAAGGTATGATGATGGGCAAAGAAAAGATGATGGCAATGTGTCCCATGCATGGAATGATGATGGGGTCAATGATGGCCAAATCCATCGCCGCAACGGGAGATGGGGGCATTGTTGTAATGGCAGGCAACAAGCTCATCAAATACGACAAAGATTTGAGTCTTGTCAAAGAAGTGGAAGTAAAAATGGACATGGAGGGCATGCAGAAAAAGATGAGCCAAATGATGGAACAATGTCCCATGTGCAAGAGCATGATTCAAGGGGGTAGTATGATGGGGCAAGGTTCTATGAAATGACCTGGCGCAATGGAAAGAATGTAATAGAAGAACTAAAGAAACAACAAAACAAAGGAGAACGAATATGTCTGAAAAAAATGTAGTTGTTGCCACCTTCAATGCACACACAGAAGCTGAGGCGGCTGTCAAAGAACTCCAGAAGTCCGGTTACCCTATGAAGAAGCTCTCCATAATTGGCAAGGACTATCATACGGAGGAGCACGTCGTCGGTTACTACAACACGGGCGACCGTATGAAGTACTGGGGCAAGCTGGGAGCATTCTGGGGTGGAATTTGGGGGCTTTTGTTCGGAGCGGCCTTCTTTGCCATTCCTGGAATAGGCCCCATTTTAGTAGGAGGCCCACTGGTGACTTGGATCATCGGAGCGTTGGAAGGTGCTGCAGTTGTCGGAGGCGTGAGCGCCCTCGGTGCAGGCCTGTACAGTATTGGTATACCCAAGAACAGCGTGTTGAAATATGAGACAGCCATTAAAGGAGGCAAGTATCTTGTTATCGCGCACGGAACCACTGACGAAGTGGCCAAGGCCAAGGAGATCATTGAAGGTACAGAAGCTGTGGAGTCGGCCGTCCACTACGGAGAAAAGTTGGAAAAGTCTGCCAAAGTATAAACGGTTAGTAGGAAACGTTAGTTTTCCACCGGTTAGTGTATTTTACAAAAAAGTTTTAAATGAAAGGTAGGTGTATTATGTATCGGAGAACTGTTGGGCCTGCTATCACCCTAATGATCACGTTGGTTATCTGTGGGATTGGACTAACCTATGCCAATGCACAAACCAACAGACAATCAAGCTATTCACCGGTTGTGGTCACCGAAGATTTTCATTCGATTCAGGCAAGAATGAAAGCTGCCAAGGCCGAAGTCATGAAGCGTCAGATGGATTTGCTTGCTGAAAGATATGACCTGTCGAACAGACCGGCCAGGGGCGTTACCATGTCTCGCGGCAAACCCATCCAGGAAGGACTACGCATAAAACTGCCTGCGGGGATGACTATGCAGAAACTCGCGGAAATGACGCCAGAGGAAATCCGTGAAAAAGGCGTGTTTCCGAAAGGTTTTTTGCCGCTGCCTCATCCTAATCATAGTGAGGGCGGCATGGTTTTCCCCAAGTTTGTTATAGATGAAATCAAAAAGCAAGAGGGCCGGGATCTAACACGTTTTGATCTTGACTTCGACCTGTCGGACTATTTTCTCCCGGAGTATCCTGCTGCGATTTATCTTACCACTCGTCCCGACCTCGGCGATGTCTCACAGGGAAAGGTGGTAACTATCAATAATTACTATGAACTTTTTAATGGGATACTTAATCCAAAACAGATCGAAGGGGTTCGCCTGCTGGTCACGCCATTCCCGCAGCAGCAGTTCAATCAAACTGAAGACCGTCGCAGCGAGCAGCCGAGCAGAGGAGTAACCTGTTTTGACTGTCATTCCAATGGACATACGGCTTCCCCTACCCACCTGGTAGGCGATATCCGCCCCCAGGAGTTTCGCCATCGACTCGATACTCCATCACTACGGGGTGTCAATATCCAGCGCCTGTTCGGATCGCAGCGGGCACTTAAGACAGTTGAAGACTTCACGGAGTTCGAACAGCGGGCGGCTTACTTCGACGGTGACCACGTCATCGCCGCCAAGAAGGGCATTAATATTCTCGAACGAGGCAGCCAGGTCCACTTTATGGCTGAATTCCAGGCGCTTCTGGACTTCCCACCGGCTCCAAAACTGGACGTGTTTGGGAAACTCGATCCCCGTAAAGCTACGAAAGCCGAACTTCGCGGCCAGGCTGTATTTTTCGGAAAGGGCACTTGTGGTGCGTGTCATACTCCGCCTTATTACACCGATAATCTCATGCATAACCTGAAAACCGAGCGATTCTACAAGCCCCAGATGATAAATGGCAGATACGCTGCGGCAGATGGGCCGATCAAGAACTTTCCGTTGAGAGGGATAAAGGATTCCCCGCCGTACCTGCATGATGGAAGGTTACTTACTTTGGAAGATACGGCGGAATTTTTCAATCTTATACTTGGAACTAAACTCACTGAGCAGGAAAAGGCCGATCTTGTGGAATTTATGCGTGCTCTTTAGAACGAAAGCGGAGTAGAAGTCCCCCGTAATACAATGTAGTTCAATCGATTCCGGTTGATGAGTGTATTTTGCAAACGAGTTTTGGAAAGAAAGGTAGGTGTATCATGTATCGAAGAACTGTTGGGCTTGCGATCGCCCTAATGATCGCGTTGGTTATCTCTGGGGTTGGGCTAATAGGATGTAAGAAATCAGCCAAGGCAGCCGAGCAAGCCAAACCCGAGGCACCGAAAGGTTATGTGGTCGTGGAGGAGGATGTGCTGCTGCAGTTTGTTGATTCGCCGGGTGAGCATTTCCACAAGGCACGACAGAGTTTCTTGAAGAAGGACTTCAAGTCTGCCGCAGAGGATATTCGCAAGGGTGCTGCATTTCTAAGGCTGCAGGCGGCCCGTGCAACGAGTGAGGGCAAGAAAGGATTGATTGCATCTATAGCGGAACTCGAAAAGCTGGCAAATGACGTTGAAAAAGGTACCGTAACCTCTGCCAAGACCCTCGATCGGGCGTTTGCACGCGCCCACCACAAACTTGCTCAACACCACTACCTCAAAGCTTTGGACTACAAAGCCAAGAAAGACACGAAGAAACTTGGGCATTCGCTAAAGGCGGCAGCGGTTCATCTTGAGAATGGTTTTGCCTGGGCCGGGCACGAACTGGAAGCCGGTACGGTTAAGGTTGTACGGACAGCGCTTGACCTCGGTGGCAAACTCATCGAAGGAACGGGCTGGATAACGGAAGAAGTCGGCAAGGCCGTAGACTACATCGGCGAGGAAATAATGAAACTTGGCAAGATGCTTTAGCTTACAAATCATTAACATTAGACACGTAAGTAGGCGAAGGGGCGAAAGTTTGCTCAGATGCAACTGGCATATTTTTAAGCTCAGAAGTGCCAGAAGCAAGTGTTGCTTAGAATAGAGGAACTCTTTTGCGATATTTGGAAGCCAAAGCAGTTCCGCCTGGTTTCTGAGTAGTGTTTGATGTGTTACAGAGAAGGAAACATGGGTACAGAAAAGCTCTTTTTGAAAGGATGAAAAATGAATAGCAAAAACCTTAGCACAATTACAATGTTCATAGCTGCGGTTTTGCTGATAGCGATAGTAACGGTGTCAGGCTGTAAGAAAAAGGAGATGGCCCCGGCCGCGGCAGCCCCAAGGAAACAGGTTACTTCCGAGACGGTCGAACAAACGATCTGTCCGGTAATGGGAAGCGCGATCGACAAGAAAATCTACACTGAATACAAAGGTAAGAAGGTGTATTTTTGCTGTAAAGAGTGTTTGGAAAAGTTTAAAGCGGAACCGGAGAAGTATTTGAGTAAACTGCCGCAGTTTAAGAGTTAATTCTCAGGGGGCAGTGTAAAACGAGGGACTTTTTGAACTTTGAGTGACAATCAAGACACTTATAGTTACAACAGTGTGAACACAAAAATCAGTCAGAAGGAATGTCGTTACGCTTAAAAAACATAACTAAGAGAACAAAATTGTTTAAGGAGACCAAAAAATGGTAGAGTCAACTTTATCAAAAATTAGTAGAACCACAAAATGGGCGGTAATCGGGGCAATCAAAGGTACTGGGGAAACGGCTGCATCCATTGTTAAGGCTACCTCAGACGTGCTGCTTGTGACTGTTGACGGTGTGGCTCAAGTAGCGGTTGCAACCGAAAAGGCCGTCGCTCAGATCCTCACAGGGGCGGTCGAAGCAGCCACAGAAACCGGCGAAGATGTCTTTTTGGCTATTAAGTCCGCAGTCAAGGGAGTAGTCAAAGGTGCATCTGAGGTCGGGGCAGATGTCGGAAAGACCGCCGTAGCTGCGGTTGATGGAGCAGTTAAGGCAGCCGGAGAAATAGGAGTCGATACTGCAAAAGCAATTGAGCACGCTACGACAGGTGCGATTGAGGCTGCCGAAGAGATAGGCAGCGATACAGCCCAAGCTGTCCGGACAGTACTAAAAACAACAGTCAAAGGTAAAGGTAGCTAACTGGACGCTGTAAAGAATCTTTGACGTGAAGTGTTCACGTAAGAAGCTTCAACGTTCAGGTGACTTGTTAACACAGATAGGAGGTTATTATTATGGCAGGTAATCCAGATTGTAAGAAGAACGAGCATAAAATGCACATGTGTGCATTAACGGCAGAGGGTTTCGACACGAAGAATCCGGCAAAGTACAAAACGCTGATTGAGAATCCGCAGTACGAATGCGAGAACTGTGGCGCAAAAGCCAAGAAGGCCGAAAACCTCTGTAAACCCGTGAAACTCTAAAAATTCAGGTTTTACGGCTCAGAACCTAAAAAAAATTAAGTGTAGAAAGGAGCAAGAACATGTCACTGTTACCAGTAAGAAAGAGAGAGAGGGGCGAGTTAGCCCGGCTTCATGATGAGATGGACAATTTGATCGGCAGTTTCTTTGGAGATTGGGACTGGCCTGCATGGGGTCGCAGTCGCTGGCCGGCACTTGACATCGCAGAAAGCGACAATGAGTTTGTCGTCAAGGCGGAGGTCGCCGGCTGCAAACCTGAGGATATCGATATTTCCGTTCACGGAAATGTCCTGACCATCAAAGGCGAAAAGAAGCAGGAGGAAGAGAAAAAGGAAAAGGGTTTCTATCATGTAGAGCGGTCCTACGGCAGCTTTAGACGCGACCTGAATCTCATAAGTGAGATAGATGCAGGCAAGATAGAAGCGGCGTGCAAAGACGGCGTACTCACGCTGAAGCTGCCGAAGTCGCCGAAGGCCAAGCCAACCAAGGTCAAGGTCAAAGGTGAGTAAGTCAACCAGGTTATTAATGTATGGATATGTACAGTCGGCTACAGCCGAGCGTCTAAATGGGCAACCTGGGCCGGCCATTTTTTATGCAAGGCAAGGATTTCGGAACAACGCGCCGGTGAAAAACGCAGATGTCTTTCAGGTTGTTCGGCGTTTGTTATTGGTTGTGTGCACCTGATGCACATTGGGTACACACAGTTAATATTGGTCAAATAATCCGATTTGGAATAAACGCATGAAAGGTCAAGAGAAGATTATCGAGAAACTCAATGCTCGTCTGGACGATGAACTAACGGCTGTCAACCAATACATTGTTCACGCCGAAATGTGCGAGAATTGGGGCTATAAGCATCTGCATGAGATAGAGCAGAAGCGAGCTATTGACGAGATGAAACACGCCGAGAAACTCATTGCGCGGATTATTTTCCTCGAAGGAAGGCCCATCGTCAGTAAGCTGAACAAAATCGGCATCGGCGCTGACGTGGAAAAACAGCATAAGAACGATTGGAAAGCTGAAAACACTGCCATTAAGGACTATAACGCGGATATTCGACTCGCTGTCGAACTTGGTGACAACGGAACGCGCGAGCTACTTGAGTCAATTCTCGTCGATGAAGAGAATCACATTGACTGGATTGAAGCACAGCTTGATCAGATTCAGCAGATGGGCATACAGAATTATTTGGTCGAACAGACGGACTGATCACAACGCGCGTTGGTATATGAGACTGTCGCGTCCAGGCCACCCGGCAGTCAAATGTAGGGTTGCGTGTGGCCGCGTAGGCTGGGTTTCATAGTCCGTGCAACCCCGTCGACAGAGCAAAGATAACATTTACTGAACAGGAGATGGAAACATGGCCGTTAAAATTAATGAGACCGATGAAGGGAAAGTGCTCACCATCAAGGCTGTGGGCAAACTTACTAAAGAGGACTACGAAACTTTTGTCCCCAGAGTGGAGCGGCTCATCCAACGTTTTGGGAAGGTCCGCATTCTATTTGAAATGGAGGACTTTCATGGCTGGAATGCAGGGGCACTATGGCAGGATATCAAGTTCGATATCAAGCATTTCAGAGATATTGAGCGCCTTGCGCTGGTCGGCGATAGAAAGTGGGAAAAAGGCATGAGCGTATTCTGTAAACCTTTTACCACCGCCAAGGTCAAATACTTCGACGTGAACGAGGCAGAAAAGGCACAGGATTGGATCAGAGAAGGAATTAAGTCAAGCGTACCTGCATAGAGAATGATTCTTCGATTGTATACTTCGTCATGCATCACAGAGTGCGCTGTGAGTTAATGGTTATAACAATAGGTGATTCTGACTGTTGCAGTGCAAAGTTTTTGAAGTGTTTATTAGCTTAGAGCAATAACCGTCTTTCAGTTAAAATCTTTTTCAATGAAAGGAAATTTGTCATGAACAGAAAATGTAGAATAAAAAGGGATATTCTCAAGATTTTCGTAATTTTGACGATATCACTGGTCTTTGTGATGGGTATTGACTGCCCGGTAGTCGCTCAGTCGGGCACAAATTCGGCTAAGGAGTTATCCAGAGCTTTTTCTACTGCCGCCAAAGCAGCAATGCCGGCTGTTGTATCAATCAAGATAGAAAAAGCAATCGAGGTCGGCCCAATGGGATTTGGCGGTTCTTACGGATTCAATGATCCGTTTGGCCTTTTTGATGAAGACCTTCTGAGGAGGTTCTTTGGCGACAGGTTGCCGCCCCAATCGCAGAGCCCGGAAAAATACCGTGAACAAGGCCAGGGTTCCGGATTTATCATCAGTCGAGACGGTTATATCCTCACAAACAACCATGTTGTTGGAGATGTAGACAAGATTACGGTCGAGCTTAATGATGGCCGAAAGTATGAGGATGCCAAACTCATAGGTACCGATCCGGATTCTGAGGTGGCACTGATCAAAATAGATGGCAATAACTTTCCAGTCTTACCCTTAGGCAATTCAGATAAAATTGAGATTGGCGATTGGGTCATTGCCATCGGCAATCCGTTCGGTCTGAGTGAGACTGTGACGGTTGGTGTCATAAGTGCTGTGGGACGCAGCAATGTTCACATTGCTGCTTATGAGGATTTTATTCAAACAGATGCTGCCATTAATCCCGGCAATTCGGGAGGACCGCTCATCAACTTAGACGGCCAAGTCATCGGAATTAATACGGCCATCTTCAGTCAAAGCGGCGGGTATATGGGAATTGGTTTTGCAATTCCAATTAATATGGCACGAATTATTGAGGAGCAATTAAAAACACAAGGGAAAGTAATCCGTGGTTACCTTGGGATTTACGGCCAGGATGTAACACAGGATATGGTTGAACTTCTCGGACTCAAGAATAGACAGGGTGTTATTGTGGCAAATGTTGAACAAGACTCGCCTGCCGAGAAAGCCGGTATAAAAGGCCATGATATCCTTCTGGAAATGAATGGCAAGAAGATTGAATCGTATGACTCGTTTCGAAATGATATTGCTATACTTAGTCCGGGCAGCGGGGCCAGATTTTTGGTTTTGCGGGATGGCAAAACTATCAATATCACAGTAACTCTTTCACAGCGTGCATCTGAGATTGCCCAGAGTAAGCAACTTTCTGTACCACAACAGTCTCAAGAGACATTGGGGATTGAAGTTCAGAATCTCACAAAAGATATTGCCCAGCAATTTGGCTACTCATTAGGTGAAGGTGTAATTGTATCCAGAGTTGTACCGGGTGGGGCTGCTGCACAGGCAGGCATTCAGCCTGGTGATTTGATTCAGAGTGTTAACCAACAAACGGTCAGTACGGTTAATGATTTTGATAAGGCTATGCAAAGATCGATGCAGAACAAGAAAGTTCTGTTCCTTGTTAGAAGAGGGCAATACTCTCAGTTTGTCGTTGTGACGTTCTAACCTGACCCTGGACAATGAGCAGGTAACAAAAGGCGTCATCCGGGAGCAGGCATCGAGCGGCGGGCCGGTCTATGTGTTGAACAGAAGTTATAAATATGAATTGGTCACTCAATATTGGCAAGATATTCGGCATCCGTTTTCGGATCCACGTGACATTTCTTATACTTGTTCTGTTCATATTCATCTCCGTCGCGAACCAGCACGGATTTCAAAGGGGTTTAGCCGCATATATTTGAAGTTAAGGTCTATCTCAACGAAATCGACCCGAAGGCGGTGCGGGTAGAGCTTTACGCAGACGGCGTCATAGGCAGTGCTTCCGTGCGGCAGGAGATGAAGCGTGTTCGCCAACTGGCCGGCGCGTCGGGCGGCTACGTTTACAGCGCGGCTGTGTCTGCGGCGCGCCCACCAGCGGACTATACGGCGCGAGTGATACCGCACTGCGACGGCGTTGCGATCCCACTGGAAGACGCACGAATCCTGTGGCAGCGATGATCCGATCGACGGAAGAAAAGACGACGATGAAGAAAACGACTGCAATCACCTGCTTGTTTCTGGATATCGGCGGCGTTTTGCTCACCGACGGATGGGGGCACGTGTCCCGCAAACTGGCGGCCGAGGCGTTCGACCTGAATCCGGAAGAGATGGAAAGTCGGCATAACCAGACCTTCGACACTTACGAGTTGGGCAAGCTCACTATTAAGGAATACTTGAGCCGGGTGGTGTTCTACGAGGAGCGGCCGTTTACTCCGGCTCAGTTTCGGAAATTCATGTTCGCCCAGTCGAAGCCATATCCAAAAATGATAGAGTTGATCCGTAAGCTCAAAGCACGGTATGGATTAAAGGTGGCGGTGGTCAGCAACGAAGCACGGGAGCTCAATTCGTATCGGATTCGAAAGTTCAAGCTTGATAGTTTTGTGGATTTTTTCATTTCCTCCTGCTTTGTCCACTTGCGAAAGCCTGATGCGGACATTTTTCGTGTTGCGCTCGATATCGCACAGGTTCCGGCCAATCAGGTAGTCTATATTGAGAACCTCCTGATGTACGTCCAAGTCGCGGAAGGCTTGGGAATTCGAGGTATTTGTCACACGGATTACAAGTCCACGTGTGCGAAACTGGCTTCGTTTGGATTGGAGGTTGCAGAGTGACAAACCAGTCATCCGCAAAACCTACACACGCCGACGTGCTGACGATCAATGGCGGCTCATCGAGCATCAAGTTCGCACTGTATCAGACAGGCGACCCTTTGGAACAAAGTTTTCATGGAAGCTTTGACCGTATCGGTTTGCCAGGTACGAATTTAACTTTCAGCGACTCAACAGGAAACCAGAAAGGTAGTCTCATTCTTGAATCCTCTGATACCAAGTCGACATCAAATTTCCTGATCGATTGGCTCAAAGAACAGATTGATTTTTCTTTGATCAGTGGTGTCGGACATCGAGTGGTTTTCGGCATGAAACACACGGAACCCGAACGCATCACACAGGAATTGCTGAATGAACTACACCGCATCAGTCCGTACGATACTGATCATCTGCCTGCTGAGGTTGAATTGATCGAGGCGTTACGGCAACATTATCCTCAACTGACTCAAGTAGCTTGCTTTGATACGGCGTTTCACCGAACTATGCCGCGTGTGGCCCGGCTCTTGCCTATCCCGCGCCGTTTCGACACGATAGGGATACAGCGATACGGTTTCCACGGCCTGTCCTATGCTTATTTGATGGAGGAACTCGTTCGTATTGCAGGTACGAAAGCAGCCCAAGGGCGCGTGATACTGGCCCATCTGGGGAATGGCGCAAGCTTGACTGCTGTCCATGGTGGCAAAAGCATTGACACCAGTATGGGATTCACGCCGACCTCAGGATTGCCGATGAGTACTCGGCCTGGCGACTTGGATCCAGGCGTGGTATGGTACTGGATGCGGGCGGAGAATCTGACACTCAAACAGTTTAATAATCTCATCAATCATGAATCCGGTCTGCTCGGAATTTCTGAAACCAGTTCAGACATGCGTGACTTGCTCGACCGTGAACTGCAGGACGTACGGGCGGCCGAGGCTGTTGCGCTGTTTTGCTACCAGGTCAAGAAATGGATCGGCGCGTTCGCAGCAGTACTGGGAGGAGTGGAAACATTAGTATTCAGTGGCGGAATTGGTGAGAATGCTCCAGAGGTCCGCGCTCGGATTTGCGATGGGCTGGGATTTCTTGGAATCGAACTCGAAGAAAAACAAAACTCGGCGAATGAGGGCGTGATTTCCGCGGCGGCCAGCCGGGTTGCGGTCCGCGTCATTCGCACGGACGAAGAACAGATGATAGCCAAGACGGTTTGCCGCGTTCTCGGCCTTGGCTGAAAAAAGGAGAATTGAACCATGAGGACAAAAACTCTTTCCCCGGAACTGCTCCACAAGATGGATGCCTACTGGCGCGCCGCCAACTATCTATCGGTCGGCCAGATTTATCTCTACGACAATCCGCTGTTGAAGCGGCCGCTGACACTCGCGGATGTAAAGCACATGCTGCTAGGACACTGGGGCACGACCCCCGGGCAGAACTTTATTTATTTGCACCTGAACCGGGTGATCAATAAATACGACCTCGACATGATCTACATCTCGGGCCCCGGGCACGGCGGCCCGGCCGTCGTGGGCAACACTTATCTCGAGGGCACTTACAGCGAGATCTATCCCAACATCAGCCAGGATGAGGCCGGACTGCGGAAGCTCTTTATTCAGTTTTCGTTTCCCGGAGGAATTCCAAGCCACGCATCGCCGGAATGCCCGGGCTCGATCCACGAGGGCGGCGAGCTGGGCTATTCACTCAGCCATTCGTTCGGGGCGGTGTTCGACAATCCCAATCTCGTCGTCGCCTGCGTTGTCGGTGACGGTGAGGCGGAGACTGGTCCGCTGGCCACCGCATGGCATTCGAACAAGTTTCTCGATCCAGTAACCGACGGCGCGGTGCTGCCGATCCTGCATCTCAATGGATACAAGATTTCTAATCCGACCCTCTTCGCCCGCATCACCCGTGAGGAATTGGAGCAATTTCTACGAGGCTGCGGCTGGACGCCCCACTTTGTGGAAGGTGATGAGCCTGAAGAGATGCATCAACTCATGGCCAGTACTTTGGAAAAGGCCATCAAGGGCATTCGGCAAATACAAAGCAATGCACGGAACAAAAACGACACCACTCGTCCGCGCTGGCCGATGATCGTCCTCAATTCACCCAAGGGCTGGACGGGGCCGAAGATGATTGATGGCCTGCAGGTTGAAGGCACCTTCCGTTCGCACCAGGTGCCGCTCTCCGACCCGGCCACCCATCCCGAACACCTCAAGCTGTTGGAAGACTGGCTGAGGAGCTACCGGCCGGAGGAACTCTTCGATGAGCAGGGCCGCCTGAAACCGGAACTGGCCGAACTTGCGCCCAAGGGCGAACGACGCATGGG
>Ga0315539_1002736_pt1 | contig 12596 bp, 8 predicted proteins | sample SalMarSW160150MG_FD_203097 | JGI IMG/M metagenome (GOLD analysis project Ga0315539, IMG submission 203097) | Salt marsh sediment microbial communities from the Plum Island Ecosystem LTER, Massachusetts, United States - Salt Marsh Sediment SW1601-150 ... | reverse complement strand
CAACTCGTAATCCTTCCTCCCCAACCCCAACTCCGCCGCCGCGTCAATTTGCTCCTGAGCGTCAATGCCCAGGGCATCGGCCAGGATGCGGTCACCCTGGCGTAAGCCTTTGTCCGCCGCCAGCGAACCTGGCAAGGGGACAGCCCGATTGATCAGATCATAGCTGGCCTGTTCGATGGCCACGATGTCGGTGGAAGCCAGGATGCCCTGATCCTGCACCAGCGGGGTGTCAGCGACGGGCATGCAGTCACATTCGGGCTGCACCTCTAGCACAAAGTTGAAGTAGAGCACTTTGCCCGGCGCGAAGGTGCTTAGCACCGCCTGGGCCGCCTCGGCCAGGCCCCGCTGGAACTCGGTCAACTCGCGTCCCGTGGCGATAGCCCCTTCGGGACAGACACGGGCACAGCGCCCGCAGCGCCAACACTTATCCTCGTCGAAGGAGAGGTCTGCGCCATCGAACAGGATAGCCCCAGTGGGGCACACGTGGTAGCACTGCAAACACAGGGTACACAGCTCCAGATCGCGGATCATGTCCATCTCACTGGGCACGTGCAGGTGACCCCGCGCCTGCTTCCAATCGCCGCTGCGGTGGCGGCCACTGACCCCACCCATGGAGATATTCTTGATCGCCCCGCCGTAGCCGGCCTGGATGTGGCCCTTGCAGTGGGTGACCACCACCATGGCTGGCGCATCGTGGATGGCCGAACAGACGTTGATCTCGCCCAGAATGGGGCCTGCTTTGACCAGCACGTTGTCATAGCCGAAGATGCCATCGGCCAGGATCACCGGCGCGCCCACCGACAGGGGATTAATGCCCCCTTGATTGGCGACCTCCAGGTAGTCCCAGCCCATGATGCGGGTGCTATCGGTCACGAAGGGCTTGCCGCCAACCGCCTTGACCCCTTCGACGATCTTACGCAGGAAAACGGGCCGCACGATACGATGGGCTCCTTCGGAACCAAAGTGGGTTTTCACCGCCACATACTCGTCGGGTTCGATGTGCTGACAGAAGTCCAGCCGCTCGATCAGCTCCTCTAGCTTGGCGATCAGGCTGTACTTGTAGTCCCACCTGGTCGCTCGTGCACTGGCATAGTAAACTATGCTGGTCTCACTCTTTTTCGCCATTTCAACCTCCTTGATATGTTTGAGTACTTACGCGCAACTTCACTACAGCCTCGGTGTTGTAAAGAATAAACCAACATGAGAACATGAGTAGGAGGAAATTCCCGTGGAGATTCTTCGTTACGTGATCGTGATAGCCCTGGGCTATGTGATAGGTTCCATTCCCGTGGGCTATCTGATGGTAAAGCTCATGAAAGGCACCGATGTGCGCCAACATGGCAGCGGTCGGACAGGGGGCACCAACGTCTGGCGCGCGGCCGGCCTTGGGCCAGCTATCCTCACTGCGGCGGGTGATTTTCTAAAGGGCCTGAGCGCAGTTCTGATCGCCAGAGCTGTCCTGGGCAGCTCAGTCGGCGAGGTGCTGGCAGGGGTAGCTGCGGTTGCAGGCCACAACTGGTCTGTTTTCCTGGGCTGGCGAGGTGGTGCTGGCACCGCCACCAATCTGGGTGTGATCTCAGCGCTATCCTTACCCGTGGCTCTGGCTCTGAGCGCAGCCGGGCTACTGGTCATAGTCATCTCTCGCTATGCCTCGGCGGCCTCTTTGGCGGTGGCCGTCCTGGCCCCCGCCATCTTCCTTGCCCTGGCCCTCCTCGCTCACCGTCCCCTACCCCACGCCCTCTATGGCTTACTGGCAGGCGCCGTAGTTGTCCTGGCCCTCCGGCCTAACATCGTCCGCCTGCTGGCCGGCACCGAACGGCGGCTGAGCTATTAGATTATAGCACAATGAGCTCTAAGGTGCAATGCACTTCGAGGTGCGTTGCACCTGTTTTTTTAGGGTATATTTCAGCTCTGGGGCAGGTTCGAGGAAACAGACGGTGTGTCATTGCGAGGAGCGTCTTTTTGCGACGAAGCAATCTCCAGATGCGAGAGGGGAGATTGCTTCGCTCCGCTCGCAATGACACTTGCCCCAAAAGTGAAATGCGGCTTTTTTTAATGGCCTGTTGACACAATTCCAACTACGTGCTATCATTACGCCGCTCTTCGGGACTCGCTCCAGAAATACAAACTTACACCCAGGAGAGAAGAATGTCCAGACCCAAGCTAGAGCTGCTTGACAAAGAAACCATCGAGCGCATCCTGGCAGAAGCCCACGAGTTGTTGTGGGACCCTGGCGTGCGCATCCACAGCGACGAGGCCCTGAAGATCGTCGCCGATGCCGGGGCCACAGTTGATTTCACGAGCAGAGTGGCTAACATCCCGCCCGAGCTGGTTGACGAGGCCCTGAAAACGGTGCCTTCCTCGTTTCATCTTCACGACTTCGAAGGAAACCCCGTCGTTCACTACGGCGACGACGACGTGCAGTTCGACCCAGGCTCGGCGGCCATCGAGATCTTGGATCATGGGGCGACCAAGTCTCGCCAGCCCATCACCGCCGACTTCGTCGCTTATATCAAGCTGGCTGACATGCTGCCGGAACTGGACGCGGTCAGCACGGCCCTGGTCTGCTCGGATGTGCCCAGGAGCATGGCCGATCTCTACCGCCTCTACCTGGTGCTCAGGTACGCCAGGAAACCCGTGATCACTGGAGCCTTCGCCGTGGAGACCTGGGCCACCATGAAAGACCTGCTGGTGGCCGTGGTGGGCAGCGAAGAGACCCTGGCCGCTAAGCCTGTCGCCGTATTCGACGTCTGCCCCTCGCCTCCCTTGCTGTGGAGCGAGATCACCTGCCAGAACATGATTGACTGCGCTCGCGCTGGCATCCCGGCCGAGTTGGTCTCCATGCCCCTGGCTGGCGCAACGGGGCCCGCTACCCTGGTCGGCTCGGTGGTGCAGCACGCCGCCGAGTGTCTGAGCGGGATCACCATCCATCAACTGGCCCAGGCCGGCTCTCCCATCGTCTGGGGTGGCTCACCCGCCGCCTTCGACATGCGCACGGGGACGCCACCGATGGGAGCTATCGAGACCCTGATGATGGATTGTGCTTATGTCCAGGTCGGCAAGTATTTGGGACTGCCCACCCATGCCTACCTGGGCCTGAGCGACGCCAAGATAGTGGACGCCCAGGCCGGCTTCGAGTCGGGCATCGGCAACATCCTGGCCGCGCTGGCCGGAGTGAACATGGTTTCTGGAGCCGGCATGATGGACTTCGAAAGCTGTTTCAGCCTGGAGAAGCTGGTGATTGACAACGAGCTGATCGGCATGGCCCGTCGCCTGGTGCGGGGCATGGACACCTCGGAGCATCCCCTGGCCACGGCCATCGTGCGCCAGGTGGGTCACGCGGGCAATTTTCTGGCCACCGAACACACCCGCCAGTGGTTCAGGCGAGAGTTATTCATACCCTCCCCCGTCATTGATCGCGACTATCGTCAGGCCTGGGAGGCCAAGGGCGCTAAGGACATAGTGCAGCGCGCGCACGAGCAGGTCGAGCAGTTAGTAGCCGCCTACCAGCCCAAGCCCCTGCCTAAAGAGGTGGAGGAGGAGCTGACGGTCATCACCCTGCGGGCAGCCAAAGAGCGAGGGATGGAGAAACTACCGCTGGCGCGGGAATAAATCTGTCAACGGATTCCGGGAACGAATTGAACGGATTGGAGCTCCGCGCGTGGCATTTTCCGTTCAATCCGTTCAAAAAATCCGTTGACAGCGATCCATGCCTTCTATCCCCCTACTTTGGGGGGCTATGAAACATTTTAGCCACACTCGATAAAAACCACAAAGAGGAGTCAGAGATGACTCCTCTTTGTTAGTTTATGAGGATTGTGGCTCCTCTGTTGTCAGTGCAGGATCTTGCTCAGAAACAGCCTGGTGCGCTCGTGCTTGGGCGCAGTGAACAAGCCTTCCGGCGTGGTTGTCTCAATGACCTCGCCCTCGTCCATGAAGACGATGCGGTCGGCGGCGGCCTTCACGAACCCCATCTCGTGGGACACCACCACCATCGTCATGCCTTCGCTGGCCAGCTCCAACATCACGTCCAGCACCTCTTTGATCATCTCCGGGTCCAGAGCGCTGGTCGGCTCGTCGAACATCATGATCTTGGGCTGCATGGCCAGGGCGCGGGCGATGGCCACCCGCTGCTGTTGCCCTCCGGAAAGCTGACCAGGGTAAGCGTGGGCTTTCTCAGGAATGCCCACCTTGGTCAATTGCTCCACGGCAATGGCTTCGGCCTCTTCTCTTGAACGCTTGCGCACCACCCGCTGGGCCAGAACGACGTTCCCCAGCGCGGTCAGGTGGGGAAAGAGGTTGAACAACTGGAAGACCATGCCCACCTCAGCGCGCACCTCGTTGATGTCGGTCGCAGGATCGGTCACCGGGAAGCCATCCACGACGATCGTGCCTGAGTCCGCGGTCTCCAGCCGATTGATACACCGCAAGAGGGTGGACTTGCCAGAGCCACTGGGGCCGATGATGACCACCACCTCGGCTGGGTGGACGTCCAGGCTGACGCCACGCACCGCGTGGACGTGACCAAAATGCTTGTGAACGTCCCTGATCTGAATAATCGGCTCATTATTCAGCAATTTTCATTCTCCTTTCCAGCACCCTGCTCAACGAGGAAAGGATCATAGTCATGACCAGGTACAGCAGGGCCACGGTGTTATACCCCTCGAAGGCACGAAAGGTCCGCGAAACGTACAGGCGGCCCATTTGCAACAGGTCGGACAGAGCTATGACCGAAATCAGCGAGGTGTCTTTGAGCAGGGCCGACAGGTCGTTGACCAGGGGGGGCAGGATGACCCGAAAAGCCTGGGGCAGGACGATGTAACGCATGGCCTGAAAGTAGGTCATGCCCAGGGAACGGGCGGCCTCCATCTGGCCTCGGTGGATGGACTGGATCCCGGCCCGGTAGACCTCGGTCAGATAGGCACCATAGCCGAACCCCAGTCCTATGATGGCCCGTTGAAGCATGGGTGGATTGAGCGCGCCGCCGGTGGCGTCACGGATCCCAGGGCCGATGACGAACCCTGCATACAGGATGATGACCAGCATCGGCAGGCCGCGAATGACCTCCACGTAGAGGGTAGCAATAGCGTACAGCACAGGATTCTTGGAAACGCGCCCCAGCCCTCCCAGCAGGCCCAACACCAGGGCCAGGGCGAAGGCCACCACGGTGGTCTGCAAAGTCAGCTTGACCCCATCCATGACGAAGCTGATGACTGTGAGATAGGTCTCAGAGGTCAGCACCGAGTAACCGACGAAGACGCCGAGGATACTGATGATGACAACCCACCAGGGGATGCGTCCCCAGGGAATAAGTGAAGCCCTGCTTCCCCTTGCCTTTTCGAGTTCAGATGTCATACTGGAACCCTCCCTCCTCACTGTTCTCAAGCCAGGTTCAGCACTGTCCTGGCCTTGTTTTCACCTATGGCTACACCCCCTCGGATTCGACAATGGGGGTAGAACCGGCAGTTACTCAATCGGCGCGCAAGCGGGGATCCAAAGCGTCGCGCAGGCCGTCGCCCAGGAGGTTGAATCCCAAAACGGTGAGCATGATGGCCACGCCGGGGGGGATGATCACCCACCAGGCACCCTTGGCCAGGAACTTGTAGCAATCGCTCAACATGGCGCCCCATTCAGGTTTGGGCGGCTGCTGTCCCAGTCCCAGGAAACCTAACCCTGCCGCCGACAGGATAGCATTCGCCATGCCCAGAGTGGTCTGCACGGTGATGGGGGAAAGGATATTGGGGAAGATGTGCCGAAATAGGATGCGGTTGTTTGTGGCACCAACACATCGAGCGGCGGTGATGTACTCCATAGCGTTGACCCCGAGTACCGTCGAGCGGGCCAGGCGTGCGTAGAAGGGGATGCTCACCACCCCTATGGCGACCATGGTGTTATTCAGTCCTGGCCCACGCACGGCGACGATGGCAATGGCCAGGAGCATGCCGGGGAAAGCCAGGAGAATGTCCATGCACCGCATGATGACATTGCCTACCTTCCCCCCGATGAAACCGGCTGCCATTCCCAACAAACCGCCGATAATCAGAGCGATGCCCACCGAGATAATCCCCACCCCCAGCGAATACCGGGCCCCATGAACCAATCTCACCACCACATCTCGCCCCAGGTTATCGGTCCCCAGAAGGTGTTCGCGTGAGGGGGGCTTGAGACGGTCCCTCAGACTGGAGTCTGTTTTGGGGTTGTAATCATGTACGATAGGCACCACAATAGCCACCAGCAGTAAGACGCCAATGATGACCATGCCCAGGCGTGCAGTGTTGAGGGAAATCAATCGCCCCCAGGCATCGCCCCACAGAGAGCGATGTTTGCGCATCGCAAAATCCACCGATAGGTCCACTTGATTAACCGTCGTCTCAGCCATATTATCACTCACTCGAATCGGATTTTAGGGTTAAGGAAAGCATAGGAAACGTCAACTGCCAGGTTGATCACCGCCACGACCAGGGTAATGACCAGGACAGCCACCTGCACGACGGGGTAGTCCCGTGCCAGGATGGCGTCGTACACCCACTTGCCCACCCCAGGCCAGGAGAAAACTGTCTCAGTCATGATGGCCCCCGCCAACAAAGTGCCGACCTGCAAACCGATGACCGTGATCACCGGCAGGAAGGCGTTTTTCAGAGCATGACGCAAGACGACGACCCTCTCCTGCAATCCTTTGGCGTAAGCCGTGCGGATATAATCCTCCTGCAAAACTTCCAGCATGGCGGAACGGGTCATGCGGGCAATGATAGCCATAGGGATGGTACCCAGGGCCACAGCAGGCATCGCCAGATGCTTGAGCGCGAGACCAAAGGCCTGAGAGTTGAAGGCAATGATACTGTCAATGATGTAAAGGCCGGTGACGGTCTTCAGTGATAAATCAACCGGAAACCGACCGTAGGTGGGAAACCAACTCAGCTTGACCCCGAAGAAGTAAATGAGCATCAGTCCCAACCAAAAGATGGGCATAGAAACGCCCACCAATGAGCCGATCATGCTCACGCTATCGAAAACAGAGTTTCGCCGCGTGGCGGAGATGATGCCGGCCGGGATGCCCACCACGATGGCAAAGATCATCGCCAGGAGCGACAGTTCCACAGTGGCCGGGATTTTCAACTTTAGCAGATCAATGATAGGCGTATGTTCGTGGACGGACTTCCCCAGGTCGCCCTGCAGCAAACGGCCGAGGAAGAGAAAGTATTGCGATTCAAAGAGACTCTTGAACCCTTCACCGACGCCGACCTCACCACGAAAGACCTGGCCTACGGCATCAGTATTCAGAAACAGTGGCTCGTTCAAACCCAATTGTTCGCGGATGCGTTCCACGTTTTCCACCGCCGCGTGCTCGCCCAACATGACGATGGCCGGGTCGCCGGGGATAAGGTGAATGAACAGGAAAACGAGAACTGTTACCCCCAACAAAGTGGGAATCAGAGAAATCAACCGACGGATGATGTATCTGATCAATAGAGACACTCCTTCCCACTCCTGCTCTCCAGGGATCGTCAGATCACTGGATTCCCACGGGGATCTGGCGATCCCCTTCGAGCAAAGAGAGGACTCAACGATGAAAAGGGGGGTGCAGGGACGACGATCCCGCACCCCCCTTCTGCCGTCATGAGGGGCTCACGATAGAACCCAAACCTGGTGCGGCTAAAGTCTCGGCCTCATCAGGCTAGTCCGCGATCACGACCCCCTCGTACTTGTCGGCGCCCACAGGCTGCACCACGAAGCCGCTGACCTTCGCAGACAGGATGCGCGGGGTGTCGTTGTGTATCACCCACAGGCGAGCGCGGTCCTCGTGCAGCAACCGCTCGACCTCCTCGTAGAGAGGGGCGCGCTTGGCCTGATCGGGCTCGGTGGCAGCCTGGTAGCACAGGTCAGCCACTTCCTGGTTGGCGTACCAACCCTCGCGCCCGTCGGGCTCTTTGACCTGCCCAGGCGCACTCAGTCCGCCGAAGAAGTAGTTGAGGAAGTTGTCCGGGTCGCCGTTGTCGCCGCCCCAGCCGAGCTGGTAGAGGCCGTACAGCCTGCCCTCACGCCGGGCGCCGAGGTAGGCCGCCCAGTCGCCTTCCAGGTACAGTTCGGTCTCGATGCCCACCTTGGCCAGATCAGCAGCCATGGCCTCGCCGATTTCCTTGGGGCTGGGGTAGTAGAAGCGGGTCACCGGCATGTAGTAGAACTTCAGCATCCCAACTTCTCCGGTATCCTCGTTGTGGACTTCCTTCAAGCCATCGGGGAAGCCGGCCTCGGCCAGCAACTGCCTGGACAGATCGGGATCGTAGGTCCAATCCTCGATATCGGGGCAGCCCCACATAGTTGGGTGCAGGAAGGTGCTCGCCACCTGGCCATAGTCGCCGTAGAAGGCGTCTTTCAGAGCCTCACGGTCAATGGCGTGGAACACTGCCTCTCGCACCTTCGGATCCTGCAGCTCTGTGATGTGGTAGTTGAAGGCCAGGTAGCCGGTGTTCAGGCCTATGGCCTCCACGTACAGGTTGGGATCCGCCGCAGCATCCTTGAGGTCCTCGACGTTGGCCTGCTCCAGGGCATGGATATCGCCGGCCTTGAGGGCCAGGTAGCGGGCTGAGTCGTCGGGGATCACCCGCCAGATGATGCGACTAATGGTCGGCGCACCGCCCCAGTAGTCCATGTTGGCGTCCGCGGTGATGTGGTCGTCCTCCACCCACTCCACGAACTTAAAGGGACCGGTGCCCACGCAGCCCACGGTCGGCATACCATAGTCGGCGCCGTATTCCTCGAGAGCCGCCGGGCTGGAGATGGCGAAGATGTCCATGGCCAGGTTGGCCAGCAGGGGAGCCAGCGGTGCCTTGAGAGTGATCTTGACGGTATACTCGTCCACGGCCTCAATGTTGGTGATGAGGCAGTCATCGTCGAAGCCGTTGAACATGTACTCCCAGTACTCATACACCTGGCTTTCGAAGTGCAGCGGGTGATCGGTCTTCCACTGGCGCTCGAAGTTGAGAACCACCGCGTCGGCGTTGAAGGGAGTGCCGTCATGGAACTTGACGCCCTCACGCAGGAAGATCGTCCATTCCTTGCTGTCCGGGGTGGCCTCCCAGCCGGTGGCCAGAGCCGGGATGGGCGCCGTGCCACCGTCTTCGTACTGGAACAACGGCTCCAGGATCTGGCCGGTCACGCGGAAGCTCTCGCCATCGGTGACCACGGCCGGGTCGAGCTGGACGGAGTCGCCGCCACGCCCGAAGATGAAGGTCTTGCCTTCAGCCACGACGGCCTCTTCCACACCGAACCACTTGTCGTAGACCGCGTCGTAACTGCCGTCGCCCCTGACTACTGCCAGACCCTTGTTGATGGCCGCCAGCACCTCAGGGCGATCCTTGTTCACGGCGATGCCGTAATACTCGTCGGTGTAGACCCCGTCCAGCATCTTGAGCTTCATCCCAGGGTTGGCCTTGACGATCTCGATGGCCGTTGTGCTATCGGCCACAGCCGCGTCCAGGTCACCCGCGGCCAGGGCCTGGAAGGCCAGGGTGTTCTCGTCGTACCGCATCACCTCAGCGTCGGTCTCTTCCGTCAGCCAGATGTCGCCGGTGGTGCCCAACTGTACGCCGACCTTCTTGCCAGCCAGGTCCTTATCGGTCTTGATCTCGGTTTCATCGGCGCGGACAGCGATCATCTGCCCGGCGTTGAAGTAGGGAGCGCTGAAGTCAACAGTCTGAAGCCGCTCTTCGGTGATGGTGGCCGCCGACATAACGGCATCGAACTCACCGGAGGCCAGGCCGACGAAGATGCCGTCCCAGCGGGTGTTGACGAACTCGAACTCGAAGCCCGCCGCCTCAGCGATGGCCACCATCAGGTCGGGGTCGAAGCCGACGATGTCGCCCGCCTCATCCACCATCTCGAAAGGTGGGTACTCGGCGTTGATGCCCACGATTACCTTGCCAACCTCAGGAGCCGGTAGCACCACCTCGACGGTCTGGATCACCGGCTTCTCGACCACTACCTCGACGGTGACCGGAACCTCCTTCTCGATCACCTCAGGGGTAGGTGCGGCGCAGGCAGCCAAAACAAGGCCCAGCACCACCAGAATGGTCAAAAACTTGCCTCTCATCGTTAATCTCCTCCTTTTTTGATGTATGTTGTCAAGCTGTCTTTCACCAGCTTAACGCGAAGGCCTAACTTATCAAGGGTGCCTAACCCTGCGCCGCCTGACTGCGGCTTGCTGACCCTCCTGCACAGATAGTATTTTGAGGCTAAATCAACTCCTTTCATAACTGCTGCTCAGCCATCCCCAGGTGGAGCGTCGAAACACACCCTGTAGGGCACGGATGAACGCTTATAAACACCGATTTTTGGACCTTATCTGCGGAAATCCGATTTTGAATTTGGCGGGGTGGCTGAGCAGTCACTCACCTATCAAGATATACACTTCCAAAAGTTCAGAGGTTCAAAGTGATTGGACAAACGCTTCAACGGTCCACTCAAGCCATTGCGGCCAAGCACCAAAACAAGTGTACCAAGTATAATAGAGAATGACAAATTTGTCAAAAACCCGGATGTTGATTTGCGCACTTAAGCAATACATGTTATAATTACGCCTGTTTTAAGCGACGGCTGATAGTATTCGTCAAGCAGGCTTACGCCATAGATTCTGTATCTACAAGGAGAATGCTTTATGAAAAAATCGCGCCCCGCTGTAGTTACCTTAGTGGCTATCTTCCAGTTCGTTCCAGCACTTTTGCTACCGCCAGAATTGCTCCTGTCTATCAACCCTGTCCTGCTTCTGATTCCCCTGGCCTTCTTCGCATTCCTGGGCTGGGCTATGCTGACACTCAAGAGGTGGGCTATGACCCTGTGCATCTTCGTGCAGGGCTTCAACGTCATAGCCAGGTTCCTGATCCTGTTTCCACAGGCCTTCGGCGAAGAGGGCGCGAACTGGTCGTTTGTGACGACCAGCCTGGCAGCCGTCGCACTCTCCAGTGTTGCTTTGTACGTGCTAGACAGACCCAAGGTCCAGGTGGCCTTCAGAGCATGATCGTGCGCCGTGGTCGAGACTGAGGTTTGATCACCAACAACGCGGCAATGTCGTTCTCTGGGGCCACTTAATTGTATCTAAGAGAGGAGGTGGTCGCGCCTGTGTAAAGAAGGGATAGGCGCCCGAGGGCACAATCGGTTGAAGCGTGGAGAAGAAAAGCTTCAGCCAATCTCACGGATGTAAAATTAAGGAGGAGAAAGATGAAAGCAGTGAAAGTACTGAGTTTACTGGTGGCCGCGTCCCTGCTCTTCAGCGTGGTGACGAGTTGCGCCCCTAAACCCGAACCTACAGCAACTCCCAAACCAACGGAGGCTACTGCGGTGCCTATGCCTACCAAGGCGCCTGAGAAGGTAGAACCCCTCAAGATCGCCATGCTGGCAGCGATGAGCGGCGACGTGAAGACCTTCGGCGAGGGCACCAAGCGCGGCGTGGACATGGCCGTCGCGGAGTGGAACGCCAAGGGCGGCGTGCTCGGTCGCCCGATCGAAGTCATCATCGGCGATACCAAATGTGATGCCCAGGAAGCAGCCAACGTCGGCAACAAGGCCATCACCCAGGACAAGGTGCACTACATCGTCGGGGCCGTGTGCTCCAGCGCCTCGATCCCCATCTCGGAGATCGCTAACTCCGCTGGCGTGGTGCAGATCAGCCCACCCTCGACCAACCCGCAGGTGACGATCAACGAGGACGGCTCCAACAAGGAGTACGTCTTCCGCGCCTGCTTCCTCGACCCCTTCCAGGGTGAGGTGGACGCTTCCTTTGCCATGGAGGAACTGGGAGCCAAGACCTCGGCGGTGCTCTACGACGTGGGCAACGACTACGTCAAGGGACTGGCCGAGTACTACAAGGCCTCCTTCGAGGAGTTGGGCGGCGCGGTGCCCGTCTTCGAGGCCTACACCAAAGAAGACACCGACTTCTCGGCCCTGCTGACCAAGGTGGCCAATGCCAACGTAGACGTGCTGTTCCTGCCCGACTACTACAACAAGGTCAACGTCATCGGTAAGCAGGCCAAGGAGAAGGGCATCACCGCGACCCTGCTCGGCGCTGATGGCTGGGATTCGCCCGACCTGGACCTGGAAGCGGTGGATGGCGCGTACTTCAGCAACCACTACTCACCCTACGACCCGCGCCCTATCGTGCAGGACTTCATCAAGGCCTTCGAAGCCGAGCACGGCATGACGCCTGACTTCGTGGCTGTGCTGGCCTACGACGCGACCAACGTCCTGTTGCAGGCCATCGAGGACGCCGGGGTGGACGACCCTGCCGTGGTCAAGGACGTGTTGGCAGCCATTCATTTCGAGGGCGTGGCCGGCGATATCGCCTTTGACGACCACGGCGACCCGATCAAGAAGGCCGCCATCAGCCACATCACCGGCGGCGAGATCGAGTTCGTGAAGTTCGTGGCTCCGGCGGCTGCGCCTGAGGCAGCGGTTCCGCCTGCGCCTGGCTTCCCCATCAAGGTCGCCATGCTGTTCCCCATGAGCGGGGACGTGAAGACCTACGGTGAATCCAGCGCCAACGCCGTGGAACTGGCCTTCGACGAGGCCAGGGCGGCTGGCTGGGAGATCGAAACTGTGTTGGG
>Ga0315539_1002732_pt1 | contig 12610 bp, 16 predicted proteins | sample SalMarSW160150MG_FD_203097 | JGI IMG/M metagenome (GOLD analysis project Ga0315539, IMG submission 203097) | Salt marsh sediment microbial communities from the Plum Island Ecosystem LTER, Massachusetts, United States - Salt Marsh Sediment SW1601-150 ... | reverse complement strand
AGCCCAGGCTGAGCAAGCCCGCCATCTGCTTCAGCAGAATGGCAGCCAACTGCCCGCCCAGGGCCACCGCGCCGAACAGGACGACGAAGGCCAGCACGTTGGCGGCCGTGTCGTCGTCGATGAACAGGAGCACATTCTCGGCAAGGTCATCGTAGTAGAAGCCAGCGGCCAGCACTCCCACCACGAAGGCGATGACAGTCACTACTGCGCGGATGATACCGACCCTGAAGGCGGCGAAGGTGAACCAGGCGATGGCGATCACGATGGCCACGTCCAGCCAGTTCATTGTTCTTTGCCTGTTTTAGCCAAGAGCTATGTGCCCGCCGCCCGGGAGTGGAACCGGCGATGGCTCCAGATCAGAAGCGCCAGGAGAAGGCCGCCGAACAGCAAGCCTCCCAGAACATCGCTGGGCCAGTGGACGCCTGCGTACACTCTCTGCAATGCTGTCAGCACCATAACGATGACGCAGGATGCCTGCACCAGAAGACGCAAGGGCCTGGCAGGGATCAGGAAGCCGGCCAGGTAGAAGATGAAGCCGTACACCAGGACGGCGGCGGTGACGTGGCCGCTGGGGAAGGCCGCACTCGACGTCTTCTCGCTCACGTCCACCAGGTCGTCCGCTGGCCGCGGCCTGTCCACCAAGAACTTGACGCCCCTGTTTGACAAGGACACTACCAGGGCCGCCCCCAACCATATTGCCCCGAGGCGGCTATTCAACAGCCACAGCCCTAGAGCGCCGCCAAGGGCAACGGCTGCCACCAGAGGCATCTCCGCCAGTCGGCTGGCCCAGTCCAGGGCTTCGCTGAAGGCGTCGACGTCGATATCCTGGAGACGATGGCTCAGCCAAAGGTCGGCAGGGAAGTAGTCAGTGGCAGCAGCGAAGCCAGCCATGATGGCGAAGCCCAGGGCTGCCAGCAGCCACGAGATCCAGAATACACGCCCCCACCTTTCGCCGGTCAAACGTCGGACGATCGCCTTCGGCTTCATCATCGCGCCATTATGAGACGACGGTCAGGTTTACGCAAGCTGGGGGCGATGCTATGATCCGTTCTGCTTACGGCAGGCGGGCAGGAGGTGGAGCATCGACGACGCCAGGTTGCGAGAACTACTCACCGCCCTTCAAACGGGAACCCTGTCCATTGATGAAACGCTGGAACGTCTTCGGCGTTTCCCCTACGAGGACCTGGGCTTCGCCGAGGTCGACCATCATCGGGCGCTCCGCAAGGGCTTCCCCGAGGTGATCCTCGGCCAGGGGAAGACCGACGAGCAGATCGTGGCCATCGGCGAGGGGCTTCTGAGCCAGGGCGACCGGCTGCTGGTGACGCGAGTGGATGCCTCCTCCTATGCTGCCCTCAAGGAGAGCATCCCCGACGCCGTCTATCACCCCGCCGCCCGAGCGATCAGCGTGAACCGCCGCCGCGAGCCGCTGCTGACCGGCGTGGCGATCGTCTGCGCTGGCACCTCCGATCTGGCGGTGGCCGAGGAAGCGGCGGTCACTGCGGAGCTTGTGGGCAGCCGGGCGGAGCGCATATACGACGTGGGAATAGCTGGCCTGCACCGCCTTCTGAACCATCTGGCCGTGCTTCAGGAGTCGAAGGTGGTGGTAGCCGTAGCGGGCATGGAGGGAGCGCTGCCCAGCGTGGTGGCCGGTCTGGTGGCGGCACCAGTCATCGCCGTACCCACATCGATGGGCTATGGAGCGAGCTTCCAGGGCCTGGCTCCCTTGCTGGCTATGCTCAATAGCTGTGCTCCCGGCGTGGCGGTGGTCAACATCGACAACGGTTTCGGCGCCGGCTACCTGGCGGCGATGATCAACCGCTTGGCCTGGCAGGAGCGAAGGGATTGAAGGGAGGCGCATCGTGCTGAGAGAGCTTCAACTGGTGGTGGGCGGTCTGGTAGCTCTGGTAGCCCTCCTCCTTGCTACTGCTATGGGTTGCGGCGGCGGGGGCGAAGGCGAGGTGACGCCCACCGCTGTGCCAGCCGCAGTGGAGCAACAACTCACAGAGATGGTGCTCCAGCTGGACGACCTGCCCTCAGGCGTCGTGCAGGCGGAGGAATTCTTCTCGACCAACGAACTATCGGCCGCTGCCAGCGAGGACCGCGAGGGGCGGTTGGCTATGCTAGAGGAGTGGGGGCGCATCCTGGGCTACGATGTCACCTATCAGGCCAACCCAGAGGTAATGGACGAGGTGGGGCTGATCCTGGCCAATAGCACGACCAGCCTCTACGGCAGCGAGGAGGGTGCCAGCGCCTCGTTCGCCGATGGCGTGCAGACGGCCCGCACCACCGATTGGGTTGAGATGTTCGGCGCTGCCCAAGGGGTGGAAGTAGAGGAGATGGTCAGCGCTCCGCTGGCGGACGAGATGCTGTGGCTGCGGATCACGTCCAAGGCTGCGCTCGGTGAGCAGGCGGAGGAGGAGACCTTCGCCAACGACGTGGTCATCTTCAGGCAGGGGCCGGCTCGCGCCAGCCTCCAGGTCGGCTGGGTCATGGGCAGAGGAGGCAGCGACATCATGGAGCAGCTCGCCGAGGCGCAGGCCCAGCACCTGAAGGATGCCCTTCCCTAGGGAAGGCCTTGCCATCCTCTTATGAGCCTCGAACGATGGCTAGGGTTGGCTATCTAGACTGCTTCTCCGGCGCCAGCGGCGACATGATCCTGGGCGCCATGGTAGATGCAGGCCTTTCCCTGGCGAGCCTAAGGGCGGAACTCGCCAAGCTGCCGCTGACGGGCTATCGGCTGAGCGCTCGTAAGGTACGCCGGGCGGACCTCGCCGCCACCCAGGTGAGGGTGGCGCTGGCCAAGAAGCAACCGTCAAGAAAGCTGGCCGATATCCTGAGCCTGATCGAGGGCGGCTCTCTGCCTCCCGCCGACAAGGAGAAGGGGGTGGCCATCTTTCGCCGCCTGGCAGAGGCAGAGGCCAAGGTACATGGCTTGCCTCTGGCGGAGATGCACCTCCACGAGGTGGGTGCAGTGGATGCCATTGTGGACGTGATGGGGGCTGTGACCGGCCTGCGCCTCCTGGGGGTGGAAGAGCTGTTCGCTTCAGCTTTAGCGCTGGGCGGCGGCACGACGCAGAGCTCCCACGGCGCCTTGCCTGTGCCAGCGCCGGCCACCCTGGAGCTTGTGGCATCGGTAGGAGCCCCAACTATTGCCCATCAAGGTAGGGAAGAACGAGAACTCCTGACCCCCACCGGCGCTGCTATCATCACCACCCTCGCTCACTTCCAGCGTCCGGCCGTGAAGGTGGATTGCGTGGGCTACGGCGCCGGCAGCCGGGATATCCCTGGCTGGCCGAACGTGCTGCGCCTGTGGCTGGGCACGGCTGTGGAGGAGGCCAGGTCGCTTATGCTCCTGGCAGAGACCAACATCGACGACATGAGCCCGGAGATCCTGGGCTACGTGCAGGAGCGGCTGTTTGTCAGCGGCGCCGCCGACGTATGGCTCACGCCTATCCAGATGAAAAAGGGGCGCCCGGGAGTCACCCTCTCCGTCCTCTGCCCAGTGGAGGCGGAGGGTGCCATCGTCTCGCTGCTCCTGCGGGAGACGTCGACCCTGGGGGTACGACTGCGGGAGGTGCGACGCCAGGAGGCGGAGCGGGAGGTGCTGGAGTTCGAGTCCAGCCTGGGGCCGGCGGTGGTGAAGGTGAAGCGCCTGCCCGGGGAACCCCCGCAAGCGGCGCCCGAGTACGAGGTCTGTCGGCGGTTAGCCGAGGCCAGCGGCAGACCCCTGGCGGAGGTCTATCGCATCGTGCAGGCGGAGGCGCAGGCGCTTCTGGGCTAGGCGCTCATCTCGGCCCGCCACGTCCAGGCAGGGTTGGCGTATTTCTCCCGCTCCAACTGCTGGGCTAGCTGTCCCTCCTTAGCGGTCAAGCGACCGCGGCGAAATTGGATACCCCAGACGCAGCCGAAGCCCTCCACTAGAGCCGAGGCCATCTCGCGGCGGGACACCCTGCGCCCCAGCGCTTCCTCAAGAGATGTCGCTCCCGAGGGCTGCCCGCCAGAGGGCGTCAGGCGGATGCTCCCCTGCTGAAGGAGAATGCCATCGCGCCGCAACTGAGCGCTCCCCACCAGCTTGGCACCGTCGAGGGCCAGCTCATGGGGCGCCATTGCCTCGAAGCACCAGTCAGCGGCGGGCAAGCGGCCCTGGGCGGCGGCCTCTTGTAGCGGGGGCAGTCCAAGAATGGCCAGGGCCTCGGCCAGGGCGCGGGCGATCTTGCCGTACGACTGGTGGATGCTTCCTGCCACCAGGGGATGATCGGCGGGGGCAACGACGCTGTAGCAGATGTCGCCGCGGTGGAGGACAGCCCGGCCGCCGGTGGGCCTCCTCACTACCTCCAGGCCTGCCCCTCGCCAGGTCTCGGGCGGGGTAGGCTGAAAACGGCCGAGCGAGAGGCAGGGAGGACGGAAGCCGAACAGGCGCAGGCTGGGCGGCGACAGCCCCTGGCCGCAGAGCGTGAGGAGGGCATCGTCTACGGCCATCTGGCGGGCGCCTGATGCCCAGCCGCTGTCCAGGAAGCGCCAGGTCATAGCAGGGCGCATATCACCGATGAGAAGGCCAGCCGCTGGCTATCCGGCGACCAGGCGTAGTTGAAGCAGGGAAGAAGCTTGTCCGCCACCATCGTGAGGTTGCCACCGTCGGCTTCGATGACGAACAGCTTGGCGAAGCCGGGGCCACCTTCTGCCCTCTCTGCCCTCTTCATGAAAGCGATCCGTGTGCCATCGGGCGACCACGTTCCGTAGGTGGCCTCGGCTAGCTCAGCGGGTGAACTAGTATCGTCGATTGCCACAGCAAATATTGCGCCTTCCGCTGAGTACATCAGGCGGGTTCCATCTGGCGACCAGACAGACTTCGGGGAGAAGTAGGGCAGGTCGCCGTCCACCAGTTTGCTGGCTTCGCCGGTGTCAGGGTCGACCAGCCAGATCTCCGAGGTGGGAAGCGTCTTGGCTATGAAGGCAATGCGAGAGCCGTCGGGCGACCAGTATGGCTGGTGGCCAATGGCCAGCTTGCGGGGCGGTTCGGTGCCGTCGACCGCCGCCGTGTAGATGTATCCTCCCCGGGAATAAACGACGTGCTTACCGTCCGGCGACCAGTCCAGCTCGAAGGTGGAACCGTCCGCTATCTTCAGCGGCGGCTCCGAGCCGTCGGCCTTCACCACGTAGAGATTACCCGTGCCGGTCTGACCCCAGCCGAACAGGACGTGGCTGCCATCGGGAGACCAGCTGTGATTATCTCCCGGAGACACTCGCTCGGTTGATCGGTTGCTGGCCAGCGCGATGGTCCGGCCGCTCGTCAGGTCTGCTACGTAAACGTCGCGACCGACGATTGCGAGGTAGGTATCTCCCTGCCAGGTGGTCAGCTCTCCTCTGGTCAACGTGTAGAAGAGCAGGCGATTTGCGCCGGGGGCCCAGGCTGGCGCGTTGCCGTCGGCGAGCTTGGTCGGTTCCTCGGTGCCGTCGACTCTGACCAGGAAGATCATGCTAAAGCAACCAGCTGGCGTTACCCCGCAGCCCGTCTGATCTGGGTGAAGCATGGTGAACGCGATGAGGGCCCCGTCGGGGGACCATCCCGCCACGAATCCGTAGTCCGCCAGCTTTGTGGGCGGGCTGCTGCCATCGGCGGGGACAGTGAAAATGCCATCCGTGGCCCCGGCCCAGACTGGAGTCGCTGAGGGAAGGGCCTCAACCGCCGTGGCTGTGGCGGTCGGGCTGGCGACGGCGGGCGTGGCGCTGGGATGGGGCGGCGTCACAGTTGGTGCCTGGCCAGGCGTAGGTGACGGCAGGACGGTGCGAGCAGGCGTGGTAATTGCTGGCGTCTCTTCCCCTGACGTGCAGGCAGCCACCAGTAATAGGCTCAGAAGACAGAGTAGCCCGCTTCTGCCAAGCACAGCCATTGCTCCAATTCCAGCCGCTCTCCCGCGCTGCGTCCTACCCTCGTCCCTCCTTCTTCTCCTGCCCGCTGACCATGGAGGCGAAGGGCCGCAGGAAGTTGGTGAACTCCAGGGGGAAGACGTACTTGGTGGCGGGGCTCTCGCCGATGGATTTCAAGGTGTCAAAGTACTGAAGGCTGAGAGTCTTCTCGTCGATGTTCTTGGCCACGGCGAAGATCTTGTCCAGGGCCAGGCTGAAGCCCTCGGCGCGCAGGATGTCGGCCTGTCTTTCGCCCTCGGCATCGAGGATAGCGGCCTGCTTTTCGCCCTCGGCGCTGAGGATAGCGGCCTGCTTGTTGCCCTCGGCCACCTTGATCGCCGCCTCTCGCTGCCCGTCGGCCTCAAGTACCACCGCTCGCCGGTTGCGCTCGGCCGACATCTGGCGGCTCATGGCGTCCTGGATATCGCGCGGGGGTAGGATCTCGCGGATCTCCACGGCCGTCACCTTGACGCCCCAGCGGTCGGTCACCTCGTCCAGCTTCGCCTGCATGATCTGGTTGATCTGGTCGCGCTTGGCCAGGACGTCGTCGAGGACGATGTCCCCCACTACGGCCCTGAGGGTGGTGATGGCCATGCCCCGGGCAGCCCCGATGAAGTTCCCGACCTTCAGGACGGTCTGCTCCGGGTTGACCACCCGCATGTAGACCAGCATGTCGACGGACACAGGGGCGTTGTCCTTGGTAATGCAGGTCTGGGGTTCGACATCGAGGTAGATCTCGCGCAGGTCCACCTCCTCTACCGCATCGATGATGGGCCAGAGCGGGAAGATGAAACCAGGGCCCTTCACACCCACGTACTTACCCCAACGGAAGTGCACCAAGCGGCGATACTCAGTGACGACGCTGAAGAAGAATGGCATTTTGGTCCTCCTTTCCCTGCTACAGCGGGGCCCCAGCCATCCGATACTGCTCCGGAGGTTGCGGCCACCGCATCGGCGCGGGGATTATCGCCCACGAGGGCCACCATGTCAACGGTTCGGCCAGTGCAGGTCGCTAGAGCTTGAGGACGCGCTGAGCGTTCTCGTAGAAGATGAGGCGTTTCTCCTCAACGGTGAGGGGCAGGCTATCGATGCGCTGGGCGTCCTTGATGGGGTGGAACCAGGGCCAATCGGAACCGAAGAACACGCGGTCGGGGCCGACGCGGCGGAGCATCGCCACCGCCTCCTCGTCGGACAGCATGTGGGAGGCCATCGTCCCCTCGACGACAGCACTGGAGTCGAGGTAGACGTTGGGGTAGGTCTGCATGACCTCGACTGCCTCGTCAAGATAGCCGTGGGCCATGTGGGCGAGGACAAGGGTGAGGCCGGGGAAGTTGCGCAGGACGTCGACGAAGTTGGCGGGGCGGGCGTGCTGCTCGGGGTCTCCGATCAGGGCAGCGGTGCCCGAGTGGCTGATGATAGGCAGGCCCAACTCTTCGATCTTCTGATAACCGGGGTAGAGGCGGCCGTCGTTGGGGAAGAAGTGCTGGTTGACCGGATGGAGCTTGATGCCCTTGGCCCCTTCCTTGACCCGATCGTTTATCTCCTGAACCATGGTAACGCCGTCCATGCTGGGGTCCAGGCTGATGTAGGGCACGAGGCCAGGGTTTTCACGGGCCACGGCGCAGGTCCAGGCGTTACGCCTCTGCAAGCGACCGACCAGATCCGCCTGGATCTGCTCCTCGGCATCGGTGCGCTGGCCTGGCGACAGGTCGGGCGAGAGCTTGGCGAGGGCGGCCTGGCGCATCTCGAACACGGGCGTCATGTTCACCATTACGGCCTTGGCGATGTTGCCCTCTCGCATGAGGGCAACAAGCTCCTCGATGGTGCCGGCATGGCCACTGAACCCCGCGCCGGACTGGGCCTGCCAGCCGATCTCCGGCCGGGGGAAGGTGTGGACATGGGCGTCGATGATGGGGTAGTCAGGCATAAGCGATCTCCATTCAGACTAGGCCTTGGGGAAACCCAGACCGCGCTCGCGCAGGCTGACGTAGCTCTGGCGGCCGATGACAATGTGGTCGAGGACATCGATGCCCAGGAGCCGGCCTGCCTCCACCATCTGGCGGGTCATCTCCACGTCGTCGCGGCTGGGGGTCGGGTCGCCGGAGGGATGGTTGTGCACGACGATGAGGGCAGGGCAGCCCTCGCGGACAGCCTCTCGGAAGAGCTCCCCTACCCGCACCAGGGTGGAGTTGACGTTGCCCTTGTAGACCTCGGGCATGGCCAGCACCTGGTTCTTGGTGTTCAAAAGGAGTACCCGCAAGTGCTCCTGGTCGAGGAGGCCCATCTCGGCCATGACCAAATTGGCCACGTCCTGGGGCGATTGCACTGTGGCTCGCTCCTGGGGCTGGGTGGAGAGCAGGCGGCGGCCCAGCTCCAGGGCGGCCTTCACCTGGGCCGCCTTGGCCTCGCCCACGCCCCGCTCGCCGCATAGCTCGCCGAAACTGGCCTTGGCCAGCCCGGCCAGGCCACCGAAGCGAGCCAGGGTACGACTGGCCAGGGCCAGGACATTATCGGAGGGGGTGCCAGTGCGCAGGATGATGGCCAAGAGCTCGGCACTGCTGAGGGCGGCGGCACCCCGCTCGCGCAGTCGCTCGCGGGGGCGCTCGGAGACGGGCAGGTCGCGAATGGTTGGGCGATACTCTATGGCCTCGAGTGAGCTCATCGCCTTGGTCGCTCCCACAGCCTCTCGCCCTACTGGGTGGGTACCAGAAGCTTCTGGCCCACCGAGATGATCACGTCCTGGCTTGCGAGACCGTTGATGCGGACGATCTCATCGATGGTAGTGCCGAAGCTCTGGGCGATAGACGATAGGGTGTCGCCGAGCTGCACCTCGTACTCGATGAAGGGAGGTGGCTCGGGAGTGGGGGTAGGCGTTGGCGATGGGGTGGCCTCGGGAGTGGGGATGGGCGTTGGCGACGGAGTGGCCTCGGAAGTAGGGGTAGGCGAAACCGTGGCAGTGGCCGTTGCCGTTGCGGAAGGGGTAGCCGTAGAGGTTGGGGTAGGGGTGGTGTCCAGGGGAGTCGGCGTGATCGTCGGCAGGGGAAGGACAGCCTCCTCACCAGCCTCTCCTCCGGGCAGACCCGGCGGTTGTATGAGGAGCCAGAGGGCGAGGATGGAGGCCACCAGAAGAGCCAGGAGGGAGCCGCGAAAGACTGTGCCCGAGGGGATGGCGCTGGCCGGGTCCTGACAGGCAGCACAGAGCTCATCGCCGTGCTCGTCGCAGTAGAGCTTGGCACAGCGGGGGCAACGATGGGTGGCCTCTTTGCCGCAAACGTAGCAGGTCATGATCGAGTCATCGCTCAGGGGTCACGGATCCTGAACCCTTGCCCTCCGACTCTTGAGCTTCATCTATTTTACTGCATTTCGACCGTAGCGCCCGCCTCCTGCAGCTTTTTCACGACGGTTTCGGCCTCGCTCTTGGGTATGCTCTCCTTGACGGTGGCCGGGGCGCCCTCCACCAGGTCCTTGGCCTCCTTGAGGCCGAGGGTTGTCACCTGACGGATGGCCTTGATGACGTTGATCTTGTTGGCACCAAAGTCCTTGAGAGTAACCGTCCACTCGGTCTTCTCCTCCTCGGCCTCTGGGGCGGCGGCGGGAGCTCCGGGAGCGGCCGCGGCGGCGGGCGCTGCCACGGCCACGGGGGCGGCGGCGGTGATGCCGAACTCGTCCTGGAGCCGCTGGTTCAGGTCGCGCAACTCGAGGATGGTCATCTCCTTGATGATGTCGAGCACCTGATCTACTCGTTCAGCCATGTGCTTCTCCTTCCTCCCTTACTTAACGAATGATTGCCTTGAGAGCCATGCTAGGCCGTCTCCATCTGACGGGCACGTGTCTCTAACAGCGCCACAAGCTCCTGCTGGGTTGCCTGCATCAGGCCCAGGAAGGTGGTCAGAGGCGCCTCTAGCAGCGCGGCCAGAGTTGCCAGGGGCGCTTGCAACTGGCCGGCCACCTGGGCCAGGAACACCTCCTTGGGCGGCAGCTTTGCCAGCTCCACGAGCTCACGGACGGGCAGGATCTGCCCCTCCAGATAGAAGCCGCGGACGGAGAAGGAGGCGGGCGCCTTCGGCAGGTACTCGTTGAAGGCACGGGCGACGTCCATGATGTCGCCGTAGCCGAAAGCGAGGGCAGTGGGCCCCTCGATGAGCTCATTAAGGATGGGCTTGCCCGCTCGCTCGGCGGCCAGGCGGGTGAGGGTGTTCTTCACCACCTTCAGCTCGATGCCAGCGCTGCGCATCTTCCGCCGCAGCTGAACCATCTCCGGCACGGTGAGGCCGCGATAGTCGGCCCCCACGGCGATGGTGATGCGGGCGATGCGCTCTCGCAGTTCCTCTACCATCTGCTCCTTCTTAGGCGTGGGCATGATCGCTCCTTAACAGCCTTAAACTTTAAAGCCCCTGCCACAGCAAGGCAAGGGCTTTCCTTATTGCCTCGGCGGGCATCGTCCGGGACGTTTAAGGGCCATCGGCCCGCCCGCTGTCTGTGGCCTATCGCTCTATTCGATTATAGACTCTAGCTGGTGCTTAGGGATAGGGTGGGCTGGAGATCCAGTTTTATCCCTGGGCCCATGGTCGTGGTCAGGGTTGCGCTCTTGATGTACTGTCCCTTGGCGCCCGGCGGCCTGGACTTGACGATGGCTTCCACCAGGGTGGCCATATTCTCCAGAAGCTGCTCTTCGTTCAGGCTTACCTTGCCTATGGGCACGTGCACGAGGGCGGTGCGGTCCAGGCGGAACTCGACGCGACCGGCCTTAGCGTCGCGGACGGCCTTGGGCAGGTCCTCGGCCTCTACCACTGTGCCCGCGCGAGGGCTAGGCATGAGCCCTCGCGGGCCGAGGATGCGACCGAGCCGAGTGACCTTGCTCATCGCCTCCTTGGTGGCAAGGGCCACATCGAACTCGGTCCAGCCGCCCTCGATCTTCTTCACCAGGTCATCGCTGCCCACGTAATCGGCTCCCGCCTCCTCCGCCTCCTTGGCTCCTTCTCCCTCGACGAACACCACCACCTGCACCTTCTTGCCCAGGCCGTGGGGCAACACCACCGTCCCCCGCAACTGCTGCTCGGCGTGGCGGGGGTCGAGGGCGGTACGCAGATGCAGCTCGACCGTCTCATCGAACTTGACGAAGGATGCCTCCCTGGCCAGCTTCACCGCCTCGCTGGGGTGATAGCGCTGGCTGCGGTCTATCTTCGCCAGGGCTTCCTGATACTTCTTGCCGTGCTTGGGCATGGCTAACCTGCCGTCTCCGCTATCTCTACGCCCATGCTGCGAGCGGTGCCCTCGACCATGCGCATGGCGGCCTCGATGTCGTCAGCGTTCAGGTCCTTCATCTTGATCCCGGCGATCTCGCGCAGCTTCTGGCGGGGGAGCTCTCCCACCTTCTCCCGCTTCTGGGTAGGGCTCCCCTTTTCCAGCCCCAACGCCTGCTTGATCAGCTCCGAGGTAGGGGGTGTCTTCAAAATGAAAGTGAAGGAGCGGTCGTCGTAGATGGTGATTTCGGCCGGGACGATGGTCCCCGCCTGGGAGGCGGTACGCTCGTTGTAGTCCTTGCAGAAGGCCATGATGTTGGCCCCGTGCTGACCCAAGGCCGGGCCCACCGGCGGGGCAGGGGTAGCCTTGCCTGCCTCGAGCTGGATCTTGAGGACGGCACGAATCTTCTTAGCCAAGCTACAGCCTCTCCACCTGGAGGAAGTCCAACTCCACCGGTGTCTCCCGCCCGAAGAAGGCGACCAGAACCTTCACCTTCCCCTTCTCCAGGTTGAGATCGTCCACGGTGCCGATGAAGTCGATGAAGGGGCCGTCGATGATGCGCACGCTCTGGCCCAGGGCGAAGCCTACCTTGACCCTGGGCTCCTCGGAGCGCATCTGCCGAAGGATGGAACTGACCTCGGTCTCGTCCAGGGGCGTGGGATGCTGCCCAGAGCCGACGAAGCCGGTGACGCCAGGGGTGTTGCGCACGACATACCAGGCACGGCTGGAGCGCATTCGCTCCTCGCTGGAGGCCGAGGTGTCATCCTCTTGTTTCAGCTCTATCATCTGCACCAGCACGTAGCCGGGGAAGATCTTTCGGGGGACGGTGCGCCGCTGGCCATCGCGGATCTCGATCTCGTCCACGCAGGGGACCACTACCTCGAAGATGAGATCCGCTACGTCCATGTTCTGGACGCGGTGCTCCAGGTTGGTCTTGACCTTGTCCTCGTAGCCAGAGTAGGTATGGATGACGTACCAGCGGCGGCCATCGTCGGGCCGCTGCTCTTCTTCCTGAGGCTGCTCCTCCTCAACGGCAGGAGCCTCCGCCGCCGACTCCTCGGAAGGGGCGGCTTCTTTCACCGCCGGGGTTTTCTTCCTCCGCGCTGCCACTTATTCCACCGCCTATCTTAAGAGGATGTTCTCTGCGAGCCAGGCAAAGCCCAGATCGAGGCCGCCCAGGGCCAAGCCGATGATAGTGGCCACTATCAGCACGACCACGGTCAGGTGGAGGGTATCCTGGCGGGTGGGCCACACCACCTTGCGCAACTCTGTGATGATATCGGTGATCCAACGAGGACGCCAGGAGAGAATTCCTCCCTTGGCCTTGCCGGGCGCCGCCCGCGGTGCCGCTCGAGGGATGGCACCCCGGCCCCGTCTGGGGGCCTTGGCGACCGACGGATGGCGTCTCATCTCGCGGCTCATTTCAGCACTCTCTCTCCTGAGCCCCTACCTAGCGACA
>Ga0315539_1002727_pt1 | contig 12619 bp, 10 predicted proteins | sample SalMarSW160150MG_FD_203097 | JGI IMG/M metagenome (GOLD analysis project Ga0315539, IMG submission 203097) | Salt marsh sediment microbial communities from the Plum Island Ecosystem LTER, Massachusetts, United States - Salt Marsh Sediment SW1601-150 ... | reverse complement strand
TCAATCGATTCGAAGTGGCCACTCCTTCAATGAACGAAATATTCCTGAAGGTGGCGGGTAAAAATTATGAATAAGACAGTTTTGATATTCAGGCATGAATTCTTGCACACGATAAAAAGGACCTCGTTCATTATCGTGATCCTCGCTCTACCGGTACTGGCCCTTCTGGGCATAGGAATTTTCCATATCGTATCAGGAGTTACGAGACCCCCGACAGAAGTAACCAAAATCGGATACGTCGATAAGGCTGGAGGTTTCAACCAGCTTACGACCCAGGGAAACATAACCCTGGTCCGCTTTGATACCCCGGAAGGGGCCACGCAAGCTTTGATTAAAAAGGATATTGCAGAATACTTCATCATTCCAGCGGATTTTATCTCGACGGGAATAATTAGTCGTTATACCACGCAGAGAGAGCTTACGCCGTCCGCTGCGACTACAGCCGTGGTTAAGAATTTTATCTCAAGTAATCTGTTGGCGGGGAAGGTGCCCACAACCACTATCACCAGGGTTGAAGCACCCTTGAACCTGGTCACTACCACACTTACTTCAACCGGTACCGTGGCGTCGGAGCAGGGAGGATTCGGGAACCTCATCATTCCAGCTATTTTTGGCGGGATGCTAGCGCTCGCCCTTGTTCTTACCTCCACTTACGTACTGCAAAGTCTCGGCGAGGAGAAAGAGAATCGACTGATGGAGATATTGTTATCCTCGGTCTCGACCCGGCAATTACTAACCGGCAAGGTTTTGGGACTTGGGGCTGCCGCACTGGCACAGGTAATCGTCTGGGTGGCTTCAATTCCGCTCCTGCTAAATCTAGCTTCCTCATCTATCGGGGGCTTTTTCAGCACTATACAGATCCCCGTCAGCCTGTTGGTTCTTGGTGTAGTTTACTTTATCCTTGGTTACTTGTTATTTGCCGTCCTGTCGGCTGGCGTCGCCGCCGTGAGCCCAACTGTTCGAGAGGCACAAGGATTAGCATCAATATATACGCTTTTGCCCATTGCACCATTTTGGTTTCTCTCTCTACTCTTACTGGTCCCGAACAGTCCAATTTGGATTGTTCTTAGTATTTTCCCATTCACTGCGCCTGTGTTAGTGATGTTGCGGCTTGGCTTGACTGGTGTCCCCGTATGGCAACTAGCCGTCAGTATAGCTGTGTTGGTGTTATCCATCATCGGGGGACTGTTACTGGCAGCCAAGCTTCTGAGGACTTATATACTGATGTATGGTAAAAGACCCGGCATCGGAGAAATTATCCGAAACCTTAGGGCTAGATAAGTCATGATGTCTGACGAATTTCAAAAAGAATTTACCGCCAAGGAAAGATTTGAAATCGTCGCCTCGCTTAGTGATCTGCTCTCATTAATAGTAACACCTGTTAAGTTAGAGTCAGCGGAACGATGACCTCGGGGGCAGGCGGCCGGAACTTTAATGGAACGGGCTACAGTCGGTGTTTCTGAAATTGTCTGTGTTTTTGATCTTTCCAACGCTATTTAAGTTTTGTCCACGATTTGATTGACAGGTTTTCTATCCAGAAATCTGACTCCGCTATTAGAGAACGCAACAGTATGTTCCTTTCTTAATTAGCCTCAGTAGAAAACGAGTTTCTTACCTTCTTTTCAACGGCCTGCTATGGGCAAGCGTCTTTCATTGCTAACGAGTCTGGACTAACGTATGTGGGGATTTCAACATTCTCTATTTCTTTTCCGAAGTTTTCGAAGAAAGTTCTAACAACGTCCTGCCAGGCGCACCACCAATCTCTTTTCTAGAGAGCATTTCACCATCCACCCCTTCGGTAACTTTTCAAGTCTTTTCCTTTTGTGACCAATTTGTGACCATCCTTGTCATTCCGGGTGCAAATAAAGGAGCGGACACATCACATCAAGTACAAATTGACAATAGTGTTAGACGATGTAGGGGCCGTAATTGACATAGTGGCAATTCTGATATATTGTTATCATAGTAATGTTCAGATTAACTCTGAAAGGAGAATTCTTATGATTGCGTCTGCGAGCCTGAGGGAGGGAGGTGGAGTGCTTGCAGGGGTGATCCTATCTACCATGTAGCTTACCTTTAATCCCATCAATTTGGTTTATCTAACCAAGAAGCCTGCCCAAAAGGCTATCTTTGTGCTATTTCGTATCGCCAAAATTTAAGCTGAGTGAAGTAATTATGAGTCCAACGTAGCCAAAGTCTCTCATAGGAACAACTGTGTTGGGGGCTACCTTGGATTTACGGAGCCATTCCGTCGATGAAAAGGGAATGCTGCGGAAATCGGGAATGTTGGTCGAATTGCAAAAAGGCGCGGATTGAGGAGGATAAAAAACCGGGAGTTTCCTTGATTCTTGTTCACTAGAAAAGAGTCTGGAAGCTAGCTTCTTTCAGGCTCATTTAAGGAAGACTACTATGGAGCTATCATTTCAAGGTGTTTCATTTGAGTACCAGGGATCCAGCAGTCCACTATTAAGGGATCTTACTGTTCACTTTCCCACCGGCTGGACAGGAATTGTGGGAGCAAATGGAGCAGGAAAAACAACTATTCTCAAGCTTGCCTGTGGGAAGCTGATATCTCAGGAAGGACATATTCAGATCCCGGGTGATGCTATCTATTGCCCTCAACGAACTGACGATATCCCTGAAGGACTCGAGCGCTACCTCGAAGCTAACGACACAAGGGCTTTTAAGCTCAAGGGCCAGCTGGGTATCGAGGATGACTGGATTGATCGCTGGGATAGCCTCAGTCACGGAGAGCGAAAGCGAGCTCAAATTGCCCTGGCGCTTTGGAAGATACCGACTGTTTTTGCCCTGGATGAACCCACCAACCACATTGATTATGAAACCCAGTGCCTATTAAATTCTTCTCTTAAGTCATTCACTGGGATTGGCCTCCTGGTCAGTCACGATATGCTTTTTCTTAAGCACTTGACCACAATTCGGTGGCATATCTCTGCCGAGGAAATGGACCCCGAAACCAAAAACATGAACTTGATTAAGACAAGATGGTAGAAAGGTCTGTGTTATATTGAAGCTGTGCGAAATCTAGCAGGCTGATACCGTCATTTCAGAATAATAGAGGATGTGCGTGGGCAAGAGCAGAATAGGTGGTTCAGCGGACTATTTCGAGGCCACTAAATAGGCAGCCCCAGTTGGGATTCTCTCTATCTCGAGAAGAGAAGAGTCATGGAATCATTGCCTTGAAATATCAGAGAATACTAGGAGGCAATAAGGTGAAAATGTAGGGGGTATTCCTTGCATGAAACAATTCTAAAAGTAAAATACGTTAACTTGGGAGGAAGAATATGGTTGACTACAACTTGGAAGATAAGGTGGTTCTTGTAACTGGTGCAAATAATCCTTCCGGAATTGGGGCAGCTACAGCAAGAGTATTTGCTAAAGAAGGCGCCAAAGTATTTATCACTTATTATAGGACATCACCAGAAGATTACGGTGTTGATTATGAAGAAGCGAAAGCCGCCTCAGAACCAGGGATGCCATTGTATCATTATTTACGCACTAAAAATGCAAAAGAGGTGGTAGATTCAATAGTAGCTGACGGAGGGCTTACGGATGCATGGGAGACGGATTTGAGGCATCCTGACAACGTATCGAATCTATTGGATAGAGTTGAATCTAAATTTGGCAGTGTAGATATCTTAGTCAATAATGCTGCTGAATACAGAAATAACGATTCAATTGATACGATAACAGCAGAAGATATCGAAAAAACTTACTCCGTGAATGTAAAAGCTACCCTTCTTCTGATTTCAGAATTTGTGCGCAGGCACAAGAAATATAAGAAGAAGTGGGGACGCATCGTCAATTTGAGTACTGGACCTTCACAATGTTTTGTTGGTCAAATATCCTACGGCTCGAGCAAAGCAGCCATAGAAGCATTTACTCGTAGTATTGCTTTTGAGGTAGGACCTCTGGGAATTACTATAAATACAGTGGCACCTGGTGCAACACAAACAGGGTATATAACTGTAGAAGATGAACAAAAACTTATACCGACGATACCTCTAAGACACTTAGGGCTACCCGAAGACATTGCAAATACTATTCTGTTTCTAGCATCAGAGAAGTCAAGCTGGACAACAGGACAAATCATAAGAGTAAATGGAGGTCGTGACCTATATTAAGCAGCAGTGATTATCTCCCATTTTCCCCACTTCATATGCTAGGCTCGCACTACCAAAACCCTTTAGAACCGAGGATTGACAAACGCTGGAATTTGTCCTACGTTGTACACGGGAGAAGAGTACTATAGACTTGGTTTACTGGTGAGTGATTAGGAGATGGAGAGTCAAGCATTCAGAGTATCTCTTCCTGAGCCTACGGAGGTCTTAGATGTCTCTTCCCACGGATAACTTTGAATTCGAGGATTTCTGGTTACCGAAATTGCCAGAAAGCCCCACCCCTTGTGGGTGGGGAGGATGTCACTATATGGATATTCCTATGGACTTAGAAGCTCCAGAAAACTAGAAAGAGCAATATATCATAATGTCTCGTTTATCTGGCTTATGGGTGGCTTAAAACCAGACCATAAAACCATCGCTGAATTCAGGCGACGAAACAAAGCTGTCCTCAAAAATGTTCTTAAGACATGTGCCCGTTTATGTATCAAGCTTAATCTTATCGCAGGCAATACCTTGTTTGTTGATGGCAGTAAAGTGAGAGCCAATGCTTCAATTAAGAATACCTGGACTAAAGAAAAATGCCAAAGAGCTCTTGGGAAAATCGATACCCGTATAGAAGCTATCCTCTCTGAATGCGATGCTGTTGATGAGTATGAACAAAGTCAAGATTCATTGGTAAAGATAAAAAAAGAGCTTAAGAATAAAAAAGTACTTAAAGTAAAGGTCGAAAACATCTTAAAAGAACTGAAAGAAGAAAATAGAAAGTCAATAAATACCACTGACTCAGAATCTACACGCATCAACAGCCTCAAAGGATCTCATGCAGGATATAGTCTGCAGAATGTTGTTGATGAAAAGCACGGATTAATTGTCAATGAGGATGTTGTAAGTGAAAATAACGATTTAAATCAGTTTGCAGAACAAATAAATCAAGCCAATGAAGTTCTAAAGAAAAAATGCGATACTGCCTGTGCTGATTCTGGCTATGCCAACACTGACGAATTACAAAAAATAGATAAACAAAAGATTAAGGTTATCGTTCCTTCTCAAAGACAGGCATCTAAAAAAGAAGCCAAACCATTTGATAAATCAAACTTTCAGTATGATTGTCAAAAAGATTGCTACATTTGTCCAGAAGGTCACTTTCTGACATATCGCTATATAAATAAACGTGAACAAAACAAAGTATACATAATTTCAGAAAAAACTATTTGCAAACAATGTCCTCATTGGGGTGTATGTACCAAATCACAACAAGGAAGAACAATCGCTAGACTCATCAATGAAGAAGTAAGGCAAAGACTTGAGGCGCAATATGAGGAGGCTGAATCTCAGACCATTTACAAACTCAGACAACAGAAAGCCGAACTCCCATTTGGACATATTAAACGCAATTTAAAAGTTGATGCGTTTCTCTTAAGAGGTTTAGATGGTGTAAAAGCAGAAGCCTCACTTCTGGCAAGTTGTTTTAATATCAGACGGATGATGAGCATCGTAGGTATTCGAGCATTGATTGAGAAACTCAAGAACTTAGCCTCTTTAAGAGGAACTTCTTCACTGGATAGGTGGAACTTTGCACTCCCGCTACCTTCAGTAGGATTAGAAAGCTTTTCCTACCCAAGAAAAGAAATCAGAGAAAACAAAGAGAACAATGCCTCTGCTTTTATAGAAAATAGTGATAAAGCAGAGAAAATTTGGATAAATAGAGTCTTTGTTTCTAAAAGAAGGGTTGAATTCCCTTTCTTATATCAAAGAGCATTTCTTTGAACTAATTGCAACACAGTCTGATTGCGAACTCGGCGAAGCAATCTGGGTTGGCTTTGTCAATGGTCGCTCACCGCGAACGTAGTGAGGCAATCTCTCTTATTCGATTTGGCAGAAACTAGAAAAATGCTATACTGCGTGCACATAACATAAATGAGTTATCCATGTGGGAAGGTAGGCGAAAAGAGAGATTATTCGAATCGACAAGGAGGGAAAAATCAAAACCTTCCGGTCAAAAGCAAATATCGCAGAAAGGTTGTTGTTGGATAAATCCGTTTTCTCAAATAGAGAAAATGGGTTTTTGTTTTTTGGCAGATCCTGATTTTGTTGCTGCAAACGGCCGGGATACTAAAACCATTCTACATTAGTGCCAAGAATGCCAAGAAAAGACAATGAAAATAATCATACGGAATAATCAAACAGAAGAATGGAAATTCATAGAGTCCGCTAGAGCAAAAGCTGAGGCGGAACTTCAGAAGCTACTTGCTGAGTCACCTTCTCTCATGCCAGTAGGTGAAATTCGCGAAGGAATGTCGCAGCTTGTATTCGCAATTTGCGAGTTCGGTCTCCCAGGCTCTGGAAATACCGACATTCTGGCATTTAGTACAAACGGTGACATCTCAATAATAGAATGTAAACTCGCTACGAATCCTGAAGGTAAGCGCAAAGTGATAGGCCAAATCCTGGAGTACGCTGCACACCTATGGGAAATGAGTTATGACCAAGTCAATACTCGCATTCGACACTTAAGGGAGAAAGATTTATCAGAATTGGTTCAAGAAGCAGCGACAGGAGGATGGGATGAGGAGAGTTTCCGTGAGGGCGTCAAGCAATCCCTACATAGCGGCTCATTTATTCTTATTATTGTGGTGGATGAAATCAATGATGATTTAAGACGGACCATCCGCTATGTTAACGAGTGTAGTGAATCCGCGTTTTCGCTTCACGCCTTGGAGATGCGAAGGTTCCAAACGGACTCTACTGAGATTCTTATACCGCATTTGTATGGTGCGTCCTCGAAGCCGCCTCCAACTAATAGGAAACAATGGACGGGGAAAGAGTTCTTTAAAGTTCTGGGCGAGAAGAATGCTGACGCAAAGGTCGTCAGTGTTGCAGAAGATCTACATAAATGGGCCAAAAAGATAGCAGACCGAATCTGGTTTGGGACAGGCATAGAGACAGGATCCATCACTTTTCATTATCTTAAAAACGGGAAGACTATCTCCGTATTTACTGTCTATACAAATGGCAAACTTTCATTAAACTATGGCTGGCTCTCAACTCAAATAGGCAAGGAGACAATGGAAGAGTTCCATAAGTTAATACACGAAATACCATCTCTTGGGCGAATACCTGGGGACTTCTCTAAATGGCCCAGTATAAAAATAGCTGACGCATTCCCCAATAAAGAGAGTATTGAGAGATTTAAGGAAGCTGTTCTTTGGCTTCGGGATAGAGTTAAATCGTAAGTATGAAAAGATATCGCAACAGATAGCAACTTATATGCTTTGAGCTAATACCTCGATCGTCAGGGATACTACGTCCCTGAATCATGCGTCGTGTAGGCCAAAAGTGCTGTAGTCATGTTCACTATATGAAAAAGAGGAAATAAAACATGTCCAGTCGTTTAGGTAAGATATTTGAAGACCAGAAACTTATGGCAAAAATCAAGCAGCGCTTACCGCATCTCTTTCAGCTGGCAGGATTAGAGAGTTCAAGAGCTGGAAAAATTGGAATGGAAGTAGGCTCCCTTCGGGAAAGGGTGATAGTTGCTTTGCTTATTTACAAATTTGGTGACACGAATATAGAGACAGAAATCCCTATAACTGAACCAGAAGTTGACGTCAAATTGTACGACCAGCCTATCTCCATTAAAACAATTACAGGCAAGGGATTCAGTGGGGTTAAACTCATATGGACAGTTGATGCGCAAAAGGCAAAACAATTCCGTGAAAGCTATTATCCTCATTGTGATATTTTGCTCGTCCAAATTAACTGGAATGCTCGAGGAGGTTTTTATTATATACCTTTGGAAACTCAAGGAAGACTCTTCAAAAAGATAGGCAAAAACAAATATATTAAACTTCCCAAGCCAGGGACAAATCCAAGAGGCGTGGAGATTAGTAATAATGCCTTGTCATATTTAGTTGAGGAGAAAGAAGTTAAGAATATAGAAATAATTTGGAAGCGGTCAAGAATAGACTACAATCCTTACAAAAGATGGGTTGATTACTGGAAGGAAAAATGAAGAATACAAAATCTAACTCGAAAAAAAGAGGTACCCAAACCAGTGCTTTTGGTACTCCTGGGAGAGTTAACCATGATTCCTCCCGATTTTACGGGAGTAAATTGTATCAGGGACTAAACCAAGATCAGAAGATAAGGTATGTTGAAAATCCTCTGAATTCGTCCGTACTAAATAATATCTTCGTTAAAAGCAGTGAAAAAATGGATGAACTGCCTGACAATAGTGTCCATTTGATGGTTACTTCACCTCCTTACAATGTAGGCAAGGAGTATGATGAGAATCTTACTTTGACAGATTACAGGGGATTATTGAAGAAGGTTTTCTCTGAGGTTCATAGGGTCCTTGTTCCCGGAGGGAGAGCCTGCGTGAATGTTGCAAACCTAGGGAGAAAACCTTATATTCCTCTGCATGGCTTTATTATCGAAGATATGTTGGATCTTGGATTTTTGATGCGCGGTGAGATCATCTGGAATAAGGCCTCAAGTGCTAGTCCTTCAACAGCATGGGGAAGCTGGCTCTCCGCTGCTAATCCTACATTAAGAGACATTCATGAATATATTCTAATATTCTCTAAAGATATGTTCAACAGAAAAAAACTTGAAGACAGAAAGAGCACAATAACTAGAGACGAATTCCTTGAGTTTACCAAGAGCATATGGACTTTTGCTGCTGAACCAGCCAGAAAAGTTGGGCACCCGGCGCCTTTTCCTGTTGAATTGCCCTACAGGCTAATTCAACTTTACACATTCGAAAAGGAAGTTATACTTGATCCCTTTGTTGGAAGTGGTACTGCATGTATCGCTGCACTAAAGACCAAAAGGCACTATGTTGGCTATGACAATCTAGAAGAATATGTCGAACTAGCTAGGAGAAGGATAAAACTCTTTCTACAAGAACAACTGACCTTATTCGATGATTCAAAAGCTTATAGTAGATGAAAAACTGAAGACCTGACCCCATGCATGTTTTCTGAGAAAAATGCACTTCAGACAACAATGGCTAAGACAACAAAAGCCACTACTGGAGCGACGTTCAGGGTGAGAGTGCAGCTTGGGGCAAATAAGAATGAAATCATGCAAGTACATGAAGATGCTCTCAGAATAAGGATTAGCGCTCCTCCAGTCAAGGGAAAAGCGAATAGGAAAAAATGGGGACAGCGCCTGTTATTATTGTCAGATTGACGAGCGTTGAACTTGCCCTGCTCTCTTCCCAGAAAATCCCTTGCAGAATTATTCTGTAGCTGGCAGGTTCATGGATAGTATACTAGGCAGAGTCTACTGAATACATGGAGTCAACAAGCCACCACCCTTGGGTGGTGGCTTGTTGACTGTGGTCGAAAAGGGGTGCAGATTATGATTGGTCCTGTAGATTATCGAACAATAGACATCACTCTTTTTGCCATCGCCAATCTGGTTAATCTCTTGATTGTGGGCATTATGCTTTCCCGTCCAAGGGGATTAGCACGATTAGAGCACGCTTTAGGGATTGTGATAGTGGCTATGATTGTGCCTGTTGGCATTGCTGTCATCTTGAACATTGTGGGGAAACGGGAATGGTGGGCTATTGTTCTTCCTTTGCTACTCATTTCCTTCTTCGTAGTGTCTTTGATGTTTGACTATATTTTAAAATTGGATTGGAGAAACACGGCCCTTCTTTGGCCCTATATCACAATATACTATTTGGCCTCGATCGGAATGATTGGATATTCTTTCTCGGTAGATAAGTCTTATGGATTCATCACTCTCATAACCTATTTTCTCGCCCTTTTTGCAACATGGTATGCTCACTCAAGGTAACTCTAAAGAATCGCTATGGACTTCGGATAACAATGTATCTATAGTATACCTTGTTCATCGAGGGGCCTTGGTGACATGGAAATACGTAAGAGGTGACTCAACCGTCTACCAGCAAACAACGGTCTCCCACACTGGGCTCCTCCAAAACCAGACTAATAAGCACTGAGATTTGGCTTAAGTTGTGATTGGGAGCTTTTATTAGAAGTATTTCGCTAGATCGCAGGTTTTTGTGCACATCTTCAAAGAAAGGTAATAGAAAGATTCAATGGCTACTAGAGAGATACTCCATGTTGATGTTGATGCTTTCTTTGCTTCGGTAGAGCAAATGGACAATCCTGAGCTCAAAGGCAAGCCCGTAATCGTAGGTGGTAGCACCGGGCTTAGAGGAGTTGTGTCTACCGCTTCTTATGAGGCAAGAAGATTCGGTGTCCACAGTGCTCAACCAATGAGGCAAGCGAGAAGGCTCTGTCCACAGGGAGTATTCCTGAAGGTGAGAATGGACAGGTATCAAGAGGTCTCCCGCAGAATTCATAAGATTCTTTCCTCATACACCCCTAAGGTAGAGCCTATTTCCATAGACGAGGCATTTCTGGATGTTGATGGCTGCCAGACACTTTTTGGAAGATCTGAAGACATAGCCCGAGCGATCAAGATTCGCATAAAGAAGGAGATCGGCCTGACCTGTTCGGTGGGAGTAGCCCCCAACAAATTTCTGGCGAAGATAGCCTCAGAGATGAGGAAACCTGATGGGTTGGTGGTAGTAACGGAAGATGAAAAGGAGAGTTTCTTAGTCGATCTACCGGTCAGCAAGATGTGGGGCGTAGGAAAAGTTACGGAAGGAAAGCTCCAGCATATGGGATTACACACGATAGGAGAATTAAGAAGACTATCCTTGTTTCAACTGAAAAACATCTTCGGCAAATTCGGAGTAAGGGTGTATCAGCTGTGCCGTGGAATTGATGATAGGCTGATCATAAGCAAAAGGGAGACTAAGTCAATCAGCAGCGAAACCACCTTTCTTCACGATATATCGCAAAAAGAGCTCCTAGGAAGGACTCTTCAGGAGCTATCAGTTGAGGTGGCCAGCCGGCTAAACAATGAGAATCTATGGGCAAGATCCATCCAATTAAAGATAAGATTCGCTGATTTCAAGACCATTACCAGGAGCAGCACCTATGAGGAAGCCACTAATTCGCCCAAACTGATATGGCAAAGAGCAAGGGAGCTTCTGGACAGAAAGATTGATTTTTCTTATGGAAAGGTTCGCCTCATTGGTTTGGTTGCCTTCAATCTAAACATCCATAGGCAGATGGACCTCTTTGCATCCGAGAAAACACAAAGACTAAGAGGGGCGATTAAAAAGATAGAGAAGAAATATGGCGGTGCGGCAATAAGAAAAGGGAGCATTCTCTAGAAGAATATCCAGGAGCCATCCTCCTTTGAGGACAAGAGAATACCGTGTGCCTCGTTCACAGGTTCTGAGATTTGGCTTAGGTTGTGGCTAGAAAATGCGATTAGAAAATTTCCTCAAGGAACAAGGGAGATAGACCCATGACGAAATTAAAGAAACGGCTATTTCTTGGAATATTGGTTTTCTTGATAGCTGTATTGTCGCTAACCTCTCTAGCCAGAGCCGATTGGATGGATATTCCTTGGGATAAGAGGCTCCATTTCAAAGGCGGACTGTTCCTAGGTGGCATGGGCTACATAATTAGCAGATCTGAAGGCAACAGTAGAGAGAAAAGCTTCATCCTCAGTTTTTCAATAGGAACTTTAGCTGGTATTCTTTATGAGCTTGTATGGGACGATCTCATCAACAAGATGGAGGCTGACTGGGAAGACTCTCTATATGTTACACTCGGCTCTGGCACTGCCGCTGCGGTTTGTGCGAGTTTGGACTATATATTCTTTGGAGAGTTCAATTTCGGGATACTGATTCCCTTATAGATATTTTCAACCAGAGGATTCAGTAAACTAGCCCGATGGCAGGATAGAAAGACAATAGGGATTGCGATAAATAGTAGCAGTTGACCAAAGTTAAGCTATGTGCTAACTTAAATTGGATTTAAAAAATAGCGATTGGAGGATTGCTACGAGTTCTCGAATTATTGTAAATCCTGAAATTTGTGGTGGGGAGCCATGCATTAGGGGAACCCGGATACCAGTTCATGCTATCTTAAGTCATCTAGCGGCAGGAGAAGATGAAAAAACCATCTTGAGAAATTTCCCCCATATTACCCACCAAGACATTTTGGCTTGCCTTGAATATGCGGCATATTTATCTACAGAGAAAGCAATCCCTGTATGAAATTTGTGGTCGATGAGAATGTCAGTGTTGGATTAGTAGTAACCCTATATAAAGATTCGGCAAAAATCCGATAGAATTTGAAAAAGAAATCTACCTAAAAAGAAGTGATTTAAGAATCCCTTTTTTTTGCTATATGCCGTTTCCTGTGGCTGTCACGACTTATAAAGGAAGAATCTCTCTTGAGCTACCTTCATCAAGATGAAACCAAGGAGATGAGTATGCCGAAAGATAAGACCGTTTTCCCCTCCAGTGGTGTGTTACAGGGAAGAAATATTGAGCTGAGACCCCCTCGACCAGAGGAGATGAAATTCGTTCGCCGGCTTTGGAGCGATCCTGAAACCATGAAACCTGTGGGCGGTGCCTT
>Ga0315539_1002724_pt1 | contig 12623 bp, 11 predicted proteins | sample SalMarSW160150MG_FD_203097 | JGI IMG/M metagenome (GOLD analysis project Ga0315539, IMG submission 203097) | Salt marsh sediment microbial communities from the Plum Island Ecosystem LTER, Massachusetts, United States - Salt Marsh Sediment SW1601-150 ... | reverse complement strand
CCCGACAAGCATCGTTGTATTGAACAACGCAGCCAGGATCTCAATCCTCTTGTAACCAAAGGTCTTCCGTGCATTGCCTTTTCTTTTTCCTACCCGCAAGGCGATATATGAGATAACAATGGAAAAAGTATCACCCAGGTTGTGGAGTGCATCGGAGATCAGTGCCAGGCTGTTTGAAAAGATTCCACCCAGGAATTCCGTTAGGGTTATAACCAGATTAAGAATAACCGTTATGAGAAGGTTTTTCCCCGATACCTGATGCCCGTGGTGTGTATGCCCGGTTGCCATGTTTAATGCACTGAAATTATGTATATTGGCACATCCTTACTATGCTCCTTGCCCATGCCCAATCACCCAGCACCGAGGACCGAGAAACGAGCACCGAGGACCAATCTATCTCACCACTCACTTCCTTCATCCTTCATCCTTCATCCTTCATCCTTCATCCTTCATCATACTCCTTCATCCTTCATCCTTCTCCTTCATCCTTAAAATACTCTTCCCTGAAATTCACCAGGTACAGTTTCTGGGTGGCTCTGGTTACGGCAGTATACAGCCACCGCAGGTATTCGATATTGATCATTTCCTGGTTCAGGTAACCCTGGTCGATAAATACCACGGGCCACTGGCCTCCCTGTGCCTTATGGCAGGTTACTGCATAGGCAAATTTAATTTGAAGGGCATTGAAAAAGGGATCGTTTCTGACCTGGTCGAACTGTTGTTTTTTCGATTTTGTCTCGGGGTAATCTTCCAATACCTTATAAAACAGCTCTTTGTTCTGATTTTCATTCAGGGAGGGTGCTTCGAGCATGATGGTATCCAGCAGAACCTTAGCCTCCAGTTCCACATCGTTGTAATCCGGGAATTTCAGAACCAGATCGGCAAACCGGCATCCAAACTGTTCCTGATAAGCGATAATTTTCCTGATTTCTGCGATATCCCCATTTGCAATAAAATCGATCCGATGCTCGTCATCTGCCCAGAAGTAATTGTTTTTAACCACCATGATATAATCACCGGTTGCAATTTCGCTCTCTTTCCAGAGTATCTGGTTGCGGATCCCGGCGTTATATTTGTTGGCCATCTTGTTTGACCGTACGACGATCATTGAACCCTCCATTCCCGATTTATCGTAGGCGCCGGTAATCTCCTCGATCAAATCCTCCCCGGAGACCCGGATGATATCATCAAAGTCTTTCAGATTCAGCGAGGGAAGATGGATATCATTTGATTCGATCTGATTGCGGATTGATGTTGCATTCATCAGGATTCCAGAGCCGAGAGCTTGCCTGACAATATCGCTCAGAAACACTTCGTGGACCTCCAGTCCATACCCCTCCAGGATCTTTTTATCCAATGCTGAACTGATCTCAAGACCAACCGGGGGGAGCTGTGCAGTATCCCCGATAAGGATCAGCTTGCAGGAGTTTTCATTATAGACATAGGTGATCAGGTCATCCAGCAGCCTGCCACTTCCAAAGATCGACAGTTCCCTGTTCTGGTTTGATATCATGGATGCTTCATCGACCAGAAAAATGGTTTTGTGGTGCAGGTTTTTCTCCAGGACGAACTTACCGAAACCATCCTTTGTCGATTTCTGCCGGTAGATCTTTTTATGAATGGTGTATGCTGTTTTCCCTGCGAAAGAGGCAAATACTTTTGCTGCACGACCCGTGGGTGCCATCAGTACCGACCGCAACCGGAAGTGCTGAAGGGTCTTTACAAGTGCACTTACAATCGTTGTTTTTCCGGTCCCTGCAAATCCCTTTACCAGGAGCACCTCTTTCCGGTCAGGACGAAGAATAAAATCAGCCAGTACATCCATCAATGCTTCCTGACTGCTGGTTGGTTCATACCCCAGGTTTTCCTTTAAAATGGCTACAATGTGATTTTTTAACATTTCCGGCAATAAAGAATGAAATTAAATATTAAATTTAATTTTTTTCTTATTTTTGCACGAATACTGAAACCAAATCCTCAGAACCACCATGAGAGCTGCCATCAGAATTGTACTTGCTTTAGCCATTATCCTTCTGGGTTATCTGCTTCTGGAAAGTATTATGAAACCCATCCGATTCAACAAAGAAAGAGTAAAAAGAGAAAGGGAAACCATTTCGCGGCTTGAAGACATCCGTACAGCCCAGGTCGCTTTTAAAGATAAGTATGGAAGGTATACAGGAAGTTTTGATTCATTGATCACTTTTGTAAAATACGACTCATTCCCGGTTGTACGAGCTATCGGAAGTATACCCGATAGCCTCTACCTGGAAGGAATGACCGAATCGGAAGCCATTAAACTTGGCCTGATCATCCGGGATACCATGTACGTCAGCGTGCTTGATTCCATCTTTTCGGTCAGATACCCGATCGATTCGCTGCGATATGTTCCGTTTTCTGATACAGCACAGTTCTTCCTCGGGGCAACTGAAATTGAGACTGCATCCAAAGTTAGGGTTAAAGTATTCGAGGCTCATGTGATAAACGATATCCTGCTGCATGGTATGGACCGGCAATTAATCATCAATTATAATGCAGAAAGAGTAAAAATCACCAATTTCCCCGGCTTGCGTGTGGGATCTCTGGAGGAACCCACCAACAATGCAGGAAACTGGGAGTAACATAATCGGTCAATGCATGATCTCTCCTTATTAGACGAGACCTTAGATATCAATATTACAAAATCGTATCACCTATCCATTCAGATTGACCTGAGTGGATTTTCTTTTTGTTTGCTCGATACAATACGAAACAAATACGTTGCACTGAAACATTACTCCTTTGATCCCCTTTCGAAGGATCCGGGAAAAAACATCCGTGACATTTTCGAACAGGATGAATTTCTGAAACGGGAATTCAAGGGATCAAAAATGATCTTCACCACCAAACAATCGACGCTTGTTCCTGAACCCCTGTTCAATAAAGACAATGTGGGAGATTATTTCTCCTTCAACCACTCCCTGGATAAAAACAATGACGAGATATTCTTTAACCGGCTCAAACATGCCGAAGCATATGTGGTCTTTGCAGTACCCGGGTATGTGCCATCTATTGTACAGGATTACCTTCCTTCCGTAAAAATTTTTCATCAGTCTGTTCCCCTGATCGAAAATATTTTTTTGAACAGGAGGAATAGAAAAGATCAGGTGATTGTCTACATGAACATTTCGGAAAAGCTGTTTGATATCGTCGTGATCGACGACAAAAAACTCAATCTCCATAACTGTTTCTCTTTTCAAGACGAAAACGACCTGCTCTATTTTACGCTCTATGTCTTTGAACAGCAAAAACTTGATCCGGGAGATACAGAAATCATCCTGTCGGGAAGGATTACAAAAACCATGAAGCAATATGAGGTCCTCAAAAAATACATCCGGAACATCCGGTTTCATACACTCAATACACAATTCACCTATAGCTATACCTTTAACGAAATTCCATCACATACATACCTGAACTTGTTAAACCTTTACCCTTGCGAATAATCAGTGGAAAATACAGGGGAAAGATCATTCATCCTCCAAAGAATTTCAAAGCCAGGCCGACCACAGATCTTGCCAAGGAGAGCCTGTTTAATATCCTTATCAACCGGTATGATATTGAAGACATTGCGGTATTGGATCTCTTTTCGGGAACAGGAAGCATCAGTTATGAATTTGCCTCCCGTGATTGTCCCGTGGTTCATCTGGTAGAGAATGATTACAAAAATTTTGCGTTCATCGTCATAACAATCAGGGAACTGGGGTTTGATCAGATAAGGGCAACACAGGTGAATGTAAGAAGTTACCTTTCGACCTGCCAGACAAAATACGATATCATTTTTGCCGATCCTCCGTACAACCTGAACTGGTTAAGGGAGCTCCCCGACATGGTTCTGGAGCATGAACTCCTGAAACCCGGAGGATTGTTCATCCTGGAGCATCCGCGATCCATCAGCTTTACAGGGCATACTTCACTGCAAGAACATCGAAAATATGGTGGTGTACATTTCAGTTTTTTCAGAAGTTGACTCCTATTCTCATATCAAGAAAATTGGCTACATGGCGATGTGCCTTTATATTGACACCGATCAGGAAATGATCACCAAGCAATAGTGAAAGTCCATATCGTTGATATACCGGATCTAACGGGGTCAAAGGTGCATAGATATATACTCCTAACTGTTGGGAAAAAATGAACTTCCCCAACCAGAGTTCATGTCCGAACAACAGTGCAATCCTGTTATGGTCGATGTATTCGCCTGAATCATCCAGGATATTTAGGTTTATGATCTTCTCTTGTAATGATAAGTCAGATATCCATTCAGCTCCTGCTGAGAATGCACTTACCCTGCTTACTAACCGGCTGTATATGGAAGATAACCCAAATATAAGGTGAAATTCATCGGTATCAGCCGCATCCTTTCCCGTGAGAATAACAACCGCTTCAAACCGGTTCTTTTTCGGGTTCACTTCAATGGATTTGTCTTTCATACGATCCTCAAACTTCACCGGAGTAAAGCTGTGATCTATTCCAAGATTAAATGTTGGATAATTGATGCCGAGATTAGGTTCTTTTACAGCTCCATTTGATATATGGTTGTAGTTAGCAGCTAACCGCATGTTTGTTCTATCATTCAGGCGGTAATTCAGGGCAATGTTCAAGATAGCAATGAACGCGATCCGGCTGCCGAAGAATAGATTTTCCGGATTCGTTTCCTCATCGTATAATTTAGTTAGAAATGCCGGTCCAATACCAAAACGGACAGACATACTCGTTTTACGTTGAGTTCCAATAAATGGTTCAATATAGGGGTAGATGGAGATAGAACTGCCAATTATTTCAGGATTTCCATAGTTGGTATAGACCAGAGAGATTCCTGTTCTGGGGTAACAAAAACAATACTCCCAGATATTCGTGGGCATCAGGTGCCAGGCAAAGTCCAGTTCAACACCCCAGGGTTCACTGTCCGAAAGGTGTTCTATTTCATCAGAATGTGAAATAATCATCCCGTAGTGTAAGCGGAGACCGGTGATAAAAGGACTTTTTATTTTAGTGGAATCGCCCTGTCCGGAAGAGAGAGTTGACCAGGCAAACCACAGGATTAGTAAGTAAATCAGCTTACTAGACATCGGATCGGGCAGGATTAGTTGTCAGGCTTTGTAATTGAAATTTACGAAAATTAAGAGATTTTTTCAATTTTTCTGTTCAGCTTATAACAGATAACGACAAGCTTTCGGGAATAAACCAGAAAAAAGAGAATCAATCAATTTTGGATATGTAAAAAATTATTACTTTTGCAGGGCTTTAACGGTGGCGTAGTTCAGTTGGTTAGAATGCCGGCCTGTCACGCCGGAGGTCGCGAGTTCGAGTCTCGTCGTCACCGCCTCAAACAAAAACCCCGCAGTTATGTGGGGTTTTTTATTTTTCATAAGTACTGTGCAAACTTGTTTGCATGAGTACGAATGGAAAATAAAAAGACAATTGCAAAGCAATTGGTTTTTGTTTGAGGAGGAATGGCCCCCTGTTGAGTCCGTGAGTCCCGCAGAATGCGGGACGAACAATCTCGTCGTCACCGCAAACCAACCAGCCCTGAAGATCTTTCTTCAGGGTTTTGTTTTTTCAGGAGCGTATAAAATCTTGTTTTATTAAGCGATTTGAAAAAACAAAAACCAGGCATGTCTTCGACATGCAGGCTGGTTGGTTTGAATTTCCCAAATTCGAGATCACCGACCGAAGGAAGGTAATCTCGTCGAATACAACTTTTACAATTGGTTTTTGTTTGAGGAGTAGTCCCCACAAAGAGGCATGTGAATACCTGAAAATCTCAAAGGTGACTCTATTCAAATGGATCCGTGAAAATAAGATAAATGCCTACCATTTAGGAACCCGGCTATACTTCAAAAAGTCAGAACTAATTTCAGGTTTAAATTCTCTTCTTTCAATATTATACCCAACGTAATTGTCAGATGATTAAATAATCTTATTTTTTACAGAATCCCAATAAACTCTTCTTCCCTCATGAAATGATTTAGTAGCCATATGTGCAGTGATAGCTTCCTCAAATCCACGATCGATATTGCAACTTGTACCTCCTCCAGTTCTAATTGCATTTAACCATTCATGTATGTGTAAATTTGTTGCATCTACACGTTTACCATCCTTGTAAGTAAACATCAAACCCCGATCAGCAAAATATTTGGATGTTGCAGAAGTAATTGCATCAACATCTTTTTGGCCTGGTCTATATCTGATTATCGGGCTGGATGTGTCAATAATTCCGTCTCCAATTTTGTCTTTATATTTAGTTGATTGCGAATCGGCCCAGATACTTAAGGTTCTACCTAATTCTATTGTCGCATCATGTCCCATAATCAAAGTATTTCTCGTAATACTGTTTTGTAAAGAACCACTATAGACAAGTGACATTCCCTTTTCCGGATATTCAAATGTTGCATGGAACACATCAGGGACTTCGCGTCCGTCCAGCCAATAATAAAGTCCTCCGGAAGCGATAGCCGAATGCGGTATTCCAAGTTCCATAATATGATTGATTGCGTCATATTCATGAGTTAATAAATCTCCTGACAATCCGGTTCCATATTCCCACCAGCAGCGCCAACGGAAAAACCTTTCCTTACTGAAAGGGACCTTTTTAGGTGCAGGTCCTTCAAATAAATCCCAGTCAACAGTTTTTGGATTAGCCCTATCGTCAATTGGCCATATCCATGCTGCGAAAGGATTATTCCTATTTGTGGTTGTTTCCACCAAGGTTATTTTACCGAGCACACCTTTATCAACCAACTCTTTTGCCTTAAGGGAAGTGTCGGTTTGCCTTCCCTGATGACCAAGTTGAAATTTTATCTTATTTTTCTTTACTGTATCCCGTAGAGCTACCGCTTCTTCAGCAGTTCGTGTCATACATTTTTCAACATAAACGTGTTTACCTGCATTCGCTGCGTCGATAGCGATTTGAGCATGCCAGTGATCCGGGGTGGCAATTATAACTGCGTCAATATCATCATCTGCTAATAAATCTTTATAGTTTCTGTATCCTTTAGTGCCTTTACCGCAGGTTTCTTTACCGCGTTCAATCCGCCTGTCAAAGACATCACAAACTGCACTATAGCTAATATTCAGATCAATCTGATCATAAAATCCCTCCAGCGCTCTATTATTTGAATTTTCACTTGCAGCTTTTTTCTGTTCCTGTATCCAATCTGGATGAGCAAATCTGGTAGCTCGAACCAATTGTTCTCCTCTGAATCCAAAGCCAATTATTCCCAGCCTAAGCCTATTGCCCGATTTTTTGGTCTCGAAATCGTTGATTACATCCGGAGTTTTATTGTCAACCCAAAAATCTTTTTTTATCGCATCATTAATAGTATTTTCATGTGCGACCTTTCTAGCAAGACCAATTCCTAATGCGCCTACAACCGGAATTGTTCCCAATCCTATTATAAAATCTCTTCTGGTAAGATTTTTTCTTTTAAATTCTGTAACCGGGCTGTTTTCTGAGTTATCTTTATTGTTAGTCATATTTATAATCTCCAAAATTTAATAAAGAAATCTGTTATTGTTACCTTTCAGATTGTCGCGATGTACGGAATATCTTAAATAAAATCCTGTCCATACCAAATATATAATTCGTTGGAAAAAATAGTAATACGAACATTGCGGCCATTTCAATAAGGTTTTTATTGATAAGCAGATAATTACCTTCCAAAGGAATACTATAATTTAACCCAATAAAAGGTGGCATGGCTAAATAATATAATCCAATTAATATTATTCCTGAGATTAATGTTGTTTTATGCAATATTCCAAGGATTAAACATAAACCAATAAGTATCAATCCATATATATTAAGTTTATCTGCAAACTGCAATAATGTTGTATCTGAAGCCAACCAATGAAAAAACCCAGATAGAAATCCTTTGGATTGAGAGAGAAAGATTTTAGCAGACCAGTTTGGATCAATAAGTTTGATTAGTCCTTCGTACATAAAGTGCCAACCTATAAAAAGGCGAAGAATGATTAATGATATAGTTTGTTTATTAAGTTTGTCCGGAAATGATAACGTATGCATAATTATTACATTTTGTGTTACCCAAATTAGAAATAATTTCTCCTCCTATGACATATTTTGAGTAGTTAAAGAATATACTCAAGACTAAATAGTAAATCTATCGTACAGCTAATAACCGTATGATGAAATAGCAACACTGTAATCTTGTAACCTATTAAAAATCAAGTAATAGACTTTTCTTGCGAATTAATAATTTTTTTAGTTCTACCAAAATCCGATAAATGCTTAGTCTTTTCAAATTGGATTTTATCCGAATAGTTTTGAATACTGTACGAATTGATAGCCATTAGCCAATCTTCCCCATAGAAGACTGATCACAAAGCTGTCAATATTAGATTTATATCAATATGTTTTAATGCATGTTATTTATCGAGTAAATACTTCTGCAACAATTCTTTTCCTTTTTTAATCTCCTCACGCCCGGGTGATTCAATACCATACCACCCCCTGTATCCGGTTTCGTGGCACAATTTGATCATTTTTGCCGTGAGTTCCTCAGTAGGCTGGTTCCGATAGGACATTCCACCAGCATATGGAAGAGTTTTCTGCAAATAGTCTATATTATCAAATGTATCGGTCGGTCGTCTCCAATCCGGATATGTTCCGAAATAGAGGTTGTCAACTTCTTTCATCAGGGCTATCATCCAATCCGGATCATTGGAAACACCACCATGATTCTCTATTAAGATACTGATATTGGCTGGGATCGCATATTCAAGCATCATCCTATATGTTTCGGCTGACCATTTGAGGGCCTCTTCTTTTGATACATCCTGTGGTCCTCTGCAGTTTGTTCGAATGGCATGACAACCGAGAGAATGAGCGATATCGATCCATTTTTGATGGTTGATAACGGTTTGTTTCCTCTCAGCTTTATCAGGTGTGCACGTTTCCCCTTCATTATCTACCATGATCAAAACCATGGTTACACCGTGGCTATCCGCATTCGATTTAAGCTTATTGAGATATCCTTGCGTAGGGGCTTCAAATAGTGAATTAACAAATTCAATCCCGTTAATATCAAATACTTCCCGGGCAATTTTAGGAAAATCAAGTGTTTTCCATTGGCCTGCCCTAATCTCTTCCACCAAGGCCCACTGCGCAATGGATATATCGTCCTTGGCTATCAATGGAGTGGCCTGGATATCCGAAGTTTTCAAGATTGCAGGGGCGTATAAACCTGCTGCTCCCAAAACAAGGGATTTTCCAAGAAAATCCCTGCGATTCATTTTTTTCATTTTCTTCTGTTTTTAGAGAGTTATTGTGCTTAAAGTTCCCATCCCTTCCGATATTTGCGGTAGAGGTATTCATTTGCTTCCGGAATGTTTGTGACTTCCATTTTCACGGGATCAAATTCAATTTTTCTCCCTGTGCGTAAGGCAACAGCGGAAAGAAGTATAGTATCAGTGACCGCCTGAGCATAAAGAAAACTCCCGGGTGATTGTACGTTGTTTTTCATGGAATTTATCCATATTCCATCACCCCGTTCAACAGTACCTTCAGGTACTGTTTTAATACCAGCATATTCACTCATCCTCTTTTCTGGAATAATGTGAGGTCCTTCACCCCGGAAACCTGCCAGTATCTTTCCCGAATCACCAACAAACAACATTCCTTCTCTTGGAAATTCCTTACTGTCCGCTTCCATTTCATCTGGAAGTGGAGGTCTCATCCCCCCATCATACCAAAAGATATTCAGCGGATCCCATTCTCCCTGAGCTGGAAATTTATATTGGAATGTACAGGAATAAGGAAACGCAACATCATTATTATGGCCCCTGCTCACATGATCTGTTATGTCACAAGTAGTTGTTCCATATGCATTAACACTCGTTGGAGCGGTGTTAAATCCAAAAGTTCGGAATAAAGGCCAGAGGCTGTAGGTTCCCATATCAGCCACGCTACCTGCACCAAAGTCATACCAGCCACGAAATACCGCATGAGTGTAGTTAGGATGATAGGGACGTTGGGGAACACATCCCAGCCATAAATCCCAATCAAATCCTTCTGGGACTGGTGGGTTATCTGTTGGATTTGCAGTCCACTGGGGCCAGACCGGCCTGTTTGACCAGTTGTGTATCTCCCGAAGAGTCCCAATCGCCCCATCACGTATCCAACTCAGTATCAATTCATACTCTTGCCTTCTGCTCCAGGCAAGTAGGTGTGTGATCACTCCTGTTTTTCGTGCAGTTTCAATTGCCAACCTAGCCTCATAAATCCTGTTGGCAATTGGTTTGTGGATTACGACATGCTTTCCCTTATTCATAGCCGCTATAGCAATGGTTGCATGAAGATGGTCCGGAGTCATTATCTTTACTGCATCAATATCTTTTTCTTTATCAAGTAACTCCCTGAAATCAGCATATGCGTTGCATCCAAGAAAATCTCCTGAACCTTTCTTCTTTGCATAATATTTAGATACAACCTCCTTTCCAATATCTCTTCCTCCCGGAATACCTTTGAGCCCCTCCCCCCAGGCTGGTTCTTCTAAAACATTACGAATTCCGTTTCGAATACCATGTAATGACCAATCCACGTAATCTGTGGTGTATTTGTTTGGATCACAAACAGCTACTATCTGTATTTCTGGGTTTGTAACAAGCCTGACCATTTCTCTGATTCCCTGAGTACCGCAACCGATATAACCCAGGGTAATTTTATCGCTGGGGGCAACATAATTAAGCCCCCCTAATACATGCCTTGGAACAACAGTGAATGCTACTGTTGCCGCAGTAGAACTTAAAAATTCACGACGATTCATTTTTTTATTCTGGTCCATATTTCCCTTCTTTTTTATATCTGATTAACTTTTTAAAAAGCAAATGATATTCTGTCTGTTTTTAAAATATCTTTCTTAGACTTTGCCGTGTTCTCGGGACTGGAATACACTTCCTATTCCATGATCCTATAATTTCATCTAAGATTTCAAATCCAAGTGAAATAATCTAAATTATTGAATCCATTCTCGACATATAATGATTCGTATGAGGGAGCGACAGTCACCTTGAATTGTTACATTCAAACCTTAGAAATTCAGTTTATACCCCGGCAATAAGGCGTTTATATTCTGAAAGAGCCTCATCCAGTCTTTCCAGCGCAGTAGTGTCTCCAGGAACATTGTGTGATGGATGAATATAAAGCTTGATGCCTTTTTCCGCAAGGATCTCTCCTATGGTTGTAATGATCATCCAGACAATTGATACAAATGCAACTGTTGAAACAGGCCCGATTTTATCGTAATGATTTTTCAGAGGAACAGAAGCATCTTCAAGGGGGACACATGAGTCGATGACAATATCAGCCAGATCAAAGATTGTCTTACCACAGGAGTGTCTTGATTTTTTCCCTATTGCAGCCTCAGCAGAACCACAAACAACCACCTTCATTCCAAGTCTCTTTGATTCGAGGGCTATATCAATATTAACGTTGTTGATTCCTGAATGAGAAAAGATCCACATCGTATCTTTCGGATCGAAGTTGTATCCTTTCATTATTTCCTTTCCGAATCCTTCGGCTCTTTCAAGAAACAAGAACTGATGGATACCCATTTCACCCACGATACGAGTAAAAAAGGTAAGGGGTAATTCAATGATGGGATGAAAACCGACAAATCCTCCAATCCTTGGATACATCTCCTCAACGGGTATTGTAGCATGCCCGCAACCAAAAGTATGTACCCATTGGCCAGCAGCTATTGAGTCGGCCATTGCCTCAGCAGCCTTTCTAATGTTTTCGGTCTGGGTCATTTCAATTTTGTCCAAAACCGCCCTTGCGTTGGATAACCATTGTTTTGCTAACATATCACTATCTCCTTTTATTAAGTTGATTTAATTAATAATAATTGAACCCAATAAGTAATTTAATCAAGAATAAAAAAATTATAATTCGATCATGGTTTTTCAAATAGATATTTAAAAAATGTAAGGATCAAATAAATATTGATTTATTGAATTTTGTTGTTTACTTTCTGAAACCTAAACAAGATCAAACGGAAAATAAGGGCAGAACAAAGCATACTTAAAGGAACCACTGCAAGTGATAATCTCAGTCCCATCAAATTTGCCATAATACCGACCAGGTATGGGAAAAGCATACCTCCTAGTAAAGCGATAGCAAGTACCAAGCTGAATGCAGTACCTGACAGCTTTGAATAAAGATCTCCAACAAAAGCAAGCACTAGGGGAAATACTGCTGCAAATCCCATCCCGGTAATAATCAGTCCCGAAAGTGCTATAATGATCCTATCTGACAGCAGCATCGTTAATGATCCTGCAATAGCAATAATAAGGGAACTGAGCAATACCCTGCTTTGAGTAAAATGTTTTAGGATCTTTCCAAGTGAGAGCCGTGCCAACATTAGCCCCATCCAGAAAAGGGAAAGCATTAAAACTGAGTTGCTGGCTTCAATATTGAGTTCATTATTGAGGAATGTGGCTGACCAGCCTCCAACTGTCATTTCCATACCACTTTGAATAAAAAGCATCAGTCCGAAAAGTAAAAGAGTGGTTTCTTTAGTAAGCCCTATTCCTTCACTTAGCGGAAATCCCTGTTCATGTTT